>TARA_Y200000002_G_scaffold54669_2_pt1 | contig 10695 bp, 5 predicted proteins | sample TARA_Y200000002 | Tara Oceans TARA_Y200000002 (sample SAMEA2619388) | marine metagenome | biome: marine biome (ENVO:00000447); feature: surface water layer (ENVO:00002042); material: "saline water (ENVO:00002010), including plankton (ENVO:xxxxxxxx)" | depth 5 m | reverse complement strand
GATCCTGACAACGACAATGACGGAACGCCTGATTCAGCAGATACCGACGATGACAACGACGGAATCCTTGACATGTTTGACCCAGACGATGACAACGATGGTATTCCGGACACATGCGTCAACGTCGACAACAACGGTGATGGATTAGGCGACTACACTGGCGCAAACAACTCACCTTACCAGACTCCTGGTGGAGACACAGACAACAAAGGTGGCTTGGATTGCGAAATTGATTACGATCAAGACCTGGACGATGATCGCCTCCGACCTTTTGACCAGAACTACAATGGAATCTACGACTGGTTGGACCCAGATCTCGGAGGAACGACCAGCCCAGACAACCTTGGAAACGTGTTGGTTAGTGGCGATGCAACAAACTTCGAATATGATACTGATAACGACAATATCGACAATGAAAACGACAGCTTCCCACTTGACAAAGCATCGGACGTCATTTCATGGAATTGCCCAACGGCTGCGAATCCAAACCCGGTTAGTCCAGACCCACGCTGCCAAACGCGCCGAGCATCCTTCTCCCAATTCAATGATTGGGACGGCGACGGTGTTCTAAACTGGGAAGACATCGATGATGACAACGATGGCATCATCGATATTCTCGATATCGATTGGGATTGTGATTTGGACAACGATGGCGATCTTCACGCAATCAACGGCGCATTGTATCGCGATGATGGTCCGAATGCTGTTGACTCTGACATTGATGGTGATGGGCTTGAAAACGACATCGATTGGGATGACGACAACGACGGGCTCTCTGATCTCTTCGACCCCGACGACGGAAATTGCGGTGCTGTTGATCCGGACCTCAACGATGCATTCCAAACTCCATCTTACCCAGTAGGAGACCTTGGATTGCTCGACGGCAGTCAAGATGGTCAGACCTATGCGAACAATATATCGGACCACTGGAACATGGTCTTTTGGCACAACCCATTTTCTGAGATGATGCTCGATTACAACGGATACGATGGTACAACAAACCCACCAACACCAGGAAACGTTCCTGAATTCTACTGGTTCTTGTTCGCACGGTGGTCCTCGTACAACGGTGGGAATGAGTGGGACATCGACAGCGATGGCGACTCACTCATCAACGGATTGGACATCGATCAAGATGCTGATGGCTTACCAGACTGGTGGGATCAAGACGAAGGAAATGATGGGATTATGGACGTGAATGACATCAAGATGGGTGGCTCGTTCAATCTGACAACCTGCGGATGGACCGCAGGAAACATTGCCAGCGGATTCGTCTGTGGTTACAGCTACGCCTTGGCATATCAGATGCCACTGAATGGAGTAAACTCACAGTTTGGCTCACCTTATTCAACCCGTCCAGACGCGTTTATTGATCAAGGAACGACTGCGGGCGGCCAATCAGGAAACTGGTCGTGCACTTCTGGAGCTCAAGGAGGATGTTGGCACTACGATTTCGGTGGAGACGGTGTTGTTGACTCAGCCATTTCATTTACTCAAATGCAGGACAATCGTGATGCATTCGTAACATGGTGGGGATTGACGACAGGCATTTGGCAATGGAACTCCGACAACGGCCCTGAAGCCGACTTCCCCGATGAGTTGGGAGCAGACCTTCTCAAGAACGATCTGGATGGCGATATAGATGGAGACTTTTTCAACAATACAATCGACTTGGATGATGACTACGATGCAGTATTCGATTGGTTCGATGTTGACGACGACAACGACGGCTTGTGGGATTATTTTGAGATAGATACCAATGACGATCTCGATGATGACACGGGTCAAAACAATGGGAACTTCTTCTCTGGAACAAACTGCGTTGACAACGACGATGATGGAAACGATGCTGACGCAGATGACGATGGCTTCTATCAAGCGGTTTGGGATCGCGGTCAAATGACACTCGGTCTACAAGAGCCAAAGGTCTACGACGTCGATAACGACAACGACGGTGTCCCAGATGGCGAAGACCCTGACGATGACAACAATGGAATCCCTGATGGAGAGCAAGAAAAACTCGCCGGATGTTTCTGGGGAGAAGAGCAGTCTACATGGGACCACGACAACGATGGTATCGTCAACTGGGCAGATGATGATTGGGACGGTGACGGAATTTCGAATACCGTGGAACTTGCAATCTCATTGACACAAGCATTCGATCACGACAACGATGGTGACAGAGACGATATTGATGTCGACGATGACGAAGATGGTATGCATGATGAAGACGAAGTCATGCTGTGGCCTGAACGATTCAATCGAAACTCCACAAACCCATGGGACCACGATGACTATGGAAACGGAGAGGGACTCACCAATCCAAACGACCCTACAACGGGCCCAGACGTTAACGATACAGACGACGATAACGATACACGGGATGATTTGGATCACGACCATCTCGAGGAGGGCTTCACCGCTGACCCATGTTATCAGGGAGCTCAGTCGTCAGATTGGGACCATGACAATGATTGTGTGCTTGATGAAGACGATAAGGCGTTGACGTTTATCACATTGGATATTCCGGAAAATCTCTGGCTTGATGCTCGCAGCCCTGCGATTTTTAGTGGGCTCGTGGAATGGATTAATCCTATTTCAGGCATTCGTGAAAACGCAAGTGGTCTTCCTGTTCAAATCCACATTGAGTGGGCAAGCAACGGGACTACCGCTGTAGAAACCACCAACATTTTGTCCGGTCAAGACGGTAAGTTCTCCGTTGGGCAATTCCTTTACCCAGAGGACATCATTGTTGGCGATAACACCACGTACAAGGTCTACGCAGTTGTAACAGAAATGTTTGCATTTAATGGCGCAACATCGTCCGACTATCTCGTAGGCGTAGAAGCGAATATGACAATCGATCCGAGCAGCAACAATTGGGACTATTTCCGAAGCGATGAGCAACAACTTTGGTTAGAATTTTATTCCTATTACGCAGCTGACTACGAGCGTGGAATTTACTCAAACCCTATTCCATATGCTCCAGTCACATTCTCCTTCTACGGCGGCCTGTTCGGAAACCTTACCCATCCAACGAATTTCACCAACTTCGATGGCAACGGATACAGGGCCAACTCCTTCGGACTAACCTCGGTCTCTTTTGAGCAAACAGGCGGTGCGAACGGCGTCTGGAAGCAGGTACAATTCAATTCGACAATGGATAACGGACCAGGTGTTGCACAAGGCGGTCTTGAAGAAATCATCTGGAACAACAACACGAAGATGCACGATGTGGTTCAAGATGCTCAGGGATTGTCAACGAAGTACGTTCGAGTCAATACAAGTCTACCGAAAGGGGATTACAGTTACATCGGACGAGTACAGCCTGAACTCGCAATGGAATATCCGTTCCCATTCTTGCATGGTGATGAGGATGACAATGCACGTTCAATGCGTGTCATGCATCGCATGAACATTGATGGAACAATGACCTTTGAGGGCGTCAATCCAATCACGTTCTTTGACTCAACCATCAACAACGGGGACGGAACCTTTGGAAACTGGCGCTATGTCTATCACGGCCCTGCGCTGGCTGCTGCAGGATTGAACTACAACGAACTTTCAGCGTACAAAGCATACAGCATGCTTTGGGATGGTAACACAGCATCACTCACAGGCGAAGCGCTGAACATCGTTGATTTCGTTGATGTCAATGCAACCCACTGGTTCATCAAACTCGTAAACGGCGGAGACGGCGATCTACCGCCTTGTGGTCAAATCGATCCAACCGATCCAGACAGTCCAGTTCGCTGTGAGATTGTTCCGGAAATGGACACGGGAACATCACTCGAACTAACGGGTTCTGTAACCAATCGAACGCTTATCCCATGGACCATCGAGCCTGTTGCAGTACAGCTGGATAAAGATCGAAATGGAATCTTTAGCAGTGGTGGGGAGACACAGTTTACGCAAAAGCCAGATTGTATGGACACACAAGGAAACAGAATCCCGATGCAAAGCATTGACGATGAAACAGAATGCATAACCAAAGGCGGTGTACAAGCGGACTACGATTACAACTTTACTTGGGAGAGTCAATATTCATCAGGAACGTACGGTATGCGTGTTGATTTTACAAATTCAGGTTACTACTTCACCGGAAATTCATCTGCATTGGCAACAACTGGAGCGTACATCAACGTCACGGTTGTCGGAACGACTTCCTTTGAATTAACGTCCATTGCTCGGCTTTACCGAAATACGAACACTTCGATTCAAGCGCGGCTCGTCGATAATTCGTTGCAACCGGTCCGAGAAGCTCCAGTCAATTACACGTGGTCATTTGACGGACGAACCGAAACAAGTTATACCGATACAAACGGGTTCTTCGAAATGCCGTTCAACATCACTGCAGACGACGACTTGGGGTTGTTCTCTCTTACTTTTGATTATGAAGGAACTCCTCTTCTTAAACCAAGCAATGCGGTTCAAGACGTATGGGTCGTTTCCCGAACCTACCTATCAGTGATTTCAACCGATGGAAACCGACGTCAATCAGGTGATCTTTGGGACTTCACAGCTCAGGTGAAAGACGATAACAAGACGCTCGAATACGACACAGGCGGGCGAGATCTCGATGGAGAAACCTCGCCAAACGGAGGTTTAGTTGATGTAATCTTCGAAGGCACGGACTTCGATAATGTGCAACACCGACAAGTCATCGCAACACTCGCTCCTTCTGCAGGAGTCATATCCCTGCCCGAAACACAACCAGACAATTCTCATCTCTGCTACTACGATGGCAACGACGATGGATTTGCAGACCGTGACATCAATCAAAACGGAGATCTAGAGCGACTCGAAGCAGTCGGTTGTTTGAAGGCGGACATAAGTCCACTTTCACCAACCAAACTACGAGCTGACCCTGATTCATTCTTGCCCGATGGATTTGGACCTGTGAACGTTGTGTTGCGGTTTGAGGAATCCCTGCCAAACGAAGGCTGCGCACCAATTGATGCGAGCTATCTCGGTCTACAAGGCCAGTGGGACCCCTGCGCCAACGTGCCAGGAAACAATCACTATCGAACTGTGATGACATACAACGCAAACGGTTTCTCTTTGATTGGACGCACCTCACTGTCCGTCGACGACCAAGTCGTTTACACAAGCGAAGTCGATCCAGTCACTGGACTTGTTGTACCGAAGCCAATGGTTGTCACAGGCCAACTCACCGACGAGCTTGGTGAGGTTCTCCCAGCACGAACAATTCGTGTAAGTTACGAGATGGTAAACGGTCAAAGTGGCCCAGTAAACTGCAACGCTGCAGTCACGGACGAAAACGGAAATTACTCCATTACGTGTCCGCTATCTGACGTTTTGGCTGGAAAGACCAAAGTAACCGTTTCGTATTCTTCTTACGACAACAACGATGCATTCCGTTATGACAATAAGACGGTGCAGACTGAATTTGATGTATTCTCAAATTCGTCTCTGTTCATCTCTGAAGTTGGGCCGTTCAAGTCCAGCGTCGATAGCTACAACATCGAAGGAATTCCTTATCCAGTACTCTACTTGAAAGAATCCTTCCACATTGACGCCCTTTTGACGCAAAGCAATGGTCAAGCCGCTGGAGGTAAGTGCCTCAATATTTATCTTGACCCAGAAGCCAACACACGCCCAATTGCCACAATCCGAACCAACGATCTCGATGGAACTGCTGAGTGGTTTAGTGGCGATCCGCTGCAAAACCCTTCACTTCGTGGTGTCGAACTTACAGGTGGTAAGAAGGAAGGCTTCCGAACACTCAAGGTCGCATTTGAACCAGATCTCAATGTGCCTGGTGGTTGCGATAAGGATGTCGAGAATGTTCTGAATGGTTCAGAAGTTGAAATGGAAGTACTTGTTCGTTCACGTGTCGACCTCCAGGTCGAAACAAACTGGTACTACGGAGGCGATTCAGGTGTTCCTGAAGGAACCGTCATCATAGGTGAAGTTGCTCTCTTGCGTGACCGTCTGGACATCGCGATTGAAAACGAGGAGATACAGTTTATCCGACAGTACAGAAACGAAACCGGTGCATGGGTGACCATGACAGCGGCCACGAACATAACAGACACGAACGAACAAGGAATTGCACGATTTGAATGGCCATTTGATGGCCGCACCTGTGATGGTATTGTGTGTACTGGTGAATGGCAGGTAATTGCTGTCTATGCTGGAAGCCAGAACTTCCAGGCATCACAGAACAACATTTCGTTTGCAGTGGATTACAGAGCTGCCACCGAAGTTGAGGCTAAAGGTTTCTTCAGCCCTGAAAATGCAATGGCATTCAGTATTGTTTTGATGGCGTTATTGGTCGCAGGTGCACTGTATTATCGCCGTGTTATGAGCCGAAGACAAGTTCAGTCGCTGCGAGGAATCCTCACTGACACAATGATGCAACTCGAAGCGAGCAATGAATACATCAAGATTATCTTTGACTGTTACAAGAACCTCGTCCGTCACTTCAGAAAGTACGGGTTCATGAAGAAGGTCTACGAAACGACCCGTGAATTTGAAGCAGCAGTCCGTGCAGCGTTTAACATGGTTCCACCGCAACAACTTGATGCGTTCTTGACCATCTTTGAAGAAGCTCGGTACTCCGACCACAACATCGGCGTTATGCAACGTGATCAAGCAATATCAACACTCGGTGCAATTACAACGTCAATCACAAACGCATTGGGTGAAGAAGGCCAAATCAAGCGCTTCGAAGCGACTGGTTTGTACGACAAGCAAACCAAAGCCGGCGAATTTGTTGCTGCTGACGGGTCACTTCGACAGGCGGGAATTGTTGAGGGCGAAGGTACCGATTTCAAGCTTTGATTCTTGAAAGAATGCAATGAACGTTGGCACGAGCCAACCTTCAAGGGCAGGATGCGCTCTCGCATGGTCATGGAAGACTGGAAGTTACTCATCGACCAAGCTATGCAAGCGGAAACAAACAATACGATTGAAGCGCACAAGATTTACGGCAATGCCGTACGTTCAGCTCTCGCACAAACACAGATGTTGCTCGGCGATCTTGAAGCTGCCCAAGTGATCGAAGCGCTCTATGGCGCTCTGGTCGCCTATTCGCAGCAGGTCATGTTGAGGATGAAGGCTGAAGATCCTGAAGTTGGAGGCGTAGACCACGCATTCCGCGCAGGACAAGCCTATGGGGTCTCTTGCGTGCTCAACCATCTCATCGATCAATTGACCGATGTTGCAGGAATCACAGCCCTTGGTGCACTTGACGACTTTTCGGACACGTTGCACGACGAAATCATCATCCAAGGCCGAGCTGCCGGACTGACCGTGGAATTGCTCGATGCAAAGGGCGAGATTCTGTTCGAATAGACGCTGCATCCGCGTCGGTGCCTTCATAACGGGTTGGCTGGTCGCCAGACTGCCTCAAAGCATCGAGGGAGTCATATGAGCAAGCCAACACGAAAGACAAATGCTGATTTGGTCGGTCTAATCGACCAACTGAAAGCCCAGTCTCGTGACACCGGAGCTGCACTATGGCGAGATGTTGCCAAGCGCCTCTCAAAGAGCCGCAAGAACTGGGCCCAACCGAACCTAAGCCGCGTAACACGTTACGCTCCAGAGGGTGCGACAATACTCGTACCAGGAAAACTGCTTGGATCGGGTGAAGTCACAGGGAACCGCACCATCGCCGCCTACAGTGTTAGTTCCAGTGCACGAGCCAAGATTGAAGCCGCAGGAGGACGTATACTCACCTACGGCGAATTAATGAACGAAAATCCAAACGGGAACGGGGTGATTATTCTTGGATGAAGCAACTACTTACGTTTTTGACGCAGATGGGCTCGTTCTTGGACGACTCGCATCCACAGTTGCAGACATGCTTCTCAAGTCTACTCGTGCAGATCGTGACGACAAAGTTGTCATCATCAACGCCGAACGAGCCATTGTCTCAGGAAGTTCACGTTCTGTTCTAAAGAATTATCACGATAAGTACGCTCTGAATCACGCAAGAAAGGGACCTTACTTCCCACGGATGCCTGACATGATTCTCAAGCGAACCGTACGAGGTATGCTTCCTTACCAACGAAAGAGCAGTGGTCGCCGTGCCCTTCGCAATCTCCGTGTTGAAATCGGCTGCCCGTCTCACCTTGCTTCCGATCTTCCTGAAGGTCACGTTGAAGGTGATGCTAGCAACATTCGCAAATCATTGCCTGAGAGCTTCGTCCGATTGGGCGACATCAGTGCAAGCCTAGGTGCACCTGCGCACCGATGGTCAGGAGGTGAACAGTGATGGCACGAAAGAAGAAATCTGTTGAAAGTTCAGGAAAGCGAAAGACAGCAATCGCAAGAGCGTCTGTCAAGGTTGGAAAGGGACGAGTTCGCGTCAACAGCGAACCAATCGAAATCCTCCAACCTGCTCTTGCACGACGGAAAGCAATGGAACCACTTGTTATTGCAGATGCAATGAACCGTTTGTCCAAGGTCGATATCAACCTAACAACAACTGGTGGTGGAATCATGGGTCAAACCGATGCAATTCGAACCGCAATCGCTCGAGGGCTCGTTCACTACAACGGTGGTGCAGAAGGAATCGACGAAGAACTCCGGGACGAGTACCTTCGATTTGACCGTAGTCTCCTTGTCAACGACCCACGTCGCAAAGAACCGAAGCATCAACTTGGTCGTGGTGCTCGCCGAAAGAAACAAAAGTCCTATCGATGAGGTGAAAAAGTATGATTATTCCTATCCGTTGTTTTAGCTGTGGTACCGTTATTGCTCACAAGTGGGATGAGTTCAACAACAAACTTGCTGAAGGAACCAGCGTCGAACAAGCACTTGACGACGTTGGCCTTGAGCGATATTGTTGTCGACGTATGTACGTTGGACACATCGATCTAATCGAAGAAATTGTCCCGTTCAGCGCTCAGCACAAGTGAGGAGATTCACGGGCCTGTGGGTTAGCTTGGCCTATACTTGGCGGCTGGGGGCCGTCAGACCCCAGTTCAAATCTGGGCAGGCCCACTCCTTACGAGTTTGTTGAATTGACCTGACCGATATGCCTTGCATTGATATGGATTGAACGATAGCATGCAGCATGCGGTCACGTGCAGTCCTTCTCATTGTGCTGCTGTTTGGGATGGCCATCGCTCCGATGGCGTCAACAGATTCGACCATTTCAACAAGTACAACTTGGAGCGGGAACGTGGTTCTCACAGGGAACGTGACCGTTGACTCCTCCTCAACACTTGTTCTTGAACCCGGAACTGTTGTTGATGCCCAATCATATTGGTTGCAAATCGATGGTATGTTGCAAGCAAGTGATTCAGAATTCATGACCAGTGAAACTCCGACGAGTCAAGGTTCAACCGGCGCCGGACTCTGGGGTGGAATTCTTGTTTCCAATGGCGCAATCGCTGCTCTTTCGAACATTACAATTTCTGGGGCCGAGACCGCTCTGGATGTTCACGGAGAGGTTACGATTGATGAATCCATCACGATTCGTACCAGTTACATTGGATTCAGTATTGAACCCACAGGAACGCTCGATGCGGAAAACGTAACGATGTCGACCATCGATATTCAATCGGTTGTCAATCATGGCGACCTTGCTATCGATAAGGGGCTGTTTACCAATACGGCGACCGGCATTCTTTCAACAAATATGCTTGTTGCGAATGACGTGTCATTTTTTCAAACGGGAGTTGCGATTGACATCGTATCCGGTTCTGCTGCTGTTTCAGGATTAGGACTCCACAATGTTAGTGTTGGTATCGGCTCTGATTCAGGAGCTGTAACCACAGTAACGAGCATCTATGGTCAGGATGTGGCGTTGTTGATAGACGGGTCAGGAGCTGACGATCTGACCGTCTCAAATGCTCTCGTTTCTGGAGACCGTCTTCTCTGGGGAACCATGGACAGCATAACACTCTCCGATACGAACTTCACACAAGAAAATTCAGAACGTGCAGTGGTTGATTTACGATGTCGAAGCGACTGTTCATTCGATAATCTCTACATTCACAACGCTCATACAGGCATGGACGTTGACGGTTCAGGTACTACAAGCATAACAAATTCACAAATTCATGGTGACGTGATGGGCATTCGTGCCTCTGGAACAGGAATGTTGGTCGTAGAGTCAACCAACGTTGCGGCGAATGAGACGTCCATCTCCATTTCAAGTCTCAACTCTCAGATAACACAATCATCAATTTCGCTGCATAGCGGCACTGGGCCTGCAGCAGTTCTTCTTGAAGGAGAACATCAATGGAATAATGTCGAACTCTCAAAACCATACACCAGTGTTGATACACAATCCATCGGCCTCGACGCGTGGTATTCTACGATTCATTCAACTTCGATAACAACCGACGGGTTTGCGTATGGGGTTGAACTTGAAGATTCGATTTTGAATGCCGAGGTTGGCGCTTTCATCAATGGCAAAATACGAGGGCTTCATGCGGTTAATTCAGTAGCATCGATCGACGTTCTTACCACAACTGCACAAGAAAATGGGCTCGTGCTAAGTGAATCATCGACAGCCATCATTGAAGATTGGACTGCAAATCTGCACAATACGCCTCTTATGCTTGAGGATGCTTCTGTTGCACATACACGGGATTTTAGCCCACTCAACACGGCTCAAGGCTCAAGCGATGCATTTGGTGACGGCACTTTCTTCTACGGCGGTTCAACTACAAGCAGTGTTTCAACAACGATCTCTGGGTACCTGTATGAAACGTA
>TARA_Y200000002_G_scaffold166139_2_pt1 | contig 10718 bp, 6 predicted proteins | sample TARA_Y200000002 | Tara Oceans TARA_Y200000002 (sample SAMEA2619388) | marine metagenome | biome: marine biome (ENVO:00000447); feature: surface water layer (ENVO:00002042); material: "saline water (ENVO:00002010), including plankton (ENVO:xxxxxxxx)" | depth 5 m | reverse complement strand
AATCGTTACTTGTACTGGGTGTTTATTGATATTTTTAGACATGTAATTACAAATTTTTAAGGCCTTTTCTAGATTTTTTTCACCGATTGCATTTCTAAGTTCAAAGATGTTGTAATCTTTGCTGAAACCAATATTTTTCTCAATAAGATGATCTGTGATTTTTTTATCCTTAGAGATGATTTTTAGTTTTTCTATTTGGTTTACTATTTTGTTCAAGTCGTTTCCCAAGAATTCAAACAACATGAAAGATGCTTTATTATCTATAATAAAGTTTTCATTTTCAAGACGGGCTCTAATCCATGCTGAAATTTGATTATCATACATCTTTTTACAATTTATAATCATTCCAAATTTTTGAACACTTTTGAAAAGTTTTTTTCTCTTATCCAGTACCTTGTATTTGTAATTGATAATAAGAATCGTACTCATTAAAGGGTTTAAAGCATAATCTGAAAGTGAATCTAAAGTTCTGGATAGGTGTTGAGCTTCTTTAATGATAACAATCTGGTATTCACTATTTATGGGGTAACGTTTACACACAGAAATGATTTCCTGCACTGACGTGTCTTTTCCATACAAAATTGTTTTGTTAAAACTTGTTTGATCATTATTTAAAATATTTTCATCACAATATTTGGTAAAATAATCAATATAATAAGTTTCATCCCCCATTAAGAAATATATTGGTGAATATATTTTATTTTTAACCTTATTAATAACTCTATCTATTTCTTGACTTGTCATGGATAAATTCAAATTGAAAAAACTTAATTTTCCAAATTATAACTTCAATTTTAAAATTAATGATAATAAACCTTATATTTTTGATGTAGTCAGAAAAAAATTTATTGTTTTAACCCCCGAAGAATGGGTTAGGCAAAATGTTGTTAAATATTTAATTGAAAAGGATGTATCATTAAACCATATAGCAATAGAAAAAAAAATCATTGTCAACAATCTAAAGAAAAGATTCGATATTGTGGTTTTTGATAGAGACTCTAATGTGTTACTTTTGGTTGAATGTAAATCAAGTGATGTTAAAATCGATCAAAAAGTCTTTGACCAAATAGCAATCTACAATAAATCTATAAACTCAAATTACATGATGGTAACTAATGGTTTGGATCACTATTATTTTGAAATTGATTACACAAAAATGAATTATAAATTTTTAAATAAATTTCCACTTAAATGAAAATAGGCATAGCAATTCTAAATTATAATGGATTGAATCTTTTAAAGAAGTTTTTGCCGAGCGTAGTTATTAATTCTGGGAAACATCAAATATATGTGATAGACAATAATTCAAACGATGATTCAATTGATTTTATAGAAAAAAATTTTAAACAAATTAATATTATTAGAAATGAAGAAAATTATGGGTTTGCAAAGGGTTACAATCAGGGATTAAAACAAATAAAAGAAGAAGTTGTTTGTTTATTAAATAATGATATTGAAGTTACAAGAAATTGGCTTCATCCCATTATAAAAACATTTGAAACAGAAATAGAAACTGTTGTTATACAACCTAAAATTCTAGACTTCAAGAATAAAAATATGTTTGAATATGCTGGTGCTGCAGGTGGTTTCATTGATTATTATGGATATCCATATTGCAGAGGAAGGATATTTGACGAAATTGAAAAGGACAATGGTCAGTATGATGATGATATTGAAATTTTTTGGGCTTCAGGAGCTTGTTTTTTTATTAGAAAATGTGTTTTTGATGAGCTTGGTGGATTTGATGAGAATTTTTACAACCATATGGAAGAAATTGATTTATGCTGGAGAATTGAAAATTTACAAAAAGGTTATAAGAAAAAATTTATTTATAAAAGCATAGTTTACCATTTAGGAGGAGGGTCTTTAGATTACTCAAATCCAAAAAAACTTTTTTATAATGTCAGAAATCACAAGTGGATGGTAATAAAAAACACGAATGAAAGTTATATTTTTAACTTTAATCCATTCTCAGTTTTTACGATAATCCCATGGTTTACTTTATTATTTGCATTAAATAATTTATTGAGTCTAAAATTTTTTCATTCTTTTGAAATAATTAAAGGTTATTTTTCAGTTTGGGGTCATAAAGATGGAAAGAAGGTTAATTTGGATCATAATTATTACTTATCGAGATCAGACAATAAAAAACCCAAGTATTACGTTATATATTCAATTATATTCAATTATTTAATTCTAAGAAAAAGAAAGTTTTCCGAATTAAATAAGAATTAAATTAATATTTTAATCAATTAATATTTTATTATTTTTGAATAATTAATTAAACCTCAAACATGAAAAAAATTTTTTTATTAATCATATCGATTTCAATACTGGTACCCTCTTGCGTATCACAAAAAAAATATGCTGCACTTGAAGCTATGAATCAACAAAGCAAGGATTTATTAAATTCTGCGACAGTTAAATTAAATACTTGTATAGATGAAAAAGCTAGTGCAGAAGCAGATTTAAAGTCTTTAAAAGAACAAGTCACATTTTTAACTAATAACAATCAGGATCTTATTAATACAATGGGAAATTTAACTACTTTATCCCAAAAAGGAGCTGAGAACCTTGAAAGATCCTTGGAGAGTATGAAAGAGAAAGATTTAACAATCAATTCAATGAGGGATGCTGTAACTAGAAGAGATTCAGTAACACTTGCACTTGTCACGAGCTTAAAAGGAACTTTAATTGATATTAACGACAAAGATATCGAGGTGAATGTTGAGAAAGGAGTTGTGTTTATTTCAATTTCGGATAAACTTCTATTCAACAGCGGAAGCTATGTTGTTTCAGACAGAGCAAAGGAAGTCCTAGGAAAAGTCGCAAAAGTTGTATTGGACAAACCTGAAATTGAATTTATGGTTGAAGGTCATACCGATAACAAGTCAATTCAAAACGAAGTTCTGATTGATAACTGGGATCTAAGTGTAAAAAGAGCTACTGCTGTAGTGAGAGTTTTACAAAATGACTTTGGAGTTCAACCCGAAAGAATGACCGCAGCTGGAAGAAGTTACTATGTGCCTGTTGCAGATAATGAAACCGCTGAAAACAGGTCTAAAAATAGAAGAACAAGAATTGTTGTACTTCCAAAATTAGATCAATTTTATGATCTTCTTGAACAAGGCATGAAGGCTGCTGGAGGAAAATAATTTTTTTTAAAAATCATGAAATTAGTACAAAACACACCTTTGGGTGTGTTTTTTTTTAAATATTTATAAAGTTCATGATATTACCCAATTAAATAGTCGACATTTGCATCCAAATTTAATTGATGCAAAGTTTTGAAGAAATCGGATTATCCAAAGAATTACTAAAATCTATTGGTGAAATTGGTTTCAAAACCCCTACTCCAATTCAAAAAAAATCAATTCCTTTCTTATTGCAAAAGAATAAAGATTTAATAGCACTAGCTCAAACGGGGACCGGAAAAACTGCAGCATTTGGATTACCAATCTTGCAACAAATTGATAATCATGTTAAAAATGTACAAACAATTGTTTTGTGTCCTACCAGAGAATTGTGTATCCAAATCTCAAATGATTTAGAGCAATATTCAAAATATTTAGATTTAGTTAAAGTACTCCCTGTATACGGAGGAACAAGTATTGAAAATCAAATCAAATCAATTAAAAAAGGTGTTCAAGTTGTTGTTGGAACTCCAGGAAGAACAAAGGACTTAATAAATCGAAAAATATTAAAATTAAATATTGTTAACAGAGTTGTTTTAGATGAAGCGGATGAAATGTTAAGTATGGGATTTAAAGACGACTTAGATTATATATTAAACAAAACATCAACTAAAAGACAAACCTTATTGTTTTCGGCTACAATGTCAAAAGAAGTTATAAATATCTCAAAAAAATACATGAAGGGAGCTGAGGAGATTGCTGTATCAAAGATTAATTCTGGTGCTAAGAATGTGAAACATCATATTTATAATGCCACTTCCAGAATAAAATATGAGACCCTGAAAAGAATTGTAGATTTTAATCCAAATATTTACGGAATTGTTTTTTGTAGAACCAGACGCGAAACAAAAGATATTGTAAAGAAATTTATAAATGATGGTTATAATTCTGATGCAATACATGGTGATCTTTCACAGAGTCAAAGAGATCAAGTTATGTTAAGATTTAAAGATAAATCATTACAAATCCTTGTCGCAACTGACGTTGCGGCAAGAGGTTTAGATGTTGAAGATTTGACGCACGTAATAAATTATTCTCTCCCAGATGACCCCGAAGTTTACACTCATAGAAGTGGAAGAACTGGAAGGGCCGGCAAAAATGGTATATCAATAGCAATTATAAATAATAGAGATTTAAGGAAGGTTAAATTAATAGAAAAAACAAGTCAAATTAAATTTTTAAATAAAGAAGTACCTAACGGAAAAGATATATGTTCAAATCAGCTTATGGAGCTTATTGATAGAATAGAAAAAGTAAAAGTTGATGAAAAACAAATTGAACCTTATTTGAACGACATATATAAAAAGCTTGAAGGTTTAAATAGAGAAGATCTAATAAAACATTTTATTTCAAATGAATTTAATAGATTTTTAGATTATTATAAAAACAGAGAAGATATTAATCATCTAACTAGAAAAAACAAGTCAAATCAAAAAGAAAAAAACTCCAAAAAAATTAAACTTATAAATTTTTCAATTAACGTGGGTAGAAAAAATGGATTTTCTCCTATTGAACTGATCTCATTAATCAGTAGTGTTTTAAAATCGAAAAAAATTAAAATAGGGAGCATTGATATTAGAGAGTCGTACTCAATTTTTGAGATAGATAGTAAAATAAAGAACGATCTTAAAAAAAAATTTAATAAAATTAATTACAATGATCTAAAGTTGACAGTGACAGAAACAAGTGAAGAAATTCAAAAAAAACATAATAACAAGAACAAACGTAGTTTTGTTTCTAATAAAAAAAGAAACCCTAGATCAAAAGATCGTTCAAGAAAAAGTAGAAAAAATAAAAAGAGAAGACATTAGTTTGCTAACAAATCATATTTTGCAAATGTTAATAATATTTTTTTAGTTCCACTTGTTTCAAAACTTACCTCTGCTTTTTTGTCTCGACCTTCACCCTCAGTAGAAATTACCTTGCCTTTACCAAATCTATTGTGGATTATAAGATCTCCCTTATTAATGTCAATAAAATCAGCTTTATGATTAAGAAAATTATTATTTATTTTCTTTGAAAACTTTTTTGGCTTAAGTATTCGTAAACTATTTTTGCTAAGTGAATCAGAGAAAAAATTATTTTTTTCTGTAATTAAATGTAAATAACTGTCATCTATTTCCTTAATGAACCTACTTGGTTCACATTCATTCAATTTTCCCCATCTATACCTTGTTTGAGCATAAGTAATTGTAACTTTTTTTTGTGCTCGAGTAATTGCTACATAAAACAGTCTTCTTTCTTCTTCTAGATCTGATCTGTTTGTCATACTCAATGCTGATGGAAACAGGTCTTCTTCAACCCCAACTATATAGACATGATTAAATTCAAGACCTTTTGAAAGATGAATAGTCATTAACGACACTCGTTTTGTGCTCTCATCAATATTTTTATCAAGCTCTGAAATTAATGACACGTCTTCAAGGAACTCAGTAAGACTACCTTTTGCGTTTATCACATCTTTTTGGCCTTCAACAAAATCCTTAATTCCGTTAACTAATTCTTCAATATTTTCAATTCTTGAAACAGATTCCTGACTTTGGTCTGATTTTAATATATCAATAATTTTAATTCTATTGATCAATTCTTTTGCCATTTCAAACGCATTTAAATCATTATTTAAAACTCTCAAAGCATCTATAAGAATCGTAAAACTTTTTATTTTATTTTTGGTACCAATATTAAGATTAAGATTAATATTTTCGATGTTTGAAACAACTTCAAATAATGTTATGTTTTTCTCATTACTATAAAGTATAAGTTTGTCAAGAGTTGTTTGACCAATTCCTCTTGTTGGATAGTTTATTATTCTTTTAAAACTCTCTTCATCAGAAGTATTAATAATTAATCGAAAGTATGCCAATATATCTTTAATTTCTTTTCTTTGGTAAAACGAAAGACCCCCATAAACTTGATAGGAAATGTTTTTTCTCCTCAGGGCATCCTCAATTGATCTAGACTGAGCATTAGTTCGGTACAATACGGCAAATGAATTATTTTCAAGCTGAAGGTTATTTTTATTTTCGAAAATCGAAGATGCAATATACCTTCCCTCCTCTGAATCAGTAATAGATTGGTTGACCGTTATTTTATCACCTACTTCATTTTCAGTCCAAACTTTTTTTTCAAGCTTATTAACATTATTTCTTATTACTGAATTTGCTGCATTAACAATGTTTTGCGTTGATCTATAGTTTTGCTCTAGTCTATAAATTGAGGAATCCGGGTAATCCTTTTTGAAGTTCAAAATATTTTCGATGTTAGCTCCGCGGAAACTATAAATACTCTGAGCATCATCACCAACAACACAAAGATTTTCATTTTTATCGGCAAGTGCCTTAACTATCAAATATTGAGAATGATTAGTGTCTTGATATTCATCAACATGTATATATTTAAATCTACTTTGATATTTATTTAGAATTTCAGGGAACTTATTTAATAATTCATTTGTTTTCAAAAGTAAGTCATCAAAATCCATCGCAGAAGCCTTAAAGCATCTGTTTACATAATTTTGATAAATTTTTCCAAACATTGGACGTCTTGAGTCAATATCTTGTTGAACTAGTTCAGGATTATTAAGATATGATTTAACAGTAATTAGGTTATTTTTTAATGATGAAATTCTAGTTCTAATATTTTTATATTTATAAAGGTCTTTATCCAATCGAAGCTCTTTTATAATCGAAGAAATTAACCGATCCGCATCTTGAGTGTCATATATTGTGAAGTTTGAGCTGTATCCTAAATAATCAGATTCAGTCCTTAAAATTCTCGCAAAAATTGAATGGAATGTACCCATCCAAATACTTCTTGAATTTGATTCACCAACAATTTCAGAAATTCTTGATTTCATTTCTCTTGCTGCTTTGTTTGTAAACGTTAACGCTAATATTGAAAATGGATCAACCCCGTCCTCAATTAAATTTGCAATTCGATAAGTCAGAACTCTGGTTTTTCCAGACCCAGCACCAGCAATAACCATAATAGGACCATCCTTGTGAACCGCTGGTAGTTTTTGTGATTCATTTAATTGTGATAAAAACTTATTCAATTAAAAAAATTTTGATTTAGATGTTTGGATTGATGGTTTTATCTTATAAAGTTAATAAATTATATTAGTGATGTGAAAGATAACTACTTGTTAAATTCAATTGAATATTTAAAAGGAGTTGGCCCTAACCGTTCAATATTATTAAAATCTGAATTAAAAATCTTCACAATTGAAGATTTAATAAATTTTTATCCTTACCGATATATTGATAGAACTAAGTTCTATAAAATTTCTGAATTAATAAATACAACATCTTATGTTCAGATTATTGGTAGGTTCATAGACTTTAAATATTCATCGGGAACAAGAAATAGTAGATTGGTTGGAATCTTTAGTGATGGTGAAGATCAAATAGATATAATTTGGTTTAAAGGCCAAAAATGGATTGAAAAAACAATTGATATAAATAAATATTATATAATTTATGGAAAACTAAACTTTTACAATAATAAGTTTTCTATACCACATCCAGAAATTGAGATATTTGACAAGTTCAAAAAAAAGAAACAGAACAATCTAATTCCAGTCTACTCATCCTCCGAAAAATTAAATAAAAGAGGAATAAACAATAAATTGTTTAGAGAATTAATAACTAACATCTTTAGTGACTTCAATAACAACCTTAAAGAAAACTTAAATCGTCAAATTAATGAGAAACACAATTTAATAACCAAATACCAGGCACTTTACAATATTCATTTTCCAAAAAATCAAATTCTTTTGAAAAAAGCTCAGTTTAGATTAAAATATGAGGAGTTTTTCTTTATACAGCTTCAGTTTTTCTATAAAAACATTGATAACAAAAATAAATTTAAAGGTTTTTTGTTTTCAAAAGTTGGGGTTTTTTTTAACACGTTCTTTCACAAAAATTTAAAATTTGAATTAACAAATGCTCAGAAAAGAGTAGTCAAAGAAATTAGAAAAGATTTTTCTAGTAATACACAAATGAACAGATTATTACAGGGCGATGTAGGTTCAGGTAAGACAATTGTTGCCTTATTATCGGCACTAATTGCTATAGATAACGGGTTTCAAACATGTTTAGTAGCACCAACGGAGATTTTAGCTCAACAACACTTCAATAGTATTACTGAAGCCTTACAAAACTTAAATTTACAAGTTAAAATTTTAACTGGATCTACAAAAAATAAAGATCGAGTTGTTTTATTTGAGGAGCTAAAAAAAGGCACTATTGATATTCTTGTTGGCACTCATGCTGTATTTGAAGATAATGTAGTGTTTAAAAATTTAGGACTTGCTATAATTGATGAGCAACACAGGTTTGGAGTTGTACAGAGATCAAAGCTTTGGAAAAAAAATTCAACTCCCCCTCATGTTCTGGTTATGACTGCTACACCAATACCCAGAACACTTGCAATGAGTGTTTACGGTGATTTAGACATTTCTACTATCGACGAACTTCCTCCCGGGAGACACCCTGTGAAAACAGTTAAAAGAACTGACAAAAACAGACTCGGCGTTATTAGATTTATTAAGGAAGAAATTAATAAAGGAAGACAGATTTATATTGTTTACCCATTAATTGAGGAATCCAAAAAAATGGATTACAAAGATTTAATGGATGGTTATGAAAGTATGTCTAGAGATTTCCCGCTAGAAAAATACCAAATTGGAATTTTACATGGTAGAATGAAAGATCAAGAAAAAGATTTAGAAATGCAGAGATTTAAGGAAGGTAAAACACAAATCATGGTATCAACAACAGTGATTGAGGTTGGAGTTAACATTCCTAATGCAAGTGTAATGATTATTGAAAGTGCAGAAAGATTTGGATTATCTCAGCTTCATCAATTGAGGGGAAGAGTTGGGAGAGGCACCGAGAAAAGCTACTGTATATTGATGACAAAAGAAAAAATAAGTAATGATGCAAAAAAAAGAATTGATATCATGACTCAAACCAATGATGGATTTAAAATTGCTGAAGTTGATATGGATTTAAGAGGACCAGGAAATTTATTAGGAACACAGCAAAGTGGATTGTTAAATTTCAAAATAGCTGACATAATTAAGGACAAAGACATCTTGAAATTATCAAGAAATGATGCCAAGCAAATAATTGAAAATGATCCTCTGCTAAAAAATGAAGAAAACAAAGGAATAAAAAAAGAGTTTAATAGAATAAACAAATCATCAATTCTTTGGAAATACATTAGTTAATATATATCAAAATGTCTATGATAAAATAATCATAGTTGTATATTTACATTAGTTAATTGTTTATGAAAATATCACTTAATTGGCTTTCAGATTTTTTAAATATTGATATTCAACCAAAAGAAATATCAGCTATTTTAACTGACATCGGATTAGAAGTTGAAGGAGAATACAATTATGAACTCTATAAAGGTGGATTAAATGGTCTTGTTGTTGGAAAAGTTTTAAGTTGTGTCAAGCATCCAAATGCTGACAGATTAAAGTTGACTAAAGTTAATGTAGGAGGTGACAAACCCCTTCAAATAGTTTGTGGGGCTCCCAACGTAGCAGAGAATCAAACTGTCGTTGTTGCCACAATAGGCTCTTGTTTAAACACGATTAATAACGAGAAAATTATAATAAAAAAAAGTAAAATTAGAGGCGAAATCAGTGAGGGAATGATTTGTGCTGAAGATGAGATTGGTGTAGGTATGTCTCATGATGGAATCATCGTTTTGGAAAGTAAACACAAACCTGGAAGTAAAGTCTCTAATATTTTCAAAAACTATGAAGATGTTATTTTTGATATTGGTTTAACACCAAATAGATCTGATGCAATGAGTCACTATGGAGTTGCCAGAGATTTACGCGCAGCCTTACTAATGAAGTCCAAAAATACAGAACTCATAAGTCCTCCTATCTCATCCTTTTATATTAACTCAAGAAACAGGAGAATGAATGTTAATATTGAGGATCCTTCCTTATGTGCAAGATTTTCTGGGATCTGCATCGAAAATCTTGAAATTAAGGAATCTCCAGGTTGGCTTAAAAATCGTTTATTGGCGATTGGTTTAAATCCAATTAACAATGTAGTAGATATTACTAATTTTGTTCTTCACGAACTCGGGCAACCCTTACATGCTTATGATTTAGATAAGTTTCAGACTAATGATATTGAAGTTAAATGCTTAAAAGCTGGAACTTCTTTCACAACACTCGATGGAGTAAAAAGAAAGCTAAAAGGAAATGATTTGATGATTTGTGATGGAAATATCCCTATGTGTATTGCCGGTGTATTCGGAGGATCTGAATACGGTGTCAATAATAACACTAAATCAATATTTTTAGAAAGTGCATTCTTTGATCCGGTTTCTGTTAGAAAAACCTCCAAACAACACTCAATAATTAGTGACGCTTCATTTAGGTTTGAAAGAGGTGTTGATATTGAAATGGTAGAACATGCTTTGAAAAGAGCTGCAATATTAATTTGTGAACTTTGTAACGGAAGCGTCTGTAGTGAAATTGTTGATGAATAT
>TARA_Y200000002_G_scaffold122192_1_pt1 | contig 10718 bp, 8 predicted proteins | sample TARA_Y200000002 | Tara Oceans TARA_Y200000002 (sample SAMEA2619388) | marine metagenome | biome: marine biome (ENVO:00000447); feature: surface water layer (ENVO:00002042); material: "saline water (ENVO:00002010), including plankton (ENVO:xxxxxxxx)" | depth 5 m | reverse complement strand
ACTACAGGAAGATATTTTCTAAATCTATTTTTTAACACCAAGTTTTTCTTGTAGTTTTGAATTGGAAGTTGTATAGCCAAATGGGACTCTTTCACCAGGATGAATTCTTTTATATGCTTCTTGAACGGCTAAAGTGGTTTCATGAAATCCTGATAAAATTAAATCCAATTTTCCTGGATAATCATTGATATCTCCTACTGCAAATATTCCATTTTTTGAAGTTTGGTAATTCTCTGTATTAACTTGAATCTTTTTATTATTTAAATCTATATCCCAATCTAATATTGGACCCAATTTCTTATTTAAACCAAAAAGAAAAATTAGTTCGTCAGCATCAAAAGACTCTATTTCATTAGTATCAAAATTTTTTAAAGTAATAGAATCCACCTTTTCTTCTCCTAAGATACTATCAATAAGATAAGGAGTTAGAAGATTTACCTTTTTCTCTTTAACCAATTTTCGCATTAATTCTTCAGTATGTTGAGCACCTCTAAATGCATCTCTTCGATGAACTAATGATATTGATTTAGCAGTTTTTGATAATTCAACTGTCCAATCTAGTGCAGAGTCACCTCCACCAAAGATAAATACATCTTTATTAGCATACTTATCTACAGAACGAACAGCATATTCAACACCTTTATTAATATATTTATCAGGATCTACTATATTTGGAGGCCTCCGTGGTTCAAAAGAGCCAGCTCCTGCAGCAATAAAGATATTTTTGGAAATAAATTCTTTAGATTCTGTTGTTTTGACTTTCCAGAATTGATCACCTTCTAAATCAATCTCTTCAACTAGATCAACTCTTTCTGAAAGATGTAATTCATAGCTAAATGGTTTTATTTGTTCTAGAAGGGCATTCACATGTTCCTGTCCTGTTTGGTATGGAACTCCTGGAATATCATAGATTGGTTTTTCTGGATATAACTCAGCACATTGACCACCAGGTTTGTCTAGATTATCTATTAGGATACAATTTAATCCAAGAAGACCTGCTTCAAAAACTGTAAACAATCCCACTGGCCCTGCGCCTATTATTATTATATCTGTCTTGTTCATTATCTTACTTTCATTCCAGGTTCTGCACCTTCGTCAGGTGAAACTAAATAAATACCATTATCATTACTTGATGCCAAAACCATTCCCTCGGATATACCAAATTTCATTTTTCGAGGTTCTAGATTATTTACTAATACCACCAATCTATCCTTCAAGTCTTCTGGTTTGTAGGCACTTTTAATACCTGCAAATACATTTCTGGTGCCTAATTCTCCAACATCAAGTCTTAACTGTAGTAATTTATCAGCCTTTTCAACGTCACAAGCCTCGACAATTCTTGCAACTCTAAGATCAATAGCACTAAAATGATCGATATTTATTATATTTGTATTATCCATATCTTCTTCCTCAGGAATTATTATTTTTTCAAGTCGATTAAGCAACGGTTTATAAGTATTTATTTTTTCATTTAAATTCACATCAACATCATTTAAAGTAAATTTCTTAAGATTAAGAAACTCAAAAGCATCTTTAGTAATGTTTGGAATAATTGGATGTAAATAAATTGATAAAATTTTAAAAGCATTCAATGCTGTAGAACTAATATCTAATGCTTCATTGATATCCTTCTTCCATGGAGTCTCATCATTAATAAATTTATTAACGTCGTCAGCAAGATCCATAATTATTCTAATAAGCTTTGAGTATTGCTTAGAATCATACAGATCGATAATCTCACCTTTTTTATTTAATAATGAATCTAAGATATCTTGATTAATATTTTTAGATAATAGATTATTATTTTTTTTGATAAAAGAAGCAGATCTTGAAGCTATATTTAAATATTTTCCAACAATATCAGAATTTATTCTTTGAACATAATCTTCAAAATTTAAATCAATATCCTCTACTTTATTGTTTAACTTAGCAGCGAAATAATATCTCAAAGTTTCTGGATTAATAACACTTACAAAATCTTTTGCTAGAATTCCAGTTCCCCTAGATTTAGACATTTTTTCTCCATTAATAGTTAAAAAACCATGGACATTAATACTATCTGGTAACTTATAATTTGCTGAGCTTAAGAGGGCAGGCCAAAATAATCCATGAAAATAAGCAATATCTTTGCCAATAAAGTGATGTATTTCATAGTCAGACTTTTGTGACCAAAGGTCATTCATATCAAGATTATTTTTTTTGGCCCAATTTGATATAGATGCTAAGTATCCAATTGGAGCATCAACCCAAACATAAAAATACTTTTCAACTTCACCGGGAATCTTAAACCCAAAATATGGTGGATCTCTAGATATATCCCATTTCTTTAAATCATCATTTAACCACTCACTTAACTTATTTTTTACTGATTCTTGTAAATTAACTTTTTTAATAAAATCTTTTAACATTTCACTTTTTTGAGGTAAATCAAAGAATATGTGCTCTGTCTTTTTTTTGATAGGAGTTGTATTTGAAATAATTGATATAGGGTTTATAACATCAAGAACATTATAAGACGCTCCACAAACTCCGCAGTTATCTCCATTTTGATGTTCTGCTCCACACTTTGGACAAGTCCCAGATACAAATCTATCAGATAAAAACATTTTTTCTTTCTCATCATAAAGCTGGTCTATATTCATCTTTGATATTAAGTTGTTTTCCTTCGCACATTTATAAATATATTCTGAGAATTCTTTATTTTCATTACTATGAGTTGAGTAAAAATTAGCAAACTGAATTCCATAAAGCTCATATGTTGATTTATGATCTTTAAATACTTCATCAATCAGATCTTCTGGGTCAACTCCTAATTCTTTTGCTTTTAACATTACTGGTGTTCCATGAGTATCATCAGCACAAAAAAAGTGACATATATTTCCATTATGATTTTGAAACCTTGTCCATATATCTGTCTGAACGGCCTCTAAAATATGACCAAGATGTAGAGGAGCATTAGCATATGGTAATGCCTGTGTTACAAGCATTTTTCTAATATTTTTTATAGGCGTGTTCATCTAATGATTGTATTATATGTGAAAATACTCGTTTATATGTCTATAAAAAAAATTATTGCTTTTGGATCAGCCAAAGGTGGAGTAGGAAAAAGCTCAATTACTGCTGCTGTTGCACTAAGTATGGCAAAAAAGCATTCTATCGGTATTTTGGACGCAGATATCTGCGGTCCCAATCAACATTTACTTTTTAATATAAAAGAAAAACTTGATCTAAATAACAGTCAAATTGAGCCTATTAATAAAAAAAATATAAAAATTGTTTCTATGGGTAATATAATTTCGCCTAGCGAAGCTGCTATATGGAGGGGACCAATGTTAAGCAGTTCAATAAAGAAAATTATTCAATCCACTAATTGGGGCAACTTAGATTATTTATTAATTGATATGCCTCCTGGAACTGGAGATGCTTATCTAACTATATTTGAACAGTTAAATATTAATCATTTTATTTTAGTAACATTAAATAATATGCTTGCTAATGCAGATGCATGCAAAACTATATCAATGCTTAAAAAACTTAAAGTTAATATTCTTGGTTATGTATTGAATAATATTTTTCCAATTGATTATATTGATAACAAAATTACAAAAATAAATGGTATTGAGCATATCTCTTCATTTAATTTTGAAGAAGACATCTATAACTTTGACCTAGATATAGATCGCCCTATTGCTAATGAATTGTCTGAGTATATATACAAAAATGTATAATAAATAATGGTTAAAATAATTTTGTTTATTGTTATATCAAGTTTTTTTAATCTTCATGCATCCGAAGTAAATGATCCTTTTGAAAAATTTAATCGAAAAACATTTGAATTTAATGAAAATCTTGATGAATTGGTTGTAAAGCCTGTTGCTGAAGTTTATTCGGAATTTCCAGTATTTATAAAAACTGGTGTTACAAACTTTTTTAATAATTTAGAAAATATTGAGACCTCTGTAAATCAAATGCTTCAAGGTAAACCAGGTAAATCTCTTAATGATTTGACAAGATTTATTATTAACACTTCTATTGGTGTTGCTGGAATTTTTGATGTTGCATCAAGTATGGGTTTAGAAAGAAATGAAGAAGATTTTGGACAAACGCTTGCTGTGTGGGGAGTTGATGAAGGTCCATATATAATGCTTCCATTTCTTGGCCCGTCAACTCTTAGAGATACGATTAGTAGACCAATCTCATCATTTACATCTGTAATTTTTCATATGACAGATACTGATGTCAATATAGCTCTGAAATCAATAGATGCTCTCGAAACTAGAGAAAGACTTCTTGATGTTGAATCATTATTATCTGGAGATAAATATATTTTTGTAAAAGATGCTTACATGCAATCAATTAACTATGAGATTAGTGATGGTATTGATGTTGATGACACATTTGTTGATGATATGGATGATTTTTTAATTGACTAATAATTCTTCAAGATCTTTCCTATAACCATCAAGAGTGTTATTTTTTATTGCTTCTAATATTTTTATTCTAAAAGATTTTGCATTCTTATCACCTCTTGATAAGCCAAATAAATGTTTCATCATTCGGCTAAGATTATGACCATTTTTAATTTGTTTTTCCACATACTCAAGATATGTATTTAATATTTGTTTTTTTGATTTTGGTATAGATTGTTCATTGTAAAAAATTGAATCTAAATCAGATAAAATAAATGGATTATCATATGCAGCTCTTCCTATCATGACTCCATCCACATGCATAAGATGATTTCGAGAGTCATCAATAGTTTTAATTCCCCCATTAATGATTATCTCAAGATCAGGAAAATCATTTTTTAGCCTATAAACATAGTCATATTTAAGTGGAGGAACATTTCTATTTTGACGTGGACTTAACCCTTTAAGAATTCCGTTCCGAGCATGAATTATAAAAGTATTAATCTCAGATTCTTTAACAATTGAAATAAAGTTGTATAAAAAGTCATAAGATTCATTATCATCAATCCCAAGTCTACATTTAATAGAAACAGGAATTTTGACAGCTTTTTGCATATTAAAAAGACATTCTGAAACAAGTTCTGGTTCAAGCATTAAACATGCTCCAAATCTACCTTTTTGAACTCTATCTGAGGGACATCCTACATTTAAATTAATTTCATCATAACCCTCTTGCTCAGAGCGCTTTGAGCATTCAATAAGATCGTTAACATTTGACCCACCAAGTTGAATTCCAACAGGGTGCTCCTCTTTATTGAATAATAATTGATCAAAACATTTTCCATGTATTAATGAACCAGTTGCAATCATCTCTGTATAGAGAAATATATTTTTTGAAATTAAACGTAGCAGATATCTATCATGCATATCTGTATATTGCATCATTGGAGCTACACAAAACTTGTGATCAAGTTTTTTCTTCATTTTTACAGAAAAATATTAATCGAAATATAACCTACAATTGATAAGACTATTGTATAAGGGAGTGCCATATAGACCATTCTAAAATATGACAAGTTGATTAATGGAGCTAATGATGAAGTAAGAAGAAATAAAAATGCTGCTTGACCATTGGGCGTAGCAACACTTGGTATATTAGTACCAGTATTTATTGCAATTGCTAAGTTGTTAAACTGATCAAGAGTAATAACATTTGAATCGTAAGCATTTTTAACTTCATTTATATAAATAGTCGCAACAAAAACATTATCACTTATAGCTGATAAAAAACCATTAGCAATAAAAAATAATGAGGGTTGCGATGAAGGATCTTGAGCAAGCACATAATTAATGACAGGTGAAAATAAATGTTGATCATGAATCACACTGACTATTGCAAAAAAGACTGCAAGAAGGGCTGTGAAAGGTAGAGCCTCATGAAATGCTTCACCAAGTTTATGTTCTTCTGTAATACCTTTAAATGCTGTCAATAATATTATTACTGTTAATCCAATAAGCCCAACTGCTGCAAGATGAAGGGCTAAGGCTATTACCAAAAATATTGCAACTAACATTTCAATTAATAGTTCAGCTTTATCAGCATTAGTAATATTTTCTCTTCTGTAGATAGCATAATCATTAAAAACATCTCTTATATTTGGTGGGATTTGATTTCCAAATCCTGCAATAGAAAATTTTTCTATTAATAGACATGTAATTAAGCCGGCTACAAATACAGGCATTGTTATTGGCGCCATTCTTATGAAGAACTCTACAAATTCCCAACCTGCAATTGTGGCAATTAGTAAATTCTGTGGCTCACCAACAATAGTACATACACCACCCAAAGCTGTTCCAACCGCTCCATGCATAACAAGATCTCTTAAAAAACCTTTGAAGCTTTCAAGCTCGCTTAAATTAATACTGTTTATAGATGAATTATTATGATAATCATGATCATCATCCGTAAATGAATTTCCTGAAGCAACTGAATGGTAGATTCTATAAAAACCAATCGTTACACCTATGAGAACTGCTGTTACAGTTAATGCATCTAAGAAGGCTGATAAGATTGCTGCAGAAAAACAAAATAAAAATGACAATAACATTTTTGACTTAACATTTAATAAAAGTCTTGTGAAAATCGTTAGCATGAGATTTTTCATAAAGTAAATTCCAGCAACCATAAATACTAGTAAAAGAATTACTTCAAGATTATTTTCAATCTCATGAAACACAGACTTTGTTGAGGTTAAACCCATCGCTATAGCCTCTATAGCTAAAAGACCACCAGGTTGAAGTGGATAGCAATTTAATGCTAATGCTAGAGTAAATATAAATTGAATTAAAAAAACCCAACCAATTATAAAATTGCCATTTAAGCCAATAGAATTTAACAAAATATATAAGATTGGGTTCATAATAAGAAAACCTATTATGATAGACTTGTACCAACCAGGAGCATTACCAAGAAACAGTTTTTGGATTTCATTTAACATAACTTTATTTTAACCAATTAATGCAATTTAAAAAATTTTTAGATATAGACTCAAGCGTCTCAAATCATATTATTTTATTTAAGAATAATAAGATTATATATGATTCAGATTTAAAAACATTTCAATTAGATACCAAATTTTTAGATATAGATTATAAAAGTATTAATTTTATAGGAATAGGAGAGTCAGATAAAAAAATATATTCAGCTGAAATTGAAAGTGATATTGAAGAAGTTAATATCGCTTATAAATCTTTAATAGAGCTTGATGTAAGAAATCTTTTAGCAGTCTCTTCAACTGAAGAAATTTTATTAATGGGAAGAGCAAATCAATTATTGCATTGGATCAAAAGCAATAAATATTCTGGCTACTCAGGTGAATTAAATAACTTTGATTCTAAAGAAGAGGTTTTATTTTGTCCAAGCACTTCATCAATGATATATCCATCAATTTCCCCATGTGTTCTTGCTATGATTATTAAAGGAGACGAGATATTGCTTGCAAGAAACGCTATGTTTCCAAAAGGCTTATATAGCGTATTAGCAGGGTTTATTGAAGTCTCTGAATCAGCTGAAGAAACTGTTAAACGAGAAGTTCTCGAGGAAGTTAATTTAGAAATAACTAATATTAAATATTTTGGAAGTCAACCATGGCCATTTCCATCTCAACTCATGCTTGGATATATATGTGATTATAAATCTGGAGAAATTCAAATTGATGAAAAAGAGATCGTAGAAGCTAATTGGTATAGATATGACAATCTGCCTTTAGTACCTCCAACATCAAGTTTATCTGGACAACTAATTAATTACTTTGTCGAGGATCGTTCTTAGCTCTTAAAGGTATATCCTTCTTTACTTTTTTCTTTTTGACTATCTCTTGAATTGGTGATTTTTTAACTCTAGGAGTGTCACTAGTTTTTCTTGAGCTTGTCTTAGCAACATTATTTTCATTTAAGTCTTTTTTTGGAGCTTGTTTCTTTTTATATCCATGAGGCTTATTTTTTGTATTTTTTGATATTTTTTTACTTGCGTCAGCTTTTGGTTTATTTGATTGCGAAGAATTTTTAGCATTGAAATTCTTTTTATTCGATCTCTGATTTGATTTATTTGGTCTAGGATTTTTTTTGTTAATATTTTTTCTTCTAGTAGCTTTTTTCTTAGGTTCTTCTTTTTCAATACCAGTAATAGTTTTAAGCCATTTTACTAATCCATCTTTTTTTTGCTTGGGCATTTTTGGTGGCTTTATTCCATCAACTACTGGTTTCATTCCAGTGGATTTATTATTAATATCTCTCCAACTAGTGTCAGGCTCAGGACTATTTGGTGTTAATTCATAAGAAGCGATATATTTGGAATCCGTTTTCTTTATTCTAATTACTTTATAATAAGGTCTTGCTTTATACGGATCTGCAATAACTACAATCTTAATATCATTGGTTTTTTCAATCATAGTAATATCATTTCTCTTTTCATTTAATAAGTAACTCGCTACATCGGAAGGGACAAATACTTGTATTTCGCCTGTATTTTCCTTAACAGAATCTTCACTAACAATTCTTAAAATTGATTGGCCAAGTGATCTGGGGCCTCTTACAAGAACATGTTCAATATCATATGTTTCATTCAATGAAGGTCTTAATCTTTGTCGTGAAATTTCTAAGAGTCCAAATTTAGATATATTTGATAATTGTACTCTTGCTCTGTCTGAGTAAACTGCCTTTCTAAAGGCTGATTCAACTTTATTTTGATTGTCTTCATTTAACATGTCTATAAAGTCAATGACTACTAGGCCACCAACATCTCTAAGTCTTAGTTGTCTTGCGATTTCCTTAGCGGCCTCTAAATTTGTTTTATAAGCAGTCTCTTCAATATCTTTTCCTTTTGTTGATCTAGCAGAGTTAACGTCTATGGCAGTCATTGCCTCTGTTGGATCAATAACAATTGAGCCTCCTGATGTTAAAGATATTTCTCTTTGAAATGCCAATTCAATTTGTGATTCTATTTGATACCTATTAAATAATGGTATTTCTTCATCATAAAATTTAACTTTTTCAGCATGATCTGGAATAACTGCAGAAATAAACTCCTTAGCTTCATCATATATAGATTTATCATCAATTAAAATTTCTTCAATATCATCTTTAAAATAATCTCTTACCACTCTCACTATTAGTTTGTCGTCTTTAAAAATTAATGAAGGAGAGGTAATATTAGGAATCGAATTTTCGATCTCCTCCCATAACGCTAACAAATACGCTAAATCTAAGCTTAATTCTTCTTCAGATCTACCAAGTCCATTAGTTCTAACTATTGCACTCATATTTTCTGGAATATTTAATTTATCAAGAATATTCTTTATTTGATCTCTTTCTTCACCACCAATTCTTCTTGATATACCTCCAGATCTTGTAGAATTTGGAATAAGTACTAGAAATCTTCCTGCCAAACCGACTTGAGAGGTAAGAGCAGCTCCTTTTGTCCCTCTTTCTTCCTTTGTAACTTGAACAACAATTTCTTGTCCTTCTTCTAAGGTACAAATATATTTACCTTTTTTGTCTTTTTTGTAGTATTTATTTGATAAATCTTTTAATGGAAGAAAACCATGTCTTTCCGATCCAAAATTTACAAAAGCAGCATCTAAACTAGATTCAACCCTTGATACTGTTGCCTTGTAAATGCTACCTTTAAGAAGTGTTCTTTCTGGAGATTCTGTATCAAAGTCGTATAACTTTGCACCATCAACTAATGCAACGCGAAGCTCATCACCATAAGATGAGTTTATTAAAATTCTTTTCATAATTTCTCCCTATATTAGGAAGATAATTCAGCAGTACGCTTATTTAAGCTATTTATCAGTAAGTCTTACACTTTATGCTTACATGATGGACTCATTAATTGAGCCTTTCTATAAAACTGATGTATTTATCTTTCTTTATAATTTTTTCTAAAATAACTAAACTTATAGTTATTTGTACGTATATCCTATAGATTTGTCTTATGAGTGTCAAAAATTTAGTCATAAATGAAGATAACAACAATAGAAGAGTTGATAATTATTTAATATCTATTCTTAAAAACGTACCAAAAAGTAAAATTTATAAAATAATACGAAGAGGCGAAGTAAGAATTAATTCCTCAAGAGTTAAAGCTAGCTACAAACTTAAAGCTGGAGATAAACTAAGAATTCCACCAAATATATATATAAATGAAAAAAATATTAAAAATATTAATCAAGATACCTTAGATCTTCATACAAACGACATCTTATTTGAGAATAGTAATTATCTAATTACAAATAAAAATGCAAATATTTCTGTTCATGGTGGCACTAAAAATAACATTGGCTTAATTGATATTTTTAGAAAAAAATTTAATAAAGATTTAGATCTTTGTCATAGGCTTGATAAAAATACGACCGGATGTCTTGTATTAGCAAAAAACAAGAAATCTGTATTACATTTCAACAAATTATTAAAAGATCAAAATATTACAAAAAAATATCATGCAATATTAAAAGGTCAGTTAAAACAAAATATCGAAGTAAATGAACCAATTTATAAAGATGATAAAAATAAAAAAAAATTAGCAATGACACAATTTAATATTATCGAAACTTTCAATGACTTAACATTAGTTGAAGTAATTATTTTTACTGGTAGAACTCATCAAATAAGAATTCACTCAAAGATGATAAATCATCCCATTTTATTTGATAGTAGGTATGGTGATCTTGATTTTAATAAAACTATTGAATTAAAGACTGTAAAAAATATTGCTCTTCATGCAAAAAATATAACTTTTAAAGACAT
>TARA_Y200000002_G_scaffold99965_1_pt1 | contig 10743 bp, 11 predicted proteins | sample TARA_Y200000002 | Tara Oceans TARA_Y200000002 (sample SAMEA2619388) | marine metagenome | biome: marine biome (ENVO:00000447); feature: surface water layer (ENVO:00002042); material: "saline water (ENVO:00002010), including plankton (ENVO:xxxxxxxx)" | depth 5 m | reverse complement strand
GAAAAAGAGTATGCCATTTATTGTAGAAAAAAAGGAAAACTCGAAGCTTTAGAAGAGGTCATTCTTGATGAAAATAAATTATCGAAAGGGCATAGTTACTTTTCACTGGGAGCTAGAGTTATTAGCCCTAATAATGAATGGTTGGCCTACACAGTCGATACAATTGGTAGAACGATGTATACCCTTTATTTCAAAAATCTTAACACAGATAAGACTCTTGAATATTTTATTTCTAATGTTGAATCTAATGTTGCTTGGGCCAATGATAATTCAACGGTTTATTACACATTACAAAATCAAACCACATTAAACCCTGAAAAAGTCTATCGACATATTCTAGGGTCGAATATTAAAGAAGATAAGTTAGTATACCATGAAGAGGATGGTGATTATTGGTCAGGAGTTTACAGGTCAAAGTCTGGTGCATATATTGTAATCTATAGCGAAGGTCACTCATCGAGTGATTATCAAATAATTAGAGCAGATGATACAATAGGTGATTTTATGAATTTCTCTAAAAGACAGAAAAATCATAAATATGCGATTGCTCATTCCAAAGACAAATTTTATATACTTACCAACCTTAATGCTCCAAATAATCGTTTGATGGAGACATCATTGATGAATACTGACCATTCAAATTGGAAAGAGGTTATTCCGCATAGAAATGAAGAGCAAATTTTAGAAATGGAAGTTTTTGCTAACCACCTTGTTTTGAATGAAAGAGTAAACGGATTAAGTGTTCTACGAGTCATTAATGAGAGTTTTAGGGAAGATTATTACATTGATTTTAAGGAAGAAGCGTATTCTTCATGGATGTCCAGAAATAGAGAGTTCAATACAAATAGTTTAAGGTATATATACACATCGATGACCGTTCCTAGTTCAACATACGATTATCACATGGATAAAAAGGAAAAGATTCTGTTAAAAAAACAAGAAATCATTGGTGGTTATTTAGAAGGAGATTATAGATCAGAGAGGTTTTATGCTAATTCCAGAGATGGTAAAAAAATCCCTATATCAATTGTATACAAGAAATCATTGCGAGATAGTACTGCGCCTCAAAATTTGATTTTATATGGATATGGAGCTTATGGAGATACAGAAGACCCTTATTTTAGTTCTACTAGGTTGAGCATGCTTGACCGAGGATTTATTTTTGCGATTGCGAATATAAGAGGTAGCCAGATCTTTGGGAGGCAATCTTATGAGGATGGTAAACTCCTTAACAAGAAAAACACATTCAATGATTTTATTGATGCTGGAAAGTTCTTGATTGATAAAAATTATACGGATAAGGAACATTTATTTTGCTATGGAGGCAGTGCTGGAGGTTTATTAATAGGCGCTGTAATCAACATGGAACCTCAAATGTGGAAAGGCGCAATAGCTTCCGTACCATTTGTAGATGTAGTCACAACAGGGCTAGATCCTTCCATTCCCCTCACAACTTATGAATGGGTAGAATGGGGTGACCCGAGGGAAAAAGAATATTATAATTACATGCTATCGTATTCTCCGTACGACCAAGTAAATAAAAAAGAATATCCAAATCTGCTTGTAACAGCAGGATTTTATGATTCCAGTGTTCAGTATTGGGAGCCATTAAAATGGGTTGCAAAACTCAGAGCAAATTGGGGTGGTGAAAATGAACTCTACTTGCATATGAATATGGATGCAGGCCACTATGGAAAATCTGGAAGATTTAGAAAATACAGAGAGTATGCGTTAGAATATGCTTTTCTATTGGCACTGACTGAAAAAAATAATTGACTTGGTCATAATAAGTGTGAATTTTTAGTTATAAAAACAACTTCAGTTATTACTACTTTTAGAACTCCAGCAACAGGGATTGCGAATAACATTCCAAGAGGTCCAATCAATGTTCCGCCGATAAGTAAAACTAGCATCACCGCCATTGGATGAAGTCCAACACTTTCTCCAACAACTAATGGTGTGATGAAATTATTATCAATTTGTTGAACGATAATAAACATGACGATGATATCTAAAATAAAAAATGGAGAGGGAAGTGCGCCAAATAGCTGATGATCCATAGCAATTTCACTGCCTATATTATTCATTAGTGCAATCATAATTGCTGGAATCATACCGATGAAAGCGCCGACCATTGGAATTAGGTTTGCAAGCCCAGCGATGATACCAATGAAGACGACTAAGGTGATATTTGCTCCAAACTGATTTAAAAGAAGAAGTCCTATTATTGATAATATTGCTACACTGCTTGCAGCTAGAATCTGTCCTCTGAGGTATTTGGATATTTGTAGTTCAATATTGTAGATCATTCTAAGACCCACTTCAAGGTACTTGTTTGGCATGAATCGAACTAATGATCGTTTGAAATCATGATATTCAATTAATAAAATAATTGTAAAAATTAAGATCATGAATGAAATAAAGAATAAGCTCCCTGCAGATCCTAACAGAGATAAAACACTTTGGAAAACACCAATCATCATGTTCTTTGCCATCAGAATTATTTTTTCACTTTCAGGAATCAGGTTGCCAATAGTCTCAGGAAGTGAATCCCGTATATTATTCGATAGATTTTCTATACTACTTGTAAAATCCTCTCTTTGAATCTTTTTTGTAAATACTTTTATTTGAGAACCAAGGTTGGATATAAAACTACCAATAAAAATAATTCCCACCATGATGGTTGAAAAAAGGATTAAAAATACTCCAAGAGCTCTAGAGCGGATATGCCTTTCAATATTATCTACTGCTTGCAAGAATATGGTAGTAAATAGAAAAGAAAACACTAGCATGCCAATTATTGAAGACAAAAAAGGAAGGATTTCTAAGGCGATGAGTCCAATTATTATGAATAATAATAACCGATAAATCTTATGAAGAGGGTCCATTATTGGTTTGGGCTTGCTAGCTCTTGATTTGTTCTCCTTAGTCTTTCTCCAAGGACTCTAGAAAGATTTAATAATATTTTATTTCCTAATTCTGGTGATCTTTTCATAAGGGTTAAAAGATCAGTTCTAAAAAATCCAATTAGTCTAGATGGCATCGTTGAAATTGCAGAGGCAGATCGTGGCTCCTCATCAAGCAATGCTAGCTCACCAAAGAAGTCACCAGATTCTAATGTTGCAAAAACAGTTTCTGAATCAGAATCAGTTATTAGAACTCCCCCATCTAATATGACATACATTCCTTCAGCTGGTGCAAGTTTCTTAAAAACATGTTCATCTTTTTTATAGGTTCTTTCATGTGTTAACCGCACGACCTCAGAAAGCTCTTTTTCTGTTAGATGCTCAAATATGGGCACATTCGCTAAGACCTTAATTATAGGATTAACATTGTTACTCTTTTTAAAATAATTTTGATAGATAGCTTTCATTTTATTTGATTATTTAAATTAAACAAAAGATCTAGCGATGATTATTTCTAATAGTATAAAATAGATTCCAATGATGATTTTTTCCCACAATTTTGAATTATTTTTCCAAAACCAATAAGTAAATAATATACCATTATAAAGAAATACCCATAAAGAAATAATGCTCCATGAAAATTGAAAATCTTTTATAAATAGAATCAAAAATAGAATCCCTATTCCAATCACAAAAAGAATAAATTCTGTAAGATAGTGAATTAAAATTGACTTTTTCTCTTCATCCATTACAATCGCTTACTTTTTTTCTTCCATAAAAAAAAGACCCTTAGTATAGTGAGGGTCGTAAAAATTAGATTTATAGAAATCGCAAATTTCAATAAACCTCGCACTCGCTCCACCAGCTATCGCCGCATTCACACCCATTTCCTTGCCTATCCCAACATTCCTTATCAATATGCCATTCCATAACCTTGCCATCAAGTGTTTTATTGTCATAAAAATACTCTGTTGCCTTCACTCCATTATCATACCAATATGTCCAAAGGCTATCTTTCTGTCCAATATTATAAGTTCCTTCGAGCCTTTTTATTCCATTTTCATAATAAAAAGTCCAGATTCCTGACCTCAAACCATTTTCAAAAGTTCCAATCATTGATATACCCCCTGAAAAGTGAAAGACCTCTTGTTTAATAAGCTCTAAGCCATCCTCAGTATCTTTATGGTAAGATATACTACTGGTATTACCATTATTATACATTTCTAGAGTTCTAGATGTATCACTGATAAATGTTTTGGTAGTTTTTGTTGAATCACTACCAGAAGTCAATGTTGAGAAAAGTAAAAAGAGTGTTAGAAATTTCTGCATTAAGTATGTGTTTTGAATAATATAATCTACAAATGCATCAGCATTAATAAAACCAACACATTAGTAAGAGAATAATTTCTAGGTCAAGGTTACTTTAACATCCTTTATAACATATTTAAAAAACAATTATTAAGTTATTGAATGAAGCTTTTAATGATTGCTTTAATTACTTTTCTTGCGAAAAAAGGTTTTATTGAATTACCAGATTTAAAATGGTTTTCAAAAACTAAAGAAAAAGACAATAATCTTAAGAGCGAATAAAATCAATCAAAAGGAAAAATAATGAAAGGATACATACAGGGGGTAGGTACGAGTGTATTATTTTGCATTTCAGCCATAGTATTAATAGGAGCTGTCAATAATAGATCTGAAGTTGGTAGATATGATTATTATATAAGCACTGATGATATTACTAAGAAACACTACTCAAGAATATTTGATACTGCAACTGGTATTGTGTATCACAAGCAGTTTAATCCGGGAGGAGAACAGACAGATATTAAATGGGTGAATGGAGAGCGTATAGAAAAGAGACATTTCAGACCTGATTTATCAATTTGGAAGAGTGAGAGTTGGGGAGAATACCAAAGGTCGTACGAAGAAAATAGCAATTTAGAAAAATAGGAATCAGTCTTTTAAGAAAATTAGATTAGATAAATAATTTATAATTAGGTAGAGGGGAATGTGGCTGATTGACAGAGGTAAGTTCAAACAAACCCCTCTACCTACCCAAGGTTTAAATTAAAATTAAAGAATAGATTCTTAAGATTTAGTGATGTAGAACACGTGTATGATGTAGCTCACACCTTGTTGATTATTGAATGGATATAATATTTAAGTTAATTATTCTGATATAATAATTGACCTATAACATAATCAACATCAAAAATGTTGATCTCTCCATCCTTGTTTGTATCAAATCTGAAGAGATGGTATAAGTCCAGATAAGAATTCATATAATCAAAAGCATCAATGATATGATTGATATCCATAATATCAATGCTATTGTCCAGATTAGTATCACCGCTCAAAAGATTAACTGAAAATATCCAATCATGCTTTCTTGCTTTATAAATTTTAAACGGGTTTGGATACCTGATTTCTAAAACAATATTTTTATCATTTGTTACTTCCGTTATGATGGCTCCACTATTATTTATGGAACCCCAATTAATTAATGTGTTACCGTTTGATAATCTTTGTACGCTGCCCATAGCAAATCCTATGATGCTATCTGGATGGATGTATTCCCATACTAATTCAGCAATTTTCTCAGTTTCATTAATGTTATACTCAACTGCTCTTGAGATAGGTGTATTATGGGTTACTCCATTATCGAACAAAGTTAAATTGCCATTTTCTAATATTCGAACGTCATGTTGCATTTTAAATCCTTGTTTTGGATCATTTGAAAATGTGAACTCATTCAATGGGCCTCCCAAATGCCATACAATTTCTCCACTATCTATATCAATCTTCAATATCTCGTTACTTGCTCTATTTGATACTAATATTTGATTATTAGATACCTCCATACTATTTCCATGCATCCATTCAATGGCATTATTCCCAAGATCAAGATTAGTATAGTTTGCAATATCTAAATGATTCCATGCATTCCATTCAAATATCAATTCATGTTCGGAATTGAACATTTGAATAACTAAAATACCAGTTATCCAGGCTGCAGATTGACCTCCGCTAAATATTGTACTCATATCTACAAACATTGAATCGTACGCTTGCAATATGTAATTACCGTTTTCCAATATTTGCATATCATGATAATCTGCAGTATATGGGGCATTACATTCTAAAGTATCAATTTCCCTCATCACATCATTCGCTATGATCCAAGACCCATCTACTTTACTATAATATGATAAAAGATCTTGGTTTACTTTAAAATCTATTCCCATAGAATTAGACCTTACATGCCATTGGACATTTAAATTAGAATCAATAATACCCATGAACCTGTCTTGTTCAGACATTGTGTGTACGAACAAGGAGCTAGGATGTGGATCATCCAGATGAATGATCTCAAAATCTGGATAGTTTTGAGAAAATAATGAGCCTAAAAAGAGCAGTGGGGAGATGAGTCTTTTCATATTAAAATCTAATGATCTTGTTAGAAACAAGAAACCTTCAAACCATACTAAGAATATTATTTTATATAGATGGCCTCAACTATTATTACATCCGTACGGTAATAATTGGTTTTTGAATTAGTTATAAATATCTTCTTAATTAATGATTTTCATTACAATTAACTGCATGAGTAATGATTAGGTTTAAGTAATGCTATTAATGAACAATAGAATAATTGATGTGCGATCAGAACTTGAATTTGAAAAAGGCACTATCCCAAATAGCTTTAACATACCTATTTTAAATGATGATGAGTATAAACTGGTAGGGACGGATTATAAAAAGCATGGGCAGGACAGTGCTATCAGGGTAGGCGAGAGCTTAGTCACTGGGGAAAAGAAAGAAAGACTAGTTGATGATTGGATTAGGGCTATAAAGAAATATAATATAGAATATATTTTTTGTAAAAGAGGTGGATTAAGATCTAAAACTGCAAAGAGATGGTTAAAAGAGAAAGATTTAGATATAAAAATTTTGGAGGGTGGATATAAGTTATATAGGAAAAGAATCGTTCATTTGCATGAGGATATTAATAATTATAATGGGAATTGGATAATTGTCGCTGGTTATACTGGCTCAGGTAAAACTTTGCTCATTAAAGAACTTGATTCATCTATTGATATTGAATCTTTAGCAAAGCACCGAGGCTCAACTTTTGGCTCACTCAGGGAAAGCCAGCCAACCCAACAAAATTTTGAGAATATTTTGACTCAGAGTTATTTAGAAAAATGTAATGGGAATATATTTTTAGAAGCTGAATCAAGGAATATTGGTAGAGTTACCTTACCTGGAAAATTTTATGATAAAATGCGGAGTTCTAAATATATCTTCGTAGAAGCAAATATAGAAACGAGAGTCAATAATATTGTTGAAGAGTATGTTTTGATGCCACTCCAGAATGGTATGCAAAGAGATAATCTATTAATTCTATATCAGGCTGCGTTGAATAAAATTAACAGGAGACTCGGAGGGAATAATTACCTGACCATTAAGGATCAAATGAATAAAGCATTTAATGTCCAAGGGGGCAGTCATGAATTATGGATTAAGTTGTTATTAAAGAACTATTATGATAGGCTATACAAGCATAAACTAGACGAAATTTCAAATCAGATTATTTTCAGTTCAGATTGGTCAGCTTGTAAAGATTATCTAAAAGATATGGATGCTACTTAAACTCTCATGGATTGCATTAGAAACCATAAGGGTGATTTTTTTAATTAATCAGCATAAAACTCATCATAGACTCACCACATAATCATGCCTAAAAAAATCAACTTAGATTAGCTCTTCAATTATCCTATTCTACAGCAAACGCAGGTTAAAATATTAGAAAGATAAAAAAACAAGCATTACCATAGGTAAGGCCTTATATGACAGCTTATAACTTTTAAAGTAACTGCATAACTCAATTAGTGAACATTATTTATATGATTTTAAAAAACCGCTCGTATCTTTTATAGTTTTTTCAATTGGAATAGGGTTGTAGTCCAAAATTAATTTTGCAAGGTTAATATTAAAATTTACGTCAACTCCAAGCAATGGTTTAACTGGTCTGATTGTATTATCAAAATTAGCCATGAACTTCACAAGAAATACTGGAGGAGTAAAGGTCGGGGCTTTATGTCCATGTTCATTTATCATCGTACAAATTTCTTTCATCCAATATGTGTTTTCTGCAAGAATCATTCTTTTCCCAATTGATTTATCATTATCTAAAGCTAGGCTATTATAGATATTTGATGATATATAAAGCCTATAAATAAGTTAGTACAGCTCTATAAACCAGATAAACTAATTGATATATTAATTATAATTGCCTTGTAGGGAATATGGATTAAGTATCTGAAAAAAGTCCGTTTTTTAGCCTTATAATGATTATTAAATTGAATTTATCAATAAATTATAAAATTATATATATGTGCGGAATAGCTTGTGCTTTTAATTTAGAAGCAAATACATTGGATTTGAGACCTCGACTATTAGAAATGTCTAAAAAATTAAGGCATCGAGGCCCTGATTGGAGTGGAATATATTCAGATGGAAACGTTATTCTAGCTCATGAAAGATTGGCAATTGTAGATCCAATTTCTGGTAAACAACCACTTTATGGTGATAATGGTGATGTTGTACTTGCTGTTAATGGAGAGATTTATAATCATCTTTTTTTAAAAGAAGAATTTAAAGATGTATACAATTTTAAAACCCAATCAGATTGCGAGATAATACTTGCTTTATATAACAAATATGGAATTGATTTTATTGAAAAGTTAAATGGAATTTTTGCATTTGCTTTGTATGATAAAAAGAAGAACGAGTACCTTATTGCTAGAGACCATATTGGTGTGGTCCCTCTCTATATGGGTTGGGATGAAAAAGAAACTTTTTACGTGGCATCTGAACTAAAAGCCCTAGAAGGTTATTGTAATGAAATTAGCGTATTCCCTCCAGGTCAATACTATTCTAGTAAAGAAGGGCGTTTAAAAAAGTGGTATGAAAGAACTTGGCCCCAAAAAGCATCAACAGACAATGAAAAGAATATTACAAGTGAACTAAGAGTCTCATTAGAAAAAGCAGTATATCAGCAATTGATGACAGATGTTCCTTATGGTGTATTACTATCCGGTGGATTAGATTCTTCAATAATTGCCTCGATCACAAAAAATTATTCCAATAAAAGAATAGAAAGCAATGATTCCTCAAACGCATGGTGGCCTCAGCTTCATTCTTTTTCAGTTGGACTTCAGGGGGCGCCTGATCTGGATGCAGCAAGGACTGTTTCAAAATATATTGATAGTGTACATCATGAAATAATTTTCTCAATTCAAGAAGGATTAGATGCCATAGACGATGTGATTTATAGTTTGGAAACATACGACGTAACCACAGTTAGGGCTTCAACTCCTATGTATCTAATGGCAAGGGTAATAAAATCAATGGGGATAAAAATGGTTTTATCAGGTGAGGGAGCTGATGAAATATTTGGAGGCTATCTTTATTTCCATAAGGCACCAAATGAGACTGAATTTCATGATGAGACTATAAGAAAATTAAAGAACCTACATTTATACGATTGCCTTAGAGCTAACAAATCTATGGCAGCTTGGGGTGTGGAAGCTAGAGTCCCATTCTTGGATAAGGATTTTATTGATATAGCAATGGGCATAAATCCGAAAAATAAAATGATTGATGAAAAGAATATGGAAAAATCAATATTGAGAAAAGCATTCCATGGTTATCTGCCCAATGATATTTTATATCGACAAAAAGAACAATTCTCAGATGGTGTGGGGTATGATTGGATTGATACCTTGAAAGGGATTGTTGCAAAGAATATTACAGATTCAGAATTTGATGATGCAAAAAATATCTTCCCTATTCATACTCCTAGAAATAAAGAAGAGTACTATTATAGAAAAATATTTTCAAAACATTTCCCATCTGATGCTGCTGCATTAACCGTTCCTTCCAAACCATCAGTCGCTTGCAGTTCTGAAGTTGCATTAGAATGGGATCAAAGTTTTAAAGGAATCAATGATCCTTCAGGAAGAGCGGTATCTACAGTCCATAATAAAAAACCATAAGAGTATTAACATTTATAAATAGATATGAGTAAGAAGTCAAAAAAGAAGAAGAGTAAAACTATTATCACCAGTGAAAACATTGTAGTCAATACCCAAACCAAAGTATGCAACCTATTTAAAACTAAACCTGAACGCACAATAGGATGGATAAATGAAGATGGGTATGATTTGGTTCGCCCTGATGATATGAATTTTTTGGGAAAAAAGGTTAGTTACAAACTGTCTAGATGGGCACAGGGAATTGTTAAATTGCTTGAAGAGAATGGGGAAATGAAGAATGTAGATATTATGGCTGAGTTACGTAAGCGTGGATGTAATACTAGTGCTACTCACATAAATAAGTTCTTTCGATCAATAGACGGGAAAAAGTTTTATAAAGAACAGTTAATTGGGAATAATGGATATTGGTCTCTTTCATTTAATAAGAAATCAAAAACTGTATCTATACCAATAATGATTACTAATCAAATGAGATTTCAATTATCGGCATTGGGGTATAGTACGGATGAAATGAAAGATTTAACACCAGAGGAAAGTTGGGAGATTATCAACAAAGGTGTTCCAAAGAACCCATCTGTTGATAGAAGTAGAAATCAATAGGTTAACAGTGCCGAAAATAAAAACGATTATTGCATTCGTTTTATCGGCTTTTGTTGAAACTTATCTGTAATCCCACAGACAAAAAACCCAACGAATACGTTGCCTCTAGCAACCTATATACCAACCCTTTTCTTCTAAAATAATTTCTGCTTACTTGAAATATGAATTAAAAG
>TARA_Y200000002_G_scaffold178244_1_pt1 | contig 10743 bp, 10 predicted proteins | sample TARA_Y200000002 | Tara Oceans TARA_Y200000002 (sample SAMEA2619388) | marine metagenome | biome: marine biome (ENVO:00000447); feature: surface water layer (ENVO:00002042); material: "saline water (ENVO:00002010), including plankton (ENVO:xxxxxxxx)" | depth 5 m | reverse complement strand
GGCCCTAGAAAAAAACTGTTCTCCACCATCAATTTTTCTAGCTGATAGTAGTTCTTGAGTTCTTATAATTCCCAATTCGTCTCTTATCTCTGTACCTATTAAATTTTGTCCACCAGATCCCCTCGTGAGCGACAAATAGCCTGTATTAAACATTTTTTCATTAGCACAGTAACTAATAAATCTTGTATTCTCATCATCCGGATGAGCGGCTAAGTAAAGCACATTTCCTAAAACATTTAATTTCTTAATTTTTTGAAATATTTCAGCACTGCTTAATTGTTGAGCATAAGTATTAAAAAAAAACAAGCTCAATATTATGGTGATAAGGGGGTATTTTCTCATATTAAGAATAAATTTAAGTTATTTTTTTCTGGATATTCTATGAGATATTCCAATTACTATCATATCAAATAAAGCACCCACTTCGCTAGAGAATATTTTTCCATTTGATATATGGTTATATCCTATAGAAAAGTAGGTATTTGGGTTTATGTAAGAAGCTAAATGCCAATAATGATGGAAATTTAATCCGCTTTGTAGCCCATCGTTTTTTAAAACGTTAGATTCCACCCATACTACAGCAATTTGAGATTTTAAAAATATTTTTTTAGCTATTTTAAATGACATTTCTTGTCCCATTCCAATAGCGTTTCCTCCCTTTTCGGTGAATTGAAAAACTGCCATAGGACTAATTGAAAATAAACGTTCAAAATAAATTGAATCACCTTCAGATTTTTTAAAATTTTTAGGAATATCTAATGACCTTTTAAAAGGAAAATAGACTTGAGCAAAAAAAGAAATATTCCTGAAGCTATTTTCTTTTTCTGAAGCTCCAGAGATTCGGGATTTATAAACGCCAGAATTTAAACTGTATTTAAAAGAAGTTTTTTCTAATTCAAAATTTACCGACTCAATTTGAGCTTTTAAATTAGTATTTAAAATTACTACAACAATTATCGAAATAAGAGTTCGCTTCATTTTTAATTAATCATATAGTTTAACATATTCATTTTTAGCTTCTAATTTTAATTTCATTCCAAATGGGATGGATAAGTTTTCATTTTCATGGCCTGCTGGAAAATCAAAAATCACTGGGAAATTAAATTCATTTACTTTTTCTAAAATAATTTCTTCTAAACTCTTTCCAAAAGAAATAGAATTATCTTTTATATTGGTAAAATGTCCTATTATAAGACCTGCTATCTGATGAAAAATACCCGCGTATTTTAGTTGCCAAATCATTCTATCAATTTTATAAAGATACTCATCAATATCTTCAATAAATAAAATTTTATTCTCAAAATCTGGTTGATAGTTAGTTCCTAAAGTAGCACACAAAACAGAGAGATTACCTCCAATTAAAGTTGCCTCAACTTCACCTAGCTTATTTTCTTTATTTGATTTAATTTTATAACTTATTTTCTGATTTATTAAAAAATTCTTAAGAGAATTTAGTGTATAATAAGTGTTGCTTTGGGTGTTAATTGGCATAGTAGCATGTAGAGATGCGGTATTTAGTATAATATTTGAAAAACAATGAAAATTTGTAATATCAGAAAATCCAATTATCCATTTAGGATTTTTTAGGAATCTAGCAGGATTGATTTCTTCAATAATTTGAGTAGTACCATACCCCCCTCTAAAACACCAAATAGCTTTTGCGGATGGGTGATCTAAAGCCCACTGAAAATCTTGATGTCTTAATATTTTACTTCCTGCAAAAATGCCATTATCTTGCATTAAGTTTTTGGAAAGTAATGGAACCAAACCCCATTTCTTAAGCAATTGTAAGGAAAAGGTTAAAAGTTTTTTATCAACTTTTCTTGCTGGAGCAATAATAATAACTTCATCATTGGCTTTTAATTTTGGTGGTATCTGCATTTCATTTAAATTCTTAATGCTAAAAATAGCATATTAACTTATATTTGGCGATTCTAAATCATCTTTTGAAAGTTCCAAAAAGACATACGATTACTGCTGCATTACCCTATGCGAATGGCCCACTTCATTTAGGACATTTAGCTGGTGTTTATATTTCTGCAGATATTTACGCAAGATTTTTAAGATCAAAAAAAGAAGATGTAGTATTTATTTGTGGTTCTGATGAGCATGGAGCTGCTATTACTTTAAGAGCAAAAAAAGAAGGTAAAACTCCTAAAGAAATCGTAGATATTTACCATAAAAACAACAAAGAAGTTTTTAAAAAACTAGGAATTAGTTTTGATATTTATGATCGTACATCGGATAATCACCATCATCAAACTGCACAAGAACTCTTTTTAGAATTGGAGGGAAAAAGTGCTTTCAAAAAAAAAGAATCTGAACAATACTATGATGGAGAGTTCAAGCAATTTTTAGCAGATAGATATATTACTGGTGGGTGTCCAAAATGTAATGCTGATAATGCATTTGGAGATCAATGCGAAAAATGTGGAAGTGCTCTTAGCCCTATTGAATTAATTAACCCAAAATCCACCTTAAGTGGAAAAGTTCCAGAACTTAAAAAAACTACCCATTGGTATTTGCCTTTAGAAAGGCATGAGAAATGGTTGAAAAAATGGATTAATGGTGGGGAATATAAAGGCGAAATTATTCACGATGTAAAAAAATGGAAGAACCAAGTTGTGGGTCAGTGTATGAGTTGGATCAATGCAGGCTTAAAGCCAAGGGCTATAACTAGAGATTTAGATTGGGGTGTGAAAGTTCCTTTGGAAGATGGAGATGGAAAAGTGTTATATGTATGGTTTGATGCTCCTATTGGCTATATCTCAGCAACTAAAAAGTGGGCCAATAAAAATGGAAAAAATTGGGAAGACTTCTGGAAAAGAGATGATACCAGTTTAATTCATTTCTTAGCTAAGGATAATATTGTTTTTCATACCATAATATTCCCTGCAATTCTCTCTGAGTTAGATGGATTTATACTTCCAAAAAATGTTCCTGCGAATGAATTTTTAAATTTAGAAGGCCAGAAATTAAGCACTTCTCGTAATTGGGCGGTATGGGCCAATGAATATTTAAATGATTTTAATGGCCAAGAGGATGTACTAAGATATGTTCTATGCTCAATCGCTCCAGAAAATAAAGACAGTGACTTCTCATGGAAAGATTTTCAAGCAAGAAATAACAATGAGCTTTGTTCTATATATGGCAATTTTGTCAATAGGTCTTTAGTACTTACTCATAAATATTATGATGGAAAAGTTCCCTCTTTGGGAGAATTAAGTGCCATTGATCAGAAAGTGATAGAAGAATTAAAAGAAATTCCTAAGCAAGTTGAAAAAGACATTAGAGCATTTAGGTTTAGAGATGCTCTTTACTGCGCTATGAGCCTAGCAAGGTTAGGAAATAAATACTTAGCAGAAACTGAACCTTGGAAATTAATTAAAACCAATCCTGAGAGAGTTAAAACTATCATGAATATTTCATTACAGATTACTGCTAATCTTTCCATTGTTTTAGAGCCATTTATGCCCATTAAATCTACAGAACTTGCGAGCTTATTGAATTTGAACCTACAAAAATGGGATAAAGCAGGTAATGAAAATTTAATCCCTAAGGGTCATCGAATCAATAACCCTATTTTATTATTTACTAAAATCGAAGACGATAAAATTGAAAAACAAATTGAAAAACTAGAATATTCTAGTCAAAAAAAATCTAAATTCCCTCCTATGAAAGACGAAATTACTTTTGATGAGTTCTCTAAAATGGACATTAGAGTAGGTGTAATAATAACAGCTGAAAAGGTTGATAAAGCTGACAAATTATTAAAGTTAACTGTAGATACAGGCATTGATGTTAGAACTGTAGTTTCAGGAATTGCTGAACACTTTAAAGCAGAAGATGTTGTTGGTGAAAAAGTAAGTGTTCTGTTGAACTTGGCTCCAAGGAAGATAAGAGGAGTTGAGTCTCAGGGCATGATACTAATGGCAGAATCTGATGATGGGCAACTATCTTTTGTATCTCCAACTAAAGAGATTAAAGCTGGAAATACAATAAGATAATTTCTTTTTAATTCCTTGAAATAATAAATTTTTGATTGTAAGTATTTCCAATGCTTATAAAATAAATTCCTTCTGAAAAACTGTTTAAATCTAAAGTGAAATTTAATTCATTAATTTTTCCATTCAGAATGACTTTTCCTGTATTGTCGTATATCAAATAATTTGTTCCGATTTGATTTAAGTTTGAAACTATATTTAGATGACTATTTACAGGGTTTGGAAAGATTTCTAAATTGGAATTATCTTCCTCTAAAAGGGAAAGTGTACTATTAAGCCCTATATCATCAATATGAAGTTGAAACATATCAGAAACTCCATGATGTCTAAGGGCTATATATCCTTGAGGATCGGAAAATCCTGATATATTAAAAACCCTATCCGCCCAATTAGTACCACAAGCATCTCCAATATTAGAAATTGTTTCACTATAGCTATGTATCGAATTTTCTAAATCTGTTATATCATTTGAGTTCCCAAAATAAATTGTATAGTTTTCCTGACACCAAGCGGGATCTACTCCTCTAACTTTCCACGATAGAGTTAAATCTGTTGCTCCGCTCATATCAATAGGCCCTAATACCATCCAACAGTCGGGAAATAACACTCCTGAGTTTTGATTATATGATTCAGATATGGCGTATATATTTCCAGTACTATCTCCAAATCCATTATAATACCACCAATTTCCAGGATTTCCATTATTGGTATGGTTGGAAGGGTTAGGCCAACAAGATCCATCTTGAAAATTGTTAAAATAAGGAATAGAATTTGGGCAATCAGATGTAGTTGTCCATAAATCTGGACCATTATTTCCATCGTCGTGCCAACTTCCAGTATCACTTGCGCAAATAGATCTAATAGTAAAATAATAGTTAGTTGATGATGTTAGTCCTGTTAAAGTTGCAGGAAAATTATTAAAAGTAAAAGATTGCACACCAGCAGGTGCAGGTGTCCCTGGATTAAAAACAACTCCTTCATTATATTGAATTTCGTAAGAAACAATTGAGTTGTTATTTGTTCCATCGAAATTGGCATAAGTATTACCCATTGTCCAAGATGTAATTACTGGATCTGGACACTGTCCAAAAAAAGTGATACTAAAAAGAATAAATAAATAAGTAATTTTTTTCATAATAAATGATAATTTAAATTTCACTCAAAGTAAAAAAAATAATTGATTTTCTAATTTTAAAAATTAATAATAAATTTCAGTTCAGTTGAAAATTAAAGTATCTTTACAGATGGAAAAACTAAAAAAACGTTGGAATATTAAATCAAATATCCAATTATTGCTCATATTTTTAGTTTTTGCTATAAATGGATCCTTTGCATCATGGGTAGCAAAACCAATAACGATATTTTTTGGCTTAGACAAAGAATTATTAAGTCCTTTTACATACTGGCCAATAAGAATAGCACTTATTTTCCCTATTTATCAAATCACACTTCCTTTAGTTGGTTTCATTTTTGGACAATTTAATTTTTTTTGGAAGTTTGAGAAAAAATTTCTTAGAAGAATAGGGTTAGGATTTTTATTTAAAAACTAATGTTATATCGATCAATATTCCTTAACCATGTTTGAGTTAAGAAATGTAATTCAACAAAATATTATGCAATTTGTGTTATCTATAATTTTATGAAAAATATATATCCTTGTCCTTAAGAACTTACGAAAAAAACGCAAAAAATATTGAAATAGCTTCTGATGTTGACGAAATTGTAAAAGACAAAAGAAAAAATTGGAGGGCTAATTCCGCTAAAGCAAGCCAACGTCAGCGCAGATATAAAAAACGTTTAATCAAACAGCTATTGATTTTAAAAGATATTAATGATTGAATATTTTTTTACATGCCCTTATTGCTGGGAAAAAATATCGATGCTCATAGATTCCTCAGTTGGTGGCCAAAATTACATTGAAGATTGTGAAACGTGCTGTAATCCTATTCAAATTAGCTACACTACATTAGAAAATGAGGTTGCTTATTTTGAAGCTCAATCAATTGGTCAATAACTTTATTCAATCTTGCAAGTGGAATGTCCCAACATTTTATATATCATACAAACTCCAGAGAGGGCATTAAAAATTAAAATGCTGCCGATACCAAGCAAAATATAAGAGAAGGTATATCCATGAGTAAAAAAAGGAATAACTAGAATTAACCCGATTATAAATCTTATAACTCTCTCATTCTTGCTTTGATTTTTTTCAAGTAGTTTCATTAGGCAATCTTACGAAAAAAAAATAACTTCAAAAGAAAGTGTTAATTATAAATATTTTTATGTTTATTGTTTCACTCTTTTGCTAAAAGGTTATTCATTAGTTTATGCAAAGTATTAAAATACAAGAACTTAGCTAAACAAGACCAACAGGTGTAGTTTATATTCGATACGTTGCACCCAATGAAATTAACTCCCATTAAAAAGAATGATTTTTTTCCACACAAATGTGTAAAGAGAGCTATTTCTCAGGATAAACTATCCATAAATAAAGAGGAGAGTCCTGAATTAAGCAATGTTCATGTTTGGCTCTTCCTATAATTAAAACTTTACAAAAGACTTAGTTTAAAATACACTCTTTATATACTTCTAAGTATGAATTAGAAACATGTAAACTGTTTCTAACAAGTTCATTCTCATTTAGTACTTTATGAGCCTTTCTTAAATTATAACATGGGATACCTGGATAAATGTGGTGCTCATTATGAAAGGAAATAAATTTTGGAGAAAGGAAAATTCTTACTATTATTCCATGCTTAGTAGTTCTTGTCTGTAAATCATGACTTTTTCCTTCTACGGCAGAGTGCTCTGCAACTCTTCTAAGCCTATTAGCTATTTGAGTCCAACTAAAAAAGGGAACAAGCCAATACAAAACTAGAATTAAACCTTTATCAAAATAGAGAAATAAGCCAATAGTAGTTAGGTAAAAAGAATATCTCAACAGATGATACCATAAAGGAGTTTTTGGTTTTTTTACTTTCATTTTGGAACTTGACATCACTTTTAATGTTTCAAATATTCCTAATCCTGAGAGTTGAGTTATTAATATTCTTAAAAACTTATACTTCATCATGGGGTATTGCCAATTTTCATCTGCTTTTGAAATAAAGTCTGGATCGTCATCAGTGTTAAGCCATGCATGGTGAGCTAAATGCTTTATTTTATAGGACCTCATAGAAATGAGCATGGGCCAAGAACAAAAAATCTCACTTAGCCAATCATTTACAAAACTATTTTTTGAAACTAAATTATGTACTGACTCGTGCATAATTAATCCCAATGCCAAATATCGAGCACCAAGAAACATCACTACAATTGGATAAAAATACCAAGAGAAATAAGTTTCGGATAAGATTGTACAGGTGATAATTAAAGTCCATTCTAAGAGTATAGATAGAATTCCTTTTAAGTCACTAACTATATGAAGATCTCTAACTTTTTTATTGGAGATTATTTTTCTTATCTCTGCTGCATTATTTAAAGTAGATGTCATTTAATTATAAAATTAAAAAATATACTTTAAATCATATAATCTGTATATTATTCTTTTAAATAGGTTCTTTTTCCTTTTTCGTTATGGAGGTCACCGAAAGTCAAATTAGGTGCCTTGTTCAAAGAATTTACATTTTTAATTTGTCTGCCTATATCTTCTGGAATAAAATTTGCTTCACTAATTCTATTGTCTATTAATATTTTTAATGAATCCAATAATTTAATCTTGGATGTATCATTAGTAAGGTTGTTCAGCTCTTGATTATCTTTAGAGTGGTCATACAGTTCATATCCTAAATCTCCATGTTCCCCCCATTTAGTAATTCTGTATTGTTCTGTTCTCATCGAATAACCATTTCGCCATTTTGTTAACGAGGTGTTTCCAATAGTTGAAGAATTATTAAGCATTAAAGGCTTTAAACTTTTTCCAACTACATGATTGGGGGTTTTAATCTCTAATAAGTCCATAATAGTTGGATAAATATCTATCAGTTCCACTGGGACATTGGTTCTCTTAATTGTTTTCTCAGTCCATGGGATTGAAAAAATTAAGGGTACTCTAGTAGCATTTTCAAAAAGGGTTTGCTTTTGCCAATGACCATGCTCTCCTAAGTGGTATCCATGGTCTGAAGTAAATACTACAATAGTATTTTTATCTAGTCCAGTTTGCCTAAGTTTTTCTAATACTCTTCCTAATTGTGCATCTACAAATGAGGTTGTAGCATAATAAGCTTCTTTAATTTCTTTTGCTAAGTCTTCTTCTAAATTTAATTGTACTTTTTTTGCTCTTAGAGATTTTGCTGCTGGTAAAGGGAGAGTAGCTAAATATTCTTCTCCACTATTGGGTATTTGTATTTCACTTCTTTCATAAAGATCGAAATATTTTTTTGGAGCTACATAAGGAGTATGGGGTCTGTAAAACCCAAGTGCTAAAAAGAAGTTTTGTCCATTATTTGCAAATTTTTCTAGCTGATTTATTGCTTCCGAAGCGCCTATTCCATCAGTTTGCTCTTCATCACTCCCCTCGGCTGCCAACCAGCTTAAAGTTCCACCATATCTTCTTGGAAGGAGAGTATTTATTTTATATTCTTCTAATTTATCTCTTCCATATGGGTTAATTGTTTGGTCCCATGTATGTATGTCGTCTGTTCCTGATGTCCCTATAGCGCTTGGATTATCATAATGGAATATTTTCCCTATTCTTACAGATTGATATCCTTGCTGTCTAAACCTTTGTCCCATGGTTATAACATCTGGAACAGCATTTCTAAGGTATACATTGTTTTTAGTAATTTTTGTTTGATCACTATACATTCCCGTCATTATTGAAGCTCTTGATGGCCCACATAGTGGATATTGACAATGTGTATTTTCAAAAACTATTCCTTTTTTTATAAGCTTATCTATGTTGGGTGTTATTACTGTTTTATTTCCATAACCACCGATATCACAATTTAAATCATCTGCAATAATGAATAAGACGTTTAATTTTTCTCTTTTGATGTTTTTTTGAGTTGGTTGACATGCTAAACTCAAAAGAGATGAAATTATAAAAAGTGTAATTGAAATCCTGTAGTTTTTTAATATTATTTGAAGTATTTTATTCACCTACATGAATTTAGAAAATTATAAGCCAAAGCGCAATAATTTATTGGCATACTTATAAATATGTAATATTAGTAAATTGAATTTTTTACAGAAAAATCTGTTTTTTGGGCTTTTTTAAAGCTTTTTAGCCTTTTTTTTGAATTTTTTGAGCTTTTTTTTCAAAAAATGAACTTTTTTTGAATTTTTAAATTTTTATGTTTCTAAAAATTATTTAAACAATTTCCTTAAAAGTTCATAAAATTGACGTTATGGGTTTAATATGTTTTAGATTTATAATAAATGTCAAAATCAAACTATAAAACTGGGTTTATTTTTAAAAAATTTGAGCCCAAAAGTCAATCTCCTTTTGAGAGACTTTTAGATATCTTTAAGGAACTTATTACCCATACATCAGGAGACTTTGACGAAGCCATTGATTGGCTTAAACAACTTGATAAAGAGTATAGCCTTACCAATGACGAATACACCATTGAAGATTTTATAGAAGAATTAAAAGAAAAAGGGTATATCCGTGAAGAAATAGATGGAGATGGAAATGGTAATATTGCTTTAACAGCCAAAACGGAACAAGCCATAAGACAACAAGCATTAAATCAAATATTCGGTAAAATTAAAAAAAATGGCATTGGAAATCATAAAAGCAATAAACAGGGATTTGGAGATGAACACACTGGGGATTTCAGGGCGTTTCAATTTGGAGATTCCATAGAAAAAATATCAGTAACTGAATCATTAAAAAATGCTCAGATTAATCATGGAATTAATGAATTTTCACTTAGTGAAGATGATTTAGTTCTTGAAGAGTCTTTCCATAAAAGTCAAATGAGTACTGTCTTAATGGTTGATATTAGCCATAGTATGATTCTTTATGGCGAAGATAGAATTACTCCTGCTAAAAAAGTAGCCATGGCGCTTTCAGAATTTATTAAAACTAGATATCCTAAAGATAGTATTGAAATCATGGTTTTCGGAAATGATGCATGGCCTATAGCAATAAAAGATTTGCCCTATCTTAAAGTAGGACCATACCATACCAATACTGTAGCAGGATTAAGTTTAGCAATGGATATGCTTCGAAGAAAAAGAAACACCAATAAGCAAATTTTTATGATTACTGATGGCAAACCAAGTTGTATTAGGGAAAAGGACGGTAGTTATTATAAAAATAGTAATGGATTAGATCCTTACATCACTAACCAATGCTACGCAATGGCTCAGCAAGCAAGAAGATTACATATTCCCATTACCACTTTTATGATTGCACAAGACCCATATCTCATGGAATTTGTAAAACAATTTACTCAAGCTAACAAAGGAAAAGCCTTTTATACAGGATTACAAAATCTTGGAGAAATGATTTTTGAAGACTATGAAACTAACAGAAGAAAAAGAATAAAATGAATTATAAAAAGATTAAAAACTTAGGAGAACTTAAAAAATCAAACTACCCTCAAAGAGGCATCAAAGATGAATTAAGAGAAAATCTAATTCATAATATTCAAAATAATATAAATGTTTTTGAGGGGATTCACGGATATGAAGAAACAGTAATCCCAGAACTTGAGCGTGCAATTCTTTCAAGACATAATATCAATTTACTTGGTTTAAGAGGACAAGCAAAAACAAAAATTGCACGACT
>TARA_Y200000002_G_scaffold175840_1_pt1 | contig 10750 bp, 10 predicted proteins | sample TARA_Y200000002 | Tara Oceans TARA_Y200000002 (sample SAMEA2619388) | marine metagenome | biome: marine biome (ENVO:00000447); feature: surface water layer (ENVO:00002042); material: "saline water (ENVO:00002010), including plankton (ENVO:xxxxxxxx)" | depth 5 m | reverse complement strand
AAAAGTATGGAACGCAAGATTTAAATGCTGTTTGTGATGAAGAAACACCATCGCTAACTGCAGTTGCATGGCAGCAAATGGATGAAACTGCACAGGAACAATTCCTATTGAATTTTCGCCTAACCTATCTGGCAGAAACAGATGTAAATTGGTGTCCCGCCTTAGGAACCGTTCTCGCTAATGATGAGGTAATTCAAGGGGTTTCTGAAAGAGGTGGCCACCCAGTAGAGCGGAAAAAAATGAAGCAGTGGAGTATGCGTATTTCTGCCTACGCTGAACGATTACTACAAGGACTGGACGATATTGACTGGCCCGAGCCACTCAAAGAAATACAACGAAACTGGATTGGTAAATCCGTGGGTGCAAGTGTTCGTTTTCCAATAGAAAACAGCTATCGCCAAATAGAAGTGTTCACAACTAGAGTTGACACCCTTTTTGGTGTTACTTTTTTGACTTTGGCTCCAGAACACGAATGGGTAGATGAAATTACTACAGACACACAACGCGAAGCGGTTGTTGCCTATGTTTCGCAAACAGCACAACGCAGCGAACGTGAGCGTATAAGCGATGTTTCACGTATTAGTGGTGTTTTTACTGGCGCCTATGCCACTCACCCTGTTACTAATAAAAAAGTACCCATTTGGATAGGTGATTACGTTTTGGCGGGGTATGGAACAGGAGCAGTAATGGCAGTACCTTGTGGAGACCAACGCGACTTTGATTTTGCTAAGCACTTCGAACTGCCAATCAAAAATATTTTCAAAGATGTTAATATTGATGAAGCGGCTTATTCAGATAAGGAAAATACTGTGATTGCGAACTCAGACTTTCTTGATGGACTTTCATATATAGAAGCTAGTCAAAAAATTATTAAACATTTAGGTTCAATAGGTATGGGTGAAGGCGCTACTACTTATCGCTTGCGTGATGCAGTTTTTAGCCGTCAGCGCTATTGGGGCGAACCCATCCCAATATATTTTGTTGAAGGACTTCCAAGGCTTATACCAGATGATTGTCTGCCTTTGAAATTACCAGAAGTTTCAAAATATTTACCCACCTCAGATGGCGCACCTCCATTGGGCAATGCAACAAATTGGGCTTGGGATACTAAACAAAACAGGGTTGTTTCTAATGAATTGATCGATGATAAACATATTTTTCCATTAGAAAAGAACACGATGCCAGGTTGGGCGGGTAGCTCTTGGTATTTTAATCGTTTTATGGATGCGCAAAATACACAGTCTTTTGTGGGTTCTGAAGCCTTAAACTATTGGAAAGAAGTTGACCTTTATTTGGGAGGCAGTGAACACGCCACAGGACATTTGCTTTATTCTAGATTTTGGCAATACTTTATGTACGACATGGAACTTGTTCCCGTAAAAAACTACGCCAAGAAACTAATTAATCAAGGCATGATATTAGGCGAAAGTGCTTTTATTTACCGTCTAGCTGATACACAAACTTATCTCTCTAAAGGGCTTTGCAAAGGAAAAGAAGTAATTCCTGTCCATGTAGATGTTTCTTTAGTGTCTCCGCAGAATGAATTAAATATTGATGGTGTTAAAAAATGGCAACCCCATTTTGCCAATGTCACTTTCAAATTAGAAGGCGGAAAATATATTGTTGGGCGCGAGTTAGAGAAAATGTCGAAGTCGAAGCATAATGTTGTCAATCCAGATGCCATTTGCGATCAATACGGTGCAGATACCCTACGAATGTATGAGATGTTTTTAGGGCCTATTGAACAGGACAAGCCTTGGAATACAGCGGGTATTTCGGGCGTTAGTAATTTTCTAAATAAGTTCTGGCGATTATTCCACCAATCAGATGTTTTTAGCGTGAGTGAGGAGAAACCTTCAAAAGCATCACTAAAAATACTGAACAAAACCATTGATAAAGTGACTCTTGACATAGAAGCCTTTTCGCTGAATACTTCAGTTAGCGCCTTTATGATTGCAACCAACGAACTAACTTCAGAAAAGTGTAATCAGCGTGAAATTCTAGAGCCATTGACCATACTTCTTGCTCCATTTGCACCTCACATTTGTGAGGAGCTTTGGATGTTGTTGGGAAATTCAGCTTCTATAACGACAGCTGCATATCCTATTGCAGATCCCATACATCTAAAAGATGACATCAAAGAATATCCAATAAGTTTTAATGGGAAGATGCGTTTTAAGTTGTTGTTAAGTACCAATTTGAGTAAGGACGAAATAGAAGTTGCTGTGATGCAAGATGAACGTACTAAAACCTATTTAGATGGAAAAATGCCTAAAAATGTAATTATCATACCTAAAAAAATTGTCAATATTGTTATTTAATATGATTAACCCAGAATACTTTGGTTTTTTTGCTGCCACCCTAACCACCTCCGCCTTTTTACCACAGGCGTTTAAAATTTGGAAATCCAAAAAAGCTGAGGGTTTGTCTCTATCTATGTATTTGGTAATGGCTACAGGCACCCTTAGCTGGCTTACTTACGGTCTATTGATTGAAAGCCCTTCTATAATAGTTGCCAACAGCATATCTCTTTCTATAATTGTATTTATTATTATCTTTATAATTCTCTCTAAAAGGTAGAATGTTATTGTTTTTGTTAATTAAAAAATTAAAACTATGGTCGCAGAATATTATTTAATCATTGCCTTATTTGCTGGAACGAGTATTTGGGTTCAATACAAATTAAAGTCAAAATTCAAAAAGTATGCGAAGGTACAGTTGAGTAATCAAATGTCGGGTAAAGAAATAGCCGAAAAGATGTTGGCTGACCACGGCATTCGAGATGTAAAAGTAACAGCTGTCCGAGGTAAGCTAACAGATCACTACAACCCTAAAACTAGGACTGTAAATTTAAGTGAGAACGTTTATAACCAAGCAAATGCTGCTGCTGCTGCTGTGGCTGCCCACGAGTGTGGCCATGCCGTTCAACACGCCCAAAGCTATGAGTGGTTGCAGTATCGTTCTCTATTGGTCCCTGTGGTAAGTGTCGCATCAAGAATATCCATGTATATTATTGTTGTAGGGTTTATGTTAGGCCTTGGTTCGGATATGGGTTACAACCTAGCTCTTGCAGGTGTAGCGCTCTTTGGATTAGGTACTTTGTTTAGTTTTATCACATTACCAGTTGAGTATGATGCAAGTAAGCGTGCACTGGCTTGGTTACAACGAAAAAATATGGTTAACCAACGTGAATTTGCCATGTCAAAAGATGCCTTAAACTGGGCAGCTCGAACTTATGTTGTCGCTGCAATAGGATCACTAGCAACGCTCATTTATTTTGCACTTAGTGTGACTACCGGGTCTAGGCGCTAAATACTGATTTGTCGATCGATTTGTTGATGCAAAGAGATGAAGGTTTCGGTTCTTGAAACCCCCTCAATCGATTGAATCTCATGGTTAAGTACCTGCATCAAGTGTTCGTTATTTTTACACAAAATTTTAATTAAAATACTCCAGTTTCCAGTTGTATAGTGGCATTCCACAACTTCTTTAATTTTCTTTAACTGAGCGACAGCCTCAGGATTTCGCATGGCTTTATCCAAGTATACGCCAATATAGGCTGTTGTGGAATAGCCAAGAGATGCAGGATTTAGTTTTAAATAACTACCACTAATTAGATTGGCGTCTTCAAGTTTTTTTAGCCTTTGGTGTACGGCTGTACCTGATAGGTCAAGTTGTCGTGCTATTTCTTGTACGGGGGTTCTTGCGTTTTCCATCAACACACGCAATATGGCTTTGTCTATGCCGTCTAACGAAAATTGGTTGTCCTCTTTTTTCAATACATTTATATTGAGTCTATAAAACTAATAAACTATTTTAGAAGAAAATAAAATGAAGCATAAACAGTTGAAAATATGGGGGGTACTTTTTTGTGGAAGCGCTGTTATCTTAGGTGCTTTTGGGGCACATTTATTGTCGGATATATTGTCTCCAGACACCCTTCAGTCCTTTGAGGTAGGGACACGGTATCAATTTTTTCATGGTATGGCATTACTTTTTTTAAGCTTAACAACTAATTCGCAAAAGTTTATTTATAAATCCGCTCAGCTATTTATAATTGGAGTCCTGTTATTTTCGATTTCTATTTATCTCTTGTCTATGTCAACCTTGTACCCCGAAACAGGCATGACAGCTATTTTGGCTCCAGTAACCCCAGTAGGTGGGTTAATGCTTATTCTAGGATGGATGAATTTACTCGTAGGATTTATAAGGGACTAATCTAACGCTTGTTAGCCTTAGCTATGTAATCGTTTAGGGCTTTGGTCATCGACGGATTTTCTGGTGTAGGTGCTAAAATGTCTATGCGTAAATTCTTATCTAAAGCCGCTTTTTTTGTTGAAGTTCCAAACACTGCAATACGAGTATCTTTCTGATCAAAATCAGCAAAATTATGAAACAATGATTCTATACCAGATGGACTGAAAAACACCAAGATATCGTAATAAACGTTTCTTAAATCAGATAAATCACTGATAACTGTTTTGTAAAAAACACCTTTCGTCCAGTTAATACCATTGGCGTCCAGCTTTTCCGCAATACTGGCCTTGAGTCTATCAGAGCATGGAAGCAGAAAAGATTCTTCTTTATATTTAACAATTTCTTTTAACAACTCATCAAGTGTACGCTTACCAATATAAATTTTTCGTTTACGATACACAACATATTTTTGTAAGTAGTATGCAACTGCTTCAGATTGACAAAAATAACGCATGGTGTTAGGTACTGTGTAGCGTAATTCTTCAGCCAGACGAAAGAAATGGTCAACAGCATTACGACTTGTGAAAATAATTGAGCTGAACTTAGTGATGTCAATTTTTTGCAAGCGAACTTCTCTTGAAGACACACCCTCAACGTGTATAAAGGGCCTGAAGTCTATGTTGACCTTACGCTTTTCAATAAGTTGGTTGTATGGAGAATTTTCAATTGACGGCGCAGGCTGAGAAACCAAAATTGTTTTTACTTTTTCCGGTTTTGTCAAAAATTGAGTACGTGTAACACTATCCATAAAGGGGCAATTTCAGAGGTGCAAATATACAAAATAATATAGACCGGCATAACGTTGAGATGCTTAAAATATAATTTTATCATATTGAGATGAATGACAAAGACAGCTATTGCATAGCTGGAAGCAATAATTATGGATGATATTTTACCCAATCCAATGAAAGCTAAGCTATTTATTAAACAGCAATAAAAAAAGGCAGTTTTTTCTTTGTTTAGGGTGCGTATGTGAATTATCCTGAAGAATTCTTCTTGCTTATTGAAAAATAATATAATACTACTTTCAATAAATGTCCTCATTATCCAAAAAATCATGAAACCACAAGCGTAATACAATACTTTACCATCAAAACTTGATAAGTAAAAGCTCTTGTCTTTAAAAATACTTAGAATAACGCCAAACACCAAGCTTCTAAATACAAAAGTCAATATTGAAAAAGCCCTGTTTAACTTGAAAGTCTTATTAAACACTTCAGTATGTCTAACCCTAATCCAAAAATACATTAAAGAATTTAGGCGCCAGGGATTAAGAAGTTTTAGTGCTGCAAGTATCGTCAAGGTCAAAATTAAACAAAGTCCAAAATAGTGGTCACCAAGTTCTCGCAGCTCATACATAACACAAAAGTATCTAAATTTTTAAGTGTCATCCACTTATTTAAATGCGTATTTTAGCTGTGTATGAACTCAACAGTTGTAGTTATCCCTACATTTAATGAGGCAGCAAATATTCAAGGTATCATACGTGCCATAGTGGATTTGCCTGTACCCCTTGATATGTTGGTTGTCGATGACAACTCCCCAGACGGTACTGCTAATATAGTTCATAGCTTAAAGGCAACATTTCCTCAACTTCATTTAGTCGTGCGTCAAAATAAAGAAGGGCTAGGACCGGCTTACATTCATGGGTTTAAGTGGGCGATGAATAATGGTTATACTTATCTTTTTGAAATGGATGCAGACTTTTCCCATCCGCCAAAAGCACTAACGGAAATGTTGCTAATGCTTGAACAGAATAAGGCTGATGTAGTTGTGGGTTCTAGATATAAAAAAGGAATACGTGTACGAAAATGGCCTTTGAGCAGAATTGTACTTTCTCTTGGCGCATCTCTATATGTTAGAATCATTACTGGTATGCCTATTGCCGACCCTACTGCTGGATTTGTAGGATATAAAATTAAGGCACTCTCCTCACTTAATTTAGATTATATAGAATTTAAAGGATATGCCTTTCAAATTGCACTTAAATTTTGGTTGTGGAAAAAGAACTTTCAAATTGTCGAATTCCCCATTACTTTTACAGACAGAATCGCAGGGGATTCAAAAATGAATACATCTATTGTTAATGAGGCTATATTTGGTATTATTTGTATGAAATGGCGCAGTTTATTTAAAGAACAAGTATGATCAAAACATTAATCAAAGGGGCTAAAATAGTGAACGAAGGGCAAACAGCATTTCTAGACGTACTTATTGAGGGAGAGCGGATTGCTTCAATTAGTTCCAACATTACCGCAACTCCGGATGTGGAAGTAATAGATGCATCAGGGAAGTTTTTACTTCCAGGTTGTATTGATGATCAAGTTCATTTTCGTGAACCAGGACTTACTCACAAGGCAACCATCGGCACAGAATCAAAAGCTTGTTTGGCTGGAGGGATTACCTCTTTTTTAGAGATGCCTAATACCGATCCACAAACAACTACCGCACAGGCATTTAAAGATAAGCTTGATGTGGCTGCCCAAAGCTCTTGGGTTAATTATGGCTTCTTGTTTGGTGGTACTAATGACAATCTTGAGGAAATAAAGGCAATTGACATTAAAACGACACCTGGACTAAAGTTGTTTTTAGGTTCTTCGACAGGTAATATGCTGGTAGATGACCCTAACATATTAAAAGAAATATTTTCAATATTTAGACTTCCCATTGCTGTACACTGTGAAGACGAACAAACGATAAAGACTAATCTTTCTAAATATCTTAAAAAATTTGGAGATGATATTCCCATCAAACATCATCCAGATATTCGTTCTGCCGAGGCATGCTATCTGTCTTCCTCAAAAGCCATAGCATTGGCTAAAGAAACAGGCGCACGTTTACATGTTTTTCATTTGTCAACGGCAAGAGAAACAGCATTATTCCAAAACGATGTGCCCTTATCTGAAAAACAAATTACTTCTGAAGTTTGTATTCATCATTTGTGGTTTTCTGACGAAGACTATTCAAAAAAAGGTACCCATATTAAATGGAACCCCGCAGTAAAGTCTGCTGCAGATAGAGCGGGTCTTTGGGAAGCACTAAACGATGATCGTATTGATATTATTGCTTCCGACCATGCGCCACATACTTTAGAAGAAAAAAATCAGGTTTATACAAAAGCACCGTCAGGCGGACCAATGGTGCAGCATGCGCTAGCTCTAATGCTTGAATGCGTAAACCAAGGAAAAATCAGCCTTGAGAAAGTAGTTGAGAAAATGTGTCATAACCCAGCCATTTTATTTTCTGTTAAAGAACGTGGCTACATAAGAGCCGGTTACTATGCTGATTTAGTTCTAGTTGATATAAATAAAGAACATACCATTACTCGCGACAATCTTTTATACAAATGTGGTTGGTCTCCTTTGGAGGGGACAACATTACGCGGTGCTGTAACCCATACTTTTCTAAATGGAGCGCTTATGTATGAAAACGGATTGATAAAAGAATTTAATAAAGCCAAACCTTTAAGTTTTATGACATGAGAATTTTTTTTGTATTTGCTGTCTTTTTGGGATTAGCTTCTTGTGCGCAAGACAGAATTGCTAAACCCGAGCTCTTTATGAGTGAAGAACAATTTATCAATTTTCACATTGATTTGGCCTTAATTAATGCAGCAAATGGATATAACCAAAACCACTATGTACCCTTGGACTCACTTTATAAATTTCACGGTATAGATAGCCTTACATTTGTGAAAAACAATACTTATTACGCCTCAAAATCAAAGCATTATACACGCATTTTTAAGACCGTTGAATCAAGTTTAAAAGCGATGCAAGAAAGCGATTCATTAGTACTAGCTAAATTACCACCAATCGATAATAAAAATTAGCACTGTCTTTTGGGTTCGTTAACATAGGTTTATATTTGCTAAAAATAAGTATATGGCATCATTTGTAGAAGAACTTACCTGGCGCGGAATGGTGCACGACATCATGCCTGAAACCGACGCAACCCTTGCTAAGGGAATGATATCTGGATATATTGGTTTTGATCCAACTGCGGATTCGCTACACATTGGTAGCTTGGTTCAAATCATGATCTTGATGCATTTTCAACGTTATGGTCATAAACCTTATGCACTTGTTGGTGGCGCAACAGGAATGATTGGTGATCCATCTGGGAAATCTACTGAGCGAAATTTGCTAAACAATAAAATACTTGAGCAAAACTGTAATGGTATTGAAAAACAACTACTGAAATTTTTAGATTTTGACTGCAAAAAGCCCAATTGTGCAGTTATGGTCAATAATATGGATTGGATGTCTTCATTTAAACTTATTGATTTTGCACGTGATGTTGGCAAACACCTTACGGTGAATTATATGATGGCAAAAGACTCTGTAAAAAAGCGCCTCGGCGCAGATGCCAAAGACGGCATGTCTTTTACAGAGTTTACCTATCAACTTATTCAAGGGTATGATTTTCTTTATTTATATGAGCACTACAATTGTTTACTTCAAATGGGCGGAAGCGACCAATGGGGAAATATTACTACAGGAACAGAACTTGTCAGACGCAAACTTTCTGGTAAAGTCTATGCCCTAACCTGTCCGCTCATTACAAAATCTGACGGCACTAAATTTGGAAAAACAGAAGGTGGCAATGTTTGGTTAGATCCGGAAAAAACATCGCCTTATAAGTTTTATCAATATTGGCTGAATGTTTCCGACGAAGATGCTGAAAAGTATATCAAGATTTTCACTTTTCTGACCAAAGGTGAAATTAATACGTTAATAGATACTCACCGTGAAATGCCACACCAAAGACAGCTTCAGCGCAAACTGGCACAAGAGGTTACTGCCATGGTTCATTCGTCTGACGCAGTAGCTCGTGTAGAGCAAGCTGCTCAAATTTTATTTGGCAAGGCGACAACAGATGCACTAAAAGCATTAGACGCCCAAACGCTGTTGGATATTTTTGAGGGCGTTCCTAAAGCAGAAATAACAGCTCAAAAATTAGCAGCCGACGGACTTTCTATAACTGATGCATTAGCAGCTGAGACTGGCTTTCTAAAATCCAATGCAGAGGCGCGCAGGGCATTGAAAGAAAATTCGATTTCTGTAAACAAAAAAAAGGTAACAGAGTCAAAGTACATCACTTCTTTAGACCTTATTTGTGGTAATTATATTTTGCTACAACGCGGAAAGAAAAATTATTTTTTACTTGTTGTTATGCCATCATAAGCGAACAACCTCTAACATCTGAATCATCAAATCTTCCCAATACTTCAAAAGTGCCATCGGCATTGCATTTACCAAGGTCTTGAGTAGCTAAAAATGCACAAGAATCTTTGTTGGATAAGTCAACAATATTGATGCCTCCTGAACCCGTTTTAGATATTTTGTTTGGCTTGTAAACATCTCTAATCAGTACCTTCATACTAGATGATGGACGAAATAAACCATTTCCTTTAGAATAGGCTTGCGATAGCATTTCTGTCATTCCGTATTCACTGTGAATGTTCGAAACCCCAAAACCTTTTTTAAGCAGTTGGTGAAATTCCTCCCTAATAAGCTCTTTCCTTCTTCCTTTCATGCCCCCTGTCTCTATTATGATTGTATGTTGTAGTTGCATAGGGTGCTGTTCACAAAAATCAAGAAGGGCAAAGCTTACACCAATCAGTATCGTTGGTTTTTGTTGCTCTTCTAAAGCTATTAGAGCCTTGTGGAGTTCTTCAAATTGGTTGAGGTAGAATCCGCTAAATTCTATTTTCGCCTTACTAATTAAATCACGACACATATACAATAAAGAGGCATTAGGCCTTTCAATATACCCCGGAAGTAGTGCGAGAATATGGTAATTTTCTGGCTGACCATAAAATTGTGTAAACCCTTTTCTAAAGCTGTGTTCATACTGTGACAATGATGCCACATGGTGCTTACTTGTAGTTCCAGCCGTGCCAGAACTTTCAAATATAAATGCATCTTCTTTTTTGCAACTTACACGGTGTGTTTTAAAAAAAGTGACGGGTAAGAAGGGAATCTGAATTATGCTATCTACATCTAATGGACTGACATTGGTAAGATCACAAAAAGAACGATAAACTGGGTTTCGCTCATACTGATAAGAAAACAAATCCAAGGACTCTTTTTCAAACTCATTCATAATGGTCAAATGTATAGATGATTTTTAAATATAAATCCATGAGTAACATCATAATTTTTTTATATTTGATAAGTATGTAGGATATGAAAAAAAAAGATACGCGAATTTTGGTGGTTGATGACGAACCCGATATTCTTGAAATTTTGGACTATAATATATCGGCGGAAGGCTATCAGGTCAAAAGGGCAAAGAACGGCTATGAGGCCTTGGCTAAAGCCAAAGACTGGAATCCACATTTGGTATTGCTTGACGTGATGATGCCCAAAATGGATGGTATTGAAACCTGCGAAAAATTGCGTAAAAACCCCAACCTGTCTGAATCAGTTATTGTTTTTTTAACAGCTAGAAGCGAAGATTATTCCCAAGTTGCAGGACTTGAGGCAGG
>TARA_Y200000002_G_scaffold137694_1_pt1 | contig 10762 bp, 9 predicted proteins | sample TARA_Y200000002 | Tara Oceans TARA_Y200000002 (sample SAMEA2619388) | marine metagenome | biome: marine biome (ENVO:00000447); feature: surface water layer (ENVO:00002042); material: "saline water (ENVO:00002010), including plankton (ENVO:xxxxxxxx)" | depth 5 m | reverse complement strand
GGAATGGGATCGGGTATTACACTTTCGCAATAATCACCAGGCAGAGTGTTTTACTTAAAAATATTAAATTAGTAAAGAGTAAAATATTATGCTTAATATTGGTTTCTATGTCTTAATTGACTTTCTACTCCAAATTAAAAAAGGTAAATTTAAAATCATTGCAATATTTATCCAATTATTAAATACATTACCAGTCGGAATAATTGGCCAAAGATAAATTAAAATCCCTGAAAGGACACATATTTCAAAATCATTAAAATAATACCTACCCTTAAATTTTAAAAGTATATGTTGAAATACAAATTTACAAAAATAATAAAAAATAAATACCAAAAATGAAAATCCGACAATGCCTGTTTCAGCTAAAATCTGAACATATGTATTATGAGGATGAGAAGAGCAACCAAATTCATTTTTAGAATATTTTGTATCATTACAAAAATTTCTAAAATTTTTAACACCAACTCCTAAAAATTTATTATCTAAAAAAATTTTATAAGCTGTAATATAATGAGCATTGTGCTCTTTAGAAAAAATATAAAATTGATCTCCATTTTTATCAATTTTCGTCAAGTTCATTTGGTATATTGTTGTATCAAATACTCTTTCCTTAGCGGTTGGATTAATCAGACTTATTACTAAAATTAATAAAATACTAAATAATAAAGTAATCAGTCTTAGCTTTGCTATTTTTTTAGAAAAAAGAATTACAAAAATAGCTGAAAGATTTATGTAAAAAAAGGCAGATCTATCCCCACTTAAAAAAATTAATGCCTCTGATAAAATAAATATAGTAATAAATAAAAAAAATATTTTACTTTTTGTATTAAAGATAAATAAAGACAATCCAAAAAAAATTGGCCATAATCTGCTTAAGTAACTTCCTAAAATTAACTCATCACCAAAAAAACTACTTACTCTTGTAGGTGGTGATTTCCAACCTAAAATATTTTCTTTAAAGAAATACTGATAAAATCCGTCAAAAATGAGAACAATAAAACAAAAAAGTATACAGTAAAAGAAGTATTTTATAAATTTATCATCTGCTTCTAATAAGGCAATAATTGCAATTACAAAAATACCATATCTAAAATAAAAAAAAGAAATCTTTAAACTATCAAAGTTTAAATTATTAATTAAAGAATTAAATATTAGGTAAAACCAAAATATTAAAAAGAAAAAAAAATATCTATTTTTAAAATAATGAAATTTATTTTTTTTAAAACAATAAATTAAAAATATTACTGCTATCAAGGATATTGAAAAATCACTTAGAAAAGGACCTGTAACTAAAAAAAAAGGTATTAACGAAAATAAGATAATTGGAATATTAAAAAAAATAAATTTTTCTTTTGGTGAATTAAAGGTCATATTTTTTTTAAACGTTTTAATATTTATTTAATTTTCACAACCTTATTTTTGTTATCATTATTTAAATATTTTTTAAATTTATATTTATGTGATAAAAATTGCTCAACATGAATATGGTCAACAATTTCAGTATTAGATTTATATAAATCCAATAAATTGTTTAATAAATTTTTAACATCAGCAGCTTTATTACCAACTAATAAATTTTTTAAATTGTTTAAATTTAATTCTAGTTGTTCATAAGGAATAGACGGGTCATTTATTTTTTTTATTTTTGGATGATCTGTTCTCTGTGGATTATCTCCAATTAGCAATTCTTCGTATAATTTTTCACCCGGCCTAAGACCTGTAACTTTTATTTGAATATCACCATCTGGATTATTATCGTCTTTAATAGTAAAACCAGATAGATTTATCATCTTACTAATTAAATCCTTTATTTTTATACTTTTTCCCATATCAAGTACAAAAACTTCTGAGTGTTTGCCTAAAGCACCCGCTTGAATGACGAGTTCAGCTGCCTCATTTATAGTCATAAAATAACGAGTTACATCCTTGTGCGTAAGGGTAACAGGTCCACCATCTTTAATTTGTCTTTTAAATTTTGGTATAACTGATCCAGAAGATTCTAAAACATTACCAAATCGAACTATTGAAAAATTTACATCATTATCAGCATTTTTTTGATAAATTGATTTTACGCAAATCTCGGCAACTCTTTTGGAAGCGCCCATAATATTAGTGGGTCTTACTGCTTTATCACTTGAAACAAATACAAAATTTGAAACCTTTTTATTTAAAGCTGCATTTGTAATAGCCACTGTGCTAAATACATTATTTTTTACACCCTCGCAGATATTTTCTTCTACCAAAGGCACATGTTTATAAGCTGCTGCATGATAGACTGTATCTACGTTAAAAGTTTGAAAGATTATTTCTAATTTTGCTTGGTCTTGAGTATTAACAAGTAGCGGAATTATTTTAAGATTTTGATTAAATTTTTTTAATTCATCATTTATTTTATATAGAGAATATTCATTTAATTCTATAAGAAGTAATTTACTTGGTTTAAGTTTTGCAATTTGACGACACAATTCAGAGCCAATAGAGCCACCAGCGCCAGTTACTAGTACTACTTTAGATTTTATATTTTTATTTAATAATTCAGGGTCTGGCTCTACTTGTTCTCGATTTAATAGATCGTCTATATTTAAGTCTTTAATATCGGATATAGTAATTTTTCCGTCTACAATTTCCGATATACTTGGCAAAGTTTTCACTGTTAATTTATATTTGTTTAATTTATCAATTATTTTGTTTCTTTTATTTCTGCTTATCGTAGGTAAAGCAAGAAAAACTAAGTTTATGTCTTTAGAACCTACTAAATTCCTCAAGCTTAATGGGGAATAAATTTTTTTTCCTAATAAAACTTGTCTATGTAGTTCATTATTATCATCAAGAAAACCTAATACGTTAAATTTAGGACTGTTTTCGAGTGCGATAACCAATTGTCTGCCTGCTTCACCTGCACCATAAATTAGCACGTTTCTTTTATTAAGATTTTTAAATTTTAAATTTAGATTATTTACTAAAAGGTATTTTACGCCTAACCTAGAGCTAATAATAAATATAAACAGTACCATTGGCTGTAATACACCGATAGATCTTGGCACACCTTGAACTCCATAGACCCCAATAACTAAAAAATATAATAATCCATATACAAGTGTAGAAGCAAGTATATTAAATACAATTGATAATCCAGTATAACGAAAAATTGTTCGGTATAATCCGAAGAGCCAAAATACTGGTATTGCTATAATAACAGATATTGCAGCTGGATAAAAATTAAAATTTTTTAATAAGATAAATTCTTCTAGTCTTAAAAATAAAGCTAGCCATGTACAAAAAATGCATAATCCAAAATCTGTAATTATGGCAATTGATCGCTTTGAATAACGGTGAAGAGATAAAATGTTGTTTGAAATTTCTTGAATATAATTTCCCATTATTTAGGCTCAATTGTTGATAAAGTTTTAATTGCAATTCTATGCATTAATAATAAAGTTATAGCAGATCTTAAAATCTTTAAACTAATTATATCGTTAAAAAAAATTTAAAATTAACCAAATTTTTTTAGAATTAATACAAAAGTTCTCAAAATATAATAAAAATAATAAAATAGATTCATCTTACTGACCATTTTTAAATCAGTTTTAGCTAGAAGTACGGGGGTTTCCATAGTAATTCCAGATAGCTGCGCTAGACCAGTTATGCCAGGTTTAACTTTAAATATTCCTCTTTTTTGGCGTTCTCTAATTAATTTTTTTTGGTTTAATAAGCAAGGTCTTGGGCCAACAAGACTCATATTTCCAATTAAAACATTAAATATTTGAGGAACTTCATCAAGTTTAGATCGTCTTAGAAAATTACCAGATTTTGTAATCATAGAATTATCTACAAGATGTGTTGCAACAGACCTTGTCTCTTTTTTCATTGTGCGGAACTTAACTAATTTAAACAATTTTTGGTTATGTCCAACACGTTTTTGTTTAAATATTGGAGATCTATTTTCAATTAAACATGTAATAAATATTAATATCATTAGAGGTAATAATATTATTAATCCTATTAAAGATAATATAAGATCAAGTAATCTGATCATTCACCCTTAACCATTTTTCTTATACCTTCTTTCACACTTAATGGGGCGATCCAATTTAATGTTTTTTTAATATCGGTACTATCTACTTGTAAAGAAAATAATAATCTATCCATTTCTGTTTGTCTTCCGATAAAAGTACTTAATAATTTTAAAAGAAAAATTGGAAATGGGAATAAACGTACCGAAACTCCCATTGCTGATCCAATATATTTCAGTAAATCCGTAGTTGACAGATCTTCACCATCAGAAACCAGAAAAGTTTTACCTGCTACATTTGGATGATCTATACATTTTATAAGTATATCAACTAAATTTTCAATACTAATTAAAGACCTTTTATTTTTAACAAGACTAAATGGTAAAGGTATTCCAGAATTTATTAACTTAATTAGTTTTAACATATTGCCTTTTACACCAACTCCATAAACTAATGGGAGACGTATTACTATGACTTCTAAGCCTGTTTTTTTAGAAATTTCCCATAATTCTTTTTCAGCTTCAAATTTTGATTTTGCATAAAAATCTTGAGGATTAGGAATATCATCATTTTTAAATATTTTATTAGTTTTTTTTTTCTCTGCTTTATCTAAAAAAATTTCTTCAGTATTTTCGCCATTAACCTTCACTGAGCTTAAAAATATTAGTCTTTTTACTCCAATTTCTGCTGCTTGTTTCGCAAGACGAATTGTACCTTCGGTGTTTACTGAGTGATAAAAATCTTTTTTATTATCTCTATTCATAATGTGCGCTTTACCAGCACAGTGAATGATACAGCTTACATCTTTTAAAGCATTTTTCCATTCTGTACTCAAACTAATATTATTAATAATAAATTTTTCAAAATTATTTTCATTTTCAATTGAGTCTAAATTCCTCACTGTACCAACAACAGATCTATTTAATTTAATAAGTTCACGACAGAGTTTTTTTCCAATAAATCCTGATGAGCCTGAGACTAAGATTTTTTCCATATATTATTACTTTTTAAAAACTGAGAACTTCTAGAAAAAATTTTGTAAATTAAAAAGATTATCCAATTGACAGAAAGATTATGGCTTTTCAAAGCATGCAAAACCTCTTTATTTTGTGTCACAATATTTTTTAAGCTTTTATTTGTTGTTCCGCCAGCTCGCATTTTAATCCAAACCTCGGGCACATATATCGTATTTATTTTGTTTACCTCAAGTAATCGCATCATTAATTCAACATCCGAAGCTATACTATAATTAAGATTAAATACACCAAACCTCTGATAAATCGATTTATGAACAAAAAAAGTTGTATGGGGAGGACACCATCCTTTTGAAAATGAACCTAGTGTAAATTTATTTGATTTCCAATAACGAACTACTTTTGAAATATCAACTTGATCAGTATAAATTAAATCTGCATAGCATGCATCAATAGATGAATTAAAGTCAAATGTACTTGCTACACTAGATAATACTTCATTATTAAAATAAAAGTCATCTGAGTTCAAAAAACCTATAATATCGCCCGTGGCAATTTCTATTCCCTTATTCATTGCATCATAAATTCCCTTGTCAGGCTCAGAAATAACTTTCTTTATATGAGGGTAATCTTTAATGATAGACATTGTTTTATCAGTTGAACTACCGTCAATTATTAAATGTTCAATGTTTTCATATTTTTGATTTTTAACTGACTCCAAAGTCGACCTGATGGTTTTTTCACTATTATAACAAACAGAGATGATAGTTATTTTTTTCTTTTCTTTATTTTTTATATTCATTTGATTGAGTACAAAATTATTTTATACCCTCAACGTAGACGCTTTCCTCACTACGTTCATATAAATCTAAACCTTTTGGATTTTTGATTGAAGTTTCACCTTTTTTGTAAATTTTAACATTCCGAAAGCCTACCGCCTCCAATAAAGCAGAAAGTGATTTACCATCATACATCCATTGATGATGTCTATATCCTGTAATTAATAATTGCAATTTTTCAATCAAATTACTTATCGGTCTTGCCTCAACTGAAATATATTCCATGAACTCATTTGCATCACCGTTCTTCAAATAATTATTAATAGCAAGGTTCAAATCTGGTACTGATATTCTTAAAATTCCATCAGTTTTTAAAACTCTTATCGCTTCTCTTAGAAACACTGAAACTCCATCGCGAGATATATGCTCTAACATGTGAGAAGTATATATGCACTCTACAGAATTATTTTTCAAAGGGATTATTTTGCTTGCGTCAGCAAATTTAATTTTATGTTTTTTGTTCCACTCAATATTTTCAATTTGTCTTTTGTTAATTAATTTAAAAATTTTAGCTATTTGATATAATAAAGGTGAGTTAGCTAATTTGATTGCATAACTATTATCAAAGTTGATCCATCCATCAATTGGTGTTGTTCCACATCCAATGTTTACTTTATTAGTCATATTAAATACTTTTTAAATTTATCTAATTAAAGTTAATTCTTCAAACTTAAATTATATATAATTATTTATAAATTTTGTAATTTAATAATCTTTTCTTTTTATTACCCAATCCCCCAAAACTAGTAAATCCATTTTTGTTCTAAGAAAAGCATTCAAAGCTTCTTCTGGTGTACAAACGATTGGTTCATTCTCATTAAATGAGGTATTTAAAACAATTGGAATTCCAGTTAATTTTTTAAATTCTTTTATCAAAGCATAGTACCTGGGATTTGTTTTAGAATTAACTGTTTGTAATCTGCCAGAGCCATCCACGTGTGTAACTGCTGGAATCTCATGTCTTTTATTTTTAATAATTTGGTAGACTTGCATCATGAATGGAACATCCTCACATTGTTCAAACCATTTTGAAACTTCTTCATTGAGTATTGAAGGAGCAAATGGTCTAAAAGACTCACGTCTTTTAATTTTAGTATTTAAAATATCTTTCATGTCAGATCTTCTTGGGTCACAAATAATGCTTCTATTGCCTAAGGCGCGTGGTCCCCACTCCATACGTCCTTGAAACCAACCAACTACTTTACCTTTATATATTTCAGAGGCAGTTATTTTCGTGAGTTTTGAAATATCTGAGAAATTTTCTATCGTACAATTCTCGTCTTCTATTCTATTTTTTTGTAAATCTATAAAATTACCAATTTCAATATCTGAATAAGCGGGACCCCAGTAGGCATGGTCATGTGGATTTATTCTCTGTTTTCCTTTCTCTCCACCAAAGTTATGCCAAGTCATCAAAGCTGCTCCAACCGCTCCGCCTGCATCGCCCGCTGCTGCCTGAACATAGACTTTTTTGAAAGATGTTTTTAAAGGTATTTTACCATTAGCAACAGAATTCATTGCACAGCCACCAGCAATGGCTATATTATCTAGTGAATATTTTTTATGCAATTTGTTTAAAAGATTAAAAAGAGCTTCTTCGTAAATAGTCTGAACAGAGTTCGCAATATTTTTATGAAATTGCGTTAGTGCTTCTTCTTTGTCACGTGCAGGTCCCAATAGTTTTGTGATTTCATCGGAAAACAAAGTACCTACATTGGGTTGACCATCTTGCCATTTATAATTTATCTTTTCTCGATGGTGTCTAAAGTATTTGAGATTTAATTTAAAACTGCCGTCATTTTTTAATAATACTATTTTACGCATTTGGTCTATGAAAGTTGGTTTTCCGTAAGGAGCCAAACCCATAACTTTATATTCATCACCATAATTGTGAAATCCGAGAAACTGGGTAAGTGCTTGATAAAAAATACCTAAAGAGTGAGGAAAAAAAATACGATTTTCTAATTTAATACTTGTATCAACTCCCAAGCCCCAAGCAGAACTTGCAAAATCTCCAAAACCGTCAACAGATAAAACAACTGCCTTTTTAAACGGAGAGACATGAAAAGCAGAAGACATATGAGATATATGGTGTTCCACATATTTGATGGAGCCTTTAAATTCTGAGTTCGGAAAAGCCTTTGAAAGGTGATCTTTAATCTCTAAACGCTTATTCTTATTTTTATAACGATCTACCAACATGCTAAGTTTAAAAAGTTTGCTGAAACTAAAGATAATTTTTCTAACAAGATTAGCTTTTTTATCCTGATTAATTGCGACAAATCTTATATCTTCTAAGTTAATACCCTCCTCAGACAAACACCATTTAATCGATTCTGATGGAAAACCAGCCCAGTGTTTAACTCTTCTAAAACGTTCTTCCTCTGCAGCTGCGACTAATACACCATTTTTTAATAAGCATGCTGATGAGTCTCCGTGAAATGCGTTTATACCTATAATATACATTGTATTATTCAGAATTACTTTAGTTGATAATTAGAAATTATAAAGCAGAATAAAAAAGTTCTTTGTTTTTTTTGAGAGCCAAACTATTACTATAATCATGTTTGGCATAATCAAGAGCTGCTTGACGCTTTTTTTTTAGAATACGACCTTCAAATTTTGACCATTTAGTAATCGCTTCAACCCAAGAATTCTGATCTAATCTTAATATCTCAAGACCACCAAATTTATCGTTTTTCCAAAGTGTTTTATCACTAATCATTGCGGGTAATCCATAAGATAAAGACTCAATTATTGCATTACCAAATGCTTCTCCCCTTGTTGGTGAGATAAATAAATCATGTTTATCGAAAATATTAGTTATTTTTTCGAACGATATTTCCTTTCCAACATTTACACTTATATTGTTTGGTAATCCTTTAATTAAATTTTGACAAAAATTCCAATAATCTGGATCTTCTTTTGGGCCATAAATTGATAACTCAACAAAAATTTCTACCTTGGCTAATACTTTTAATAAAAAATCTAAGTTCTTCATAGGTGATATTCTTGATAAAAAAAGAATACGCAAAGAACCTTTCTCTCTAGGTTGAAACTTATCATTTAATGATTGTAAAGGTTTTGGTGTAAAATCTGGAACAACATAAATATTTCTCATTTTATTACTAAGTTTTTTTGTAATATGGTTTTTTTCATGTTCACTAGATGCCTGCCAAGTCAAATCTTGATATAAGTTTAGCCTTTTAAATAACTTAAGATAAACCTCTTTTTTAAAATTTTTAAGCTTAAGAGCTTCTGGTGAAAAATTACCTCTTGGACAAATAATGCATGGTTTTTTCTTTTTTATTACAAACCGACGTAAAAATAGAGGTAAAATTGTAAACTTGGGAGAAAAAAAACTATTAAGATACAATAAGTCATATTCAATATTTTTTAAAATTTTTACCAATCCCATAATGGTTAAGTTTTTTCTAGATGCATAAAATACTTTAGCTTTTCCAACTTTATTCCAACTATCAATTTTAACATTTCGGTAACTTTTTTTATTTTTCAGGTCATGATCGTTACACACAATTAAAATTTCGAATTCATTACCAAGATTTTCCACAAAATTTAGCATAGATCTAACTGGACCTCCCGCTCTAAATCCTGGAAGGTAATAATCAAGAAGACAAAGGATTTTATATTTTTTCATATAATTAACTCTTTCCAAGGCTCAATTATTAAATTTTTATTTTTTTTTCTAAGTATTAAATCTAAATATTTTGCACCTGATTTGGCTTCTAAACATTTTGACCATTTTGAAATTTTTTTTCTCTTTTTATTGTTTATTTTCCCGGCATTATATTGCTTTAACAATATATTGCTCAAAGCATCTATATTATTCGATAAGAAAACACCTCCTACTCCACTTGCTTTTACAATAATTGATGAACCACAAGTTTCACTACAAATAACAGGTGTGCCAACCATTAAAGCTTCTGTAGTTACAGCTCCCCATCCATCATGGAGACTTGGCAGAACTAAACAATCTGCTTTTCGAATTATATTAGGTACTTTAGACATCGATAGGCTTCCAAACCATTGCGTCTGTCCAGGTAAAAGAGAATTTGCTAAAGATTGTAAATACTCTTTCTCTAATCCATCGCCAATTATCCAAAGTTCTACTTGTTTAAGATTCGCAGATGCAATAGACTTTATTAAAAGGCTTAAATTTTTTCGCTTTATTAATTGACCTGCAAAAATAAAACGAAACTTAGTTTTATCTTTAATTTTAGTTTCTTTTATTGATTTTGTTAATTGAGGTTTTTTTAAAAAGTATGCAAAGGAATGCACTTGATTTTTGCTCATTCCTCTTTTTATAATCCACTCTTTAGTACCATAACCAAATGCTAAAACACCTTGTAAATGAATACGCCAATACAAAAAAATAATTCGGTATAAAACACGCCTTAATATACCTTTAAAACCTCTATCATCGACCTTTTCCAACATTGCCCAGTGACTTAAATTACGATCCTTAAAAATTTTTTGAGCATAATTTACCAAACCATTTCCACGTAGACCTTGACAAAAATGTATTGAATTAGCTGGAGCTTTATTAGCTAATCTAATTACAGCATCTTTATTTATTGCTAATTTAAACTTTGCTTTTCCTAATTTAGCTCTTTCCCATCCCTGTTTAATACGATCTCTTGATAATATTTCATTTGAAACAAAAATAACTTTATAATCCAGTTTTGCTAATTCAGCCGCGATATCTCCCATATGAGGAGATAATATGCCTTGCCAAAACCAAATCTGCTTGTCTGATTTATTCATAAAGCTTAAATTTTCCTAAATATTTTAAAATTACAACTATTAACCAAAAAGAAAGAGTTAAAGTTACAATAAATGCTAGTGAATTCATTAAGTCACCTCGCATTGTGTAAAATACAAGTCCAAATAACAAATAATAAAAATATAAAAATAA
>TARA_Y200000002_G_scaffold264612_1_pt1 | contig 10778 bp, 9 predicted proteins | sample TARA_Y200000002 | Tara Oceans TARA_Y200000002 (sample SAMEA2619388) | marine metagenome | biome: marine biome (ENVO:00000447); feature: surface water layer (ENVO:00002042); material: "saline water (ENVO:00002010), including plankton (ENVO:xxxxxxxx)" | depth 5 m | reverse complement strand
CCCCTGTTCCTCCGCCTGCTATGAGAATATTCTTTTTACCCATAAAGTACAGGGCTCCAACCTTTTTTCCCACCAACCGACCTTCGTGACTGTGATATATTCAATAAAATGCCCATCATTGCCATATTGACTACCATTCCTGACCCACCATAGCTAACCATTGGCATGGGAAGACCTGTCACAGGAAAAACACCAGTAACCACTGCTGCATTAACAAATGCATATAAAACCAAATTGAATGCAATACCAATAGATAAGAAAATACCAAATGGGTCGGTGCACTCCTTTGCTATCTTAAGACCTCTTATAAAAATTAGCAGAAAGAGAGTCAATACGGGTACAGTACCAATAACAAATCCAAGCTCTTCACCAATTATTGCAAAAATAAAATCGGTATGTGGGGTAGGCAGAAAATGATTTTTTTCAATGCTATTCCCTAAGCCAACTCCAAAAATACCTCCATTGCCAAGACTAATTAGAGATTGATTTGCCTGATATCCTATCTCAGTATTATCACCAATTCCAAACCAACTAAGAATTCTCTGTTTTCTATATTCTCTTGATAAAAGAACGGGAATACCAACGAGCATGGCACCAGCACCTGCAGCTGAGAGTTGAGATATACTTGCACCGCCAATGAATAAGATAAGTACACCAATTGAGCCTATCATTAGTGCTGTGCTGTAATCAGGTTGAATGATAATAAGTGCCATAGTTATAGAAAGTATTCCTAGAGCAGGGAGGAGACCTAATTGAAAATCTTTTAGTTTATCCCTTTTTTTATCAGCATAGAAAGCCATATAAACTATCACAGAGAACCTTGCAATATCTGATGTCTGAACTGAAAAAGGGCCTATATAAAGCCATCTGGCAGGTTTATACCATGAATAACCTTTACCAAGATAATAAAATTTTGTCATAACCAGTAAAAAAATTGAAAACATTATAAGGTATGGAGCTATTTCTTTTAATTTTCTATAATCGAAGATTAAGAACCCGAAAAGAAAGAAAACTCCAACTAAAAGTCTCTTCAAATGATTTTGTAAAAATAGCATTTCTGTCCTTCCATTTGAAGAAGAGAAAGACTCATACCAACTAGCGCTATATAACATCACTGTACCTAAAACAGACAATATGCATAAAAATATCAATAGGTGGCGGTCATATCGCTGTATGAATACATCTATCATTTATATGTCCTAACAATTGACTTAAAATAATTTCCTCTTTCTTCAAAATTGGAAAATTGATCGAAACTGGCGCAACCTGGAGATAATAGAATAATATCTCCAGGAGCAGCCATTGATTGGGCTCTTTTCACTGCAGAGTTAAGATCCGTGACTAGCACAGATCTCACCGCATCCCCTAGATCAGTGTTTATTTGCCCACCGGCATCTCCATAACAGACTATGTCTCTAACATGACTTGACTTGATATGTGGAAGGAGTAGCCGAAAATTTGCACCTTTATCATAGCCTCCAAGAATTAAGACTATTGGTTTTTTAAAGGTATTTATTGCAACAATCACAGCATCAATATTTGTTGCTTTTGAATCATTTATAAATTCTACATCATTGATCAATGCGACATGTTCAAGACGGTGTTCAACACCTTTAAACGTTTTCATTGATTTTACTATATGATCTTGAGGTACTCCCAACAAATGAGAGCATGTTGCTGCTGCAAGAAAATTGAAGAGGTTATGTTTCCCAGGTATGTTAATGTTATTTAGACTAAGTAATTTTTCGTCTGAGGGTCCAATTAAGTTATTCCTATCGATATTAAATAAAACATTTTGGCTTTTAATACTGAATGGCTCTTTTGTCTTTGAAATTGAAGATAGAGCTTTTTCTAATTGAATATCATCAATATTGTAAATAATACAACCATCATCTTTGATGTTCTTCGATGCTTTGAGTTTCATTTTTATATATTCTTCCATTGAACCATGACGATCTAAGTGATCGGGAGAAATATTCGTATAAATTAAAATATGTGGTGAGAAATGCTTGATAAATTCCATTTGAAAACTTGAGATCTCTAAAATGTATAAAATGTTTTGTCTTGGATTCTTTATCTCATTCAAGATTCTTTCAGAAAATGGAATTCCCATATTTCCAGCCATAATAGTATTGGTTTGATCTGTGTTACACATTTTGGATAAAATATGACAAGTAGTAGTTTTTCCATTTGATCCAGTAACAGCGATTATTGGAGCATTTGTGTACCAACTTGCAAATTCAATTTCGCTGATAATGGGTATGCCATTTTGAGTGGCTTTTTTTACTATATCAGTATTTTTTGATATTCCTGGTGAAATAATCCAGAGGTCAGCATCGTATATCTTATCACTATGGATTCCAGTCTCACTTGCTATATGGTGAGAATGCATTAGTTCCATTGAATGAGAACAAACCTTTTCTTCGGCACTTGAATCACTTGCGAAGACCCTTGCTCCAAGGTGGTTTGCAAGTTTTGCAGCCTCAGTACCACTTAAGCCTAGTCCCAAGACTGTAACTCGTTTATCTCTTAAATCTATCTCTTCTTTATTGCTAATACTGATCATCTAATTTTGAAAGTAGTAAGTGAAAAAAGAGCCAGTAACAGTCCAATTATCCAAAAACGTATTACCACCTTTGTTTCTGGCCAGCCTTTGAGTTCATAATGGTGATGTATTGGGGCCATTTTAAAAAAGCGTTTTCCTTTACCTTCAGTTAATTTGGTGTAACGGAAAAAAGATAATTGAATAATTACAGATATTGCTTCCCATACAAATACTCCGCCAATAATTAATAATAGTAATTCTTTTTTTAACAAAATTGCAAGTGTGCCAAGTGCTGCACCTGTAGACAAGGAGCCTGTATCTCCCATGAACACTTCAGCAGGATAAGAATTGAACCATAAATATCCAATACATGCGCCAGTCATTGCTGATGTAAATATTGTTAATTCGCCTGCACCTGGTATATAAATAATATTTAAGTAGTCCGAGTAATCTACTCTACCCGATATGTATGTGATTGCCGAGAATACAGCAAAGCAAATTGCTAGTAGACCTGCTATTAAACCATCTAATCCATCTGTTAGATTAACAGCATTTGATGTACCAGTTATAACCAATATGACCATAAGTGGATATAGCATGCCAAGGTCTATTTCAACATTTTTAAAAAATGGAACTGTAGTTTTTGTATTGAATTCAATGAACTCAGGTATTTGAAATATCCAGAAACTGATAATACATCCCAGAGAAACTTGTCCAACGATTTTATAACGAGCAATAAGTCCTCGTTCCATCTTCTTTACAACTTTTAGATAGTCATCAATAAATCCAATGATTCCCATCCATATTGTTGCAAAGACAATAATTTTTATGAGATGACTATCCAATTTTCCAAGCAAGAGGGTTGGGAGGAGTACAGCCATTAAAATGATGACTCCTCCCATTGTGGGCGTGCCTCTTTTTTTCATGTGGGATTCAGGTCCTGTCGAACGAATTTCTTCGCCGATTTGGTTTTTTTGTAGTATGTGGATAACCCAGGGCCCAATAATGAAACTTATAAATAGCGCTGCTATTGATGCTGATGCAGCACGAAATGTGATATATTCAAATAGGTTCAACAATGATATTGAATCTTTAAATGGTGTCAATAATTGATAGAGCATTATCTGGAAAAAACTCCTTCAATTATTTTATCCATTTCCATTCCTCTAGAGCCTTTAAAAAGAATTTTATCACCACTTTTCAGGGTTTCTTTTAAAGATAAAATAAGATTTTCTTTTGTCTCAAAATGCTTAGATAGAATTTTATTGTTCAATACAGAATTTGTATGTCTAGTATGTTCTCCAATTGTAAACACACCATCTAGGTTTAGATCTGAGCATCTTTCTCCTATTTTTTGATGTTGGTCATTTGAGGCTGGACCAAGTTCAAACATGTCACCAAAAACAAATATTTTCCGACCATTTCCTGTGAATGCATTAAGATAATCAAGCGCTGCCAATGAAGAAGTGAGGTTTGCGTTGTAGGTGTCATCAATAACAGTCATATCATTAATTTGGCTTACATGACATCTTCCCTTTGGCACAGAAAAGGATTGGAGTTTTTGTTTTAATTCATCCCATTCTACTCCTAGAGTAATTGAAATAGCAGAAACAGCTATGCAGTTTTTTATATATGATAGATTATATGATCCTGTTGGAATTAAATTGGAATCAATATCAAGAGTTATTGATCCATCTTTTTCATGGAAAATATCTGTAGGAAAGTCACAGTCAGGGCTTAAACCATAGGTTATACTTTTACCACTGAAACTAATCTCAGAGACCATGGTGTCGGCTTTATTTACAAATGCGATTCCTCCTTCTAGTGCCCTAAATAATGCACCTTTTTCATACGCTATATTTTTAAGCGAGCCAAAACCTTCTAAATGAGCTGGTGCAATATTTGTAATTATTCCATGGGTAGGCCTAGCTATCTCACATAGACTTTCTATTTCTCCTGGAATACTTGCCCCCATTTCTATAATTGAAATATCATGATATGGTTCAATATCTAAAAGGGTAAGGGGAAGCCCAATAGATGTATTGAAATTCCCCTTAGTGGCATGCGTCTTAAATTTTGATGATAATACATGCAATAGTAATTCTTTGGTTGAAGTCTTACCATTCGATCCTGTTATTCCAATAATCGGAATGTCAAAATTCATACGCCATCTATGTGCAATCTTTGCTATAGCGTTTAAGGTATCATTTACTCTTATTTGCTGTATATCTATTTCATTATTTATATTGCATACCAAGGCAGCAACAGCGCCATTAAGTAGAGCTTGGTCTAAAAATTGATGACCGTCAAATCTGTCTCCTTTTATTGCGAGGTAAAGATCACCATTTTTTATTTCTCTACTATCAGTTGAAACTCCAGTTATTGGCCTATGGAGTTTCGACTTTATTGAGGCTTCAAAAACTGTAGAAAATAATTCAGGATGGGTTATTGATGTTCTCATTGATAATCCCTGATTATCTCGAGATCTGAATAAAAGATCTTATTATTATTAATTTCTTGATATTCTTCTCTGCCTTTGCCTAGAACTGCAACAATATCACCATTTTCAGCATTTTCAAGTGCATTTCTTACTCCCAATTCTCTATTGGGGAATATTGTATGTTTTAGACCCTTAAAGCCTTTAATGATATCATTATTGATTGCTTTCACTTTTTCATTTCTTGGATTATCAGGTGTAATAAAACAATAAGATGCGTGCTCTTCCGCTATTTCAGCCATTTTTGGTCGTTTATCTCTATCTCTCTCTCCACCTGCACCAAAAACAACAAATAATTGATGTTTATCAACTAACATCTTTTTTAAAGTCTTCAAAACTTTATCATAAGCATCTGGTGTGTGGGCATAATCAATGATCACTACCACACCACTACGAATTAAATATGACTCCATTCGTCCAGGGATTGCAGTTGTTTCCTCGATACCACTTTCAATACTTGATTTGTTGATATTTAATGCATGGCAAATTGAAACTGCAGCAAGGATATTCTCACTATTAAAGTCTCCTATTAAACCTGACTTAATTTCATACTTTTTATCAATTGCATTTACTCGCCCACTAATTCCTGAGGTTGTAATGTTTAGTATTTCAAAAAATATGGATGAATTATTTTTTTCTAAAAATGGTATAATTTGACCCTTAGATGAGCTTGCAATTTTTTTCCCATAACCATCTAACATATTTATTACTGCTTTTGATTTAGGACTTAGCATTTTAAATAACTTTAATTTTGATTGAAAATAAGATTCTATCGTTGAGTGATAATCAAGGTGCTCAGGGCTAAGATTAGTAAATGCCGCTATATTAAAATCTACATCAGAAACTCTTTCTTGATCCAGAGCATGGGAGGAGACTTCTATCACAACATGGGTAAAATTTTCTTCTTTTAATTCGTTGAATATTTTTTGAATACTTATCGCATCTGGAGTAGTCATCGTTTCCCTATGAGTAATTCCATCACCGATGAGGCCGAGTGTTCCAACTTGTGCAGTTTTATGACCAGCTGCTTTTAGAATTGATCTAACTAGTGATGCTGTTGATGTCTTTCCATTTGTTCCAGTTATCCCAATCACAATTAAATTTTCTGATGGGTCTTCATAAAATTTAGCTGCTATTGAAGATAGTGCTTTGCGAGTATTTTTTACTTTGACTTTGGGCACTGGTAATGTTTCTGAATAATAATCATTAGTTACTATTGCGGAAGCTCTATTTTTAATTGCCTCGTCAATAAAGTCATGTCCATCCATATTGAATCCTTTAATGGCAACAAAAACATTTCCTGGCTTTATAAAATTTGAGTTCATGGATACACCAGTGACATTAATATCTTGAATAATATCGTGGCTTATAACATCTATATTTGAAATAAGTTTGGTTAAACTCTTATTCATTTAAGCCCTACCTCGCATACAGTACCTTTGCTGACTGCTTCACCAGGTTTAGGATATTGCCAGAAGACTTTTCCACTTCCATTTATTTTATATTTAAGACCTCTTTTATAAAGAGTAGCCATTGTCTTGCGCATACTTAGACCTCTGACTTCAGGTACTAAGACCTTATTTGAATTATTTGCAAATGTTGCCAATTGTATTTGTGATAGTTCCCTTGCTGATTCAAAGTCTTCCTCATTAACCTTTACAATTACATTCATTGGATCAAATACTTCTTCTATTTTTTTTTGGGTAGGGGGTAGGATGTCATCATCCATATTAATTATGCGTTTGATTACTCTTTTGAACGCAACTGCTGCTCCTTCATTGCCCCAATGAAATGGTTTTGACGGTTCATCAAGCATAATCAAGGCAAGCAGCTGGGGGTTATCATATGGGAAAAATCCGATAAAATTAGAGATGAACTCTTCATTTGAATATTTTCCACTCTTCCATTTCTGGGCAGTACCTGTTTTTCCTGCAACCTTCCATCCTGCAATATTTGCATTTTTTCCTGTTCCTTTTGTCACAACACCTCGCAACATTTCACGAACACTTTTCATCGTAGCTGAATCTGCAATCTTTCGAATTACAATTGGTTCTTCAGAATAAATAATATTTTCATTTTGATCCATTACTTGACGAATAATTCTAGGCTTTAAAAGATATCCACCATTTGCAATTACACAATATGCAGATGCTAATTGCATTGCGGTAACGCCTACTTCATGCCCCATTGCTATCATCCCAAGTGAAACAGCACTCCAATCATTATAGTGGTTTAGTTTGCCTGTAACTTCACCATTTAAACTGATTCCAGTTTTTGAGCCAAATCCAAAATCTCTGCCAACTGTGAACAGTCTTTTTTGTCCTACTTCCTCCATCATTTTTACTATTCCTATATTACTAGAATGATGCATAATTTGAGGAAGAGTCAACATGGAAAAACTCTCATGGTCAGTGATTTTTTTTGTATAATATTCAAAAGACCCATCTTCACAATTAAACTCGTCTTCAAGATTTATGGTGCCATCACTGATAGCAGAGACAGTAGAAACAACTTTGAAGGTTGAACCTGGCTCAAACTGATCTGTGATAGATCTTATCCTGTGAAATTCAGTCTTTGTTGATCTAAATTGATTATTATCAAAACCGGGAGTTGTTGCCATTGCTAATATTTCACCAGTTTCAGGGTCCATTATAATACCAGTAGCCGAAATTGCATCAGTTTCAAATTGTCTTTTCTTAAGTTCTTCTTCCAAAATGGATTGATACTCAAGATCGATAGTAAGTTGTATGTTGCTACCATCAATAGGCCTTTCGAAAGGCATTCCGCTTTTGTGCTGTACCTTACCACTCCAACCTTTGGTTTTTAATACCCATCCAGGATTGCCTTTTAAATAATGATTGTAGTCTTTTTCTATTCCAGATATACCTTCATCATCTAAATTAGTATAACCTAGAACTTGAGCAGCTATATAGTTATGAGGGTAATACCTACTGTACTCTCTCTGTACGTTCAACCCGGGGTATATTGTGGTTTCAAATAAGCCCAATTCATCTCTTTGTAAATTTCTTTCTAGGTATTCAAATTTTGATTTTGAACTCAATTTTTCTAGATATTTTTCTTTGGGTTGACCAGTCCTCTTGCTTAATTCTACAGCCAATTCATTCTTGTTTTTTACTTTAGATGGATCAACGGAAAAGGTATAATGTATAATATTTCTTGTTAAGGGTCGGTTATCTCTGTCATAAATATTTCCGCGATTAGCGGGTATTATTTGTTTTTTTTGAGATTGTTTTAGAACTGCTCTTTGATAGTGTTCACCATTGAGCACTTGTACTTGAAATAGTCTTGCGCAAAGGCCAGCCCATGAAAAAATAATGAAGACTGCAAGGACCATAACCCTAGCTCTATATTTAATGTATGTTTTTGTCATAGGTTAGTATGAAAAGATTGATCTACTTTTATTCTGAGGGTCTCCGGTTCTGTAAAAACCATATCTAGATTACTTCTTGCTTTTTCTGCTATTACATCTGCACGACTTAATGATTCAATATCACTCTTTAATTTTCCTATTGTATTTTGTAGTTCAGCAGCAGTTGAATTTTGGATCTCAATAGATAGAATAGTTTCATCTACTTCTGTATAGACCCACAAATACATAATCAGACATGATATCAGTGCAAATGTTGAAATGAAAAAGATAAGGCTATGGATAACATTCATTGTCTTTTTTGAAATTCTCTTTTTCCCCATTATTCCCCCTTTTCAGCAGCGCGAAGCTTTGCACTTTTTGATCGACTATTTTTTCTCATTTCCTTTTCAGTTGGAATAATAGGTTTTCTTGTTAGGATATTAAATTTTTTTTCGATTTTTAATTTTTTAAAACTATGTTTGACTTTGCGGTCTTCCAAGGAATGAAAACTTATTATTACAATTCTCCCTTCATTACTAAGCCTGTCATAAAAAGCAGAAAGGAATATGTCAAGTTTTTCTAGCTCATCGTTAACTGCTATTCTTATAGCTTGAAAAACTCTAGATAAAGATTTGTTTCTTTTAAATGGACGCGTTGATCGCCGTACTGCCTCAACAAGTTCAGAAACCTTTTCAATAGGGCGCATTTTGACTATGTTTCGGGCTATCAATCTTGACCGTTTTTCTTCGCCATTATAAAAGAGGATATCAGCTAATATTTTTTCAGGCGTTTTGTTAATGATATGATTCGCAGTTTTTTTCTGGGACCTATCAAAACGCATATCAAGGCTAGCATCATTATTGAAAGAAAATCCTCTGTCCATACTATTTAGTTGCAGTGAGGAAATACCAAGATCTAAAAGAATTCCATTCACCTTTTCAATCCCCAGATAGTCCAATATTGAATTGATGTTATGGTAAGACTGGTTGAGTAAAGATATTGATGAATTGCTAGAAGAGAGACTTTTTTTACATATTCTGAGTGCCTCTTCATCTCGGTCAACTCCTATTAAGTGCCCTTTTGGTGATAATTGAGACAAAATCATATTCGCATGCCCACCTAGACCAATCGTTCCATCTAGATAGATTCCATCTTTCAAAATGTTTAGATGAGACAAGACCTCTTTTGGCATTACCGGAACATGCGTTTTTGCTCCATATTGCCTGACTAGTGACATTAAATAGTAATTTTTTCAGCAAGTTCATCATATGCAGCAAGATCTATTTCAAGAGCCTCTTTTTCAGCTTTTTCAAGATTTTTAGTATTCCAAATTTCCATTTTATTTACCATTCCAATAATAAGTACATCCTTATCTAGACTTGCATAGTCGATTAGGGACGGAGGTATAGTTATCCGTCCCTGTTTATCGTATGTGGAAGGGGTGGCGTATCGCGCGGTATTACGCACAAATGTCCGATGAATTTTTGAGAGGGAGGAGAGACTCATCAAACTCTTCTCAATTTCTAACCATTGGTTAAGAGAATAGACCCAAATACAAGCATCCATCCCTCTTGTTGTGACAAATGTATTCTTATTATCTTTTGAAAGGGCTTGTCTGAATTTTGCGGGCATATTGATACGACCCTTTGAATCAAGGGAATAAGAATATTCTCCGATGAATGTATTTTTTGTCAATGTCATATTATTTAAAAGGTGATATTACCCACAACTACCCACAATCTTACTTAGATGCATGAATATTGTCAATGATATTTATATAAATAATAAAATAAAATAGCTTGTATAGTGACTGAAAATAAGTTTTGTGGGTGAAAGTGGGGAAAGCTTTGTGTAAAACTTTATCTAATCAAAGATAGTGGCTTAAATCGTTGAATCTTAATTGATGGAGGTTTAGTGTTTATAACCAATCTAATTGGATAGTCATATTCTGCTACCTTTTCAATTTTTTTGGCATTAATAAATATTGAGACCCCCCTAGTTTTTGTGAAGATTAATTCTGTGTTATTTATAAATGCATCTAGGTCTACTTCTTGATTTGATTTAATTGATTTGCTTACAGGGGATAGAGTATCTGTAATAAAAGTATAGGCAGTTTGTTCTAAGGTTTTAATTTTTAAAAAAAATGGAGGCTTAACCTGAAGTAATTCATCAATTGTTTGATCTAATATATAATCTTTTTGTAAATCATCTCTCAAAATTGGTTGAATCATATTTTGAATTTGAGGTCCTTCCTTAGTTATAATTGCTTGACTATCTTCATTGAATATCTTTTGGAAAATTGCAATTGCGAAGAGAAGTATAAGCGACAGTACTCCACCAATTAAATAATCTTGTCTTAATTTTTT
>TARA_Y200000002_G_scaffold57524_1_pt1 | contig 10782 bp, 8 predicted proteins | sample TARA_Y200000002 | Tara Oceans TARA_Y200000002 (sample SAMEA2619388) | marine metagenome | biome: marine biome (ENVO:00000447); feature: surface water layer (ENVO:00002042); material: "saline water (ENVO:00002010), including plankton (ENVO:xxxxxxxx)" | depth 5 m | reverse complement strand
TTCATTGCTATACTTGTTAATAATGATGATTGAAACCATCCCCTATGCTGATCTGAGCCTTCTAAGTAAAGATCTGCAACAATTTTGTTACCAAATTTTTTCTCAGAAACTGCATAATGAGTTACTCCAGAATCAAACCAAACATCAAGTGAATCAGAAGTTTTAATATATTCTTCATGATCATCTATATAATCTTTTAAATCCAATTTATCCCAAGCTGAAATTCCATCTTTTTCAATAATTTGAGCAAATTTTTCAAATAAGTCTTTTTGATCAGGATGGATTTCTCCAGTATCTTTATGAATAACTAAAGTTAAAGGAACGCCCCAATTTCTTTGTCTAGAGATACACCAATCAGGTCTATCAGTAAGCATAGATTGAATTCTTTGAAGACCCCATGAGGGCTCCCAATTAACACTTTTAATATGCTCTAAGGCCTCTTTGTTTAGATTATTTTTGTTCATCGAAATAAACCACTGAGGAGTAGATGTAAAGATTAGAGGTGTTTTACGTCTCCAACAATGAGGATAAGAATGATGATAATCTTCTACATTAATAAGTGCATTATGCTCTTGTAATTTTTCAACAATTAGTGGGTCTGCTTTCATTGCAGGAAGTCCAGCAATGAAATCTAATTCGTCTTTAAAAAAAGCTTTATTATTCAGTGAGTGGATTGTATCAATATTATTTTTCTTACATATTAAATAATCGTCCATCCCATGAGCTGGAGCGGTATGGACGCAACCTGTTCCTGTTTCAGTTGTAACGTGGTCTGCATGTAGAAGAACTGATTTTCTATCTAAAAAAGGATGAATAAGTTCAATATCACATAATTTTTTACCTTGTATTGTAGAAAGAACATCAAATTTTTGCTTCCATCTGTGAGAGCATTGATCAATCATTTCAAATGCAATTACATAAAATTTATTATTCATTTTAATAAGAGAATATTTGTATTCAGGGTTGATACATACAGCTACATTTGAAGGTATTGTCCATGGTGTTGTAGTCCATATAACAAACGATATTTCATCTGAATCTTCAATATTAAATAGATCTTTTACCTTTTCTAAAGATGAATGATCAACCTTGAATGCAACATCAATAGCTTTAGATGTTTTATCAATATATTCAACTTCTGCCTCTGCTAAAGATGATCCACTTTCTTGACACCAATGAACAGGTTTTTCACCTTTTTCAAGGTGGCCTTCTTTGTAGATAACACCTAAGGCCCTGACTATGTCTGCTTCAAATTTTGGATCTAATGATTTATACGAATTATCCCAATCACCGAGCACGCCCAGTCTCTTAAAATCATCTAATTGTTTATCTATTTGAATTTCAGCATATTCTTTGCAGGCTTGTTGGAAACTCTCTTTATTTTGAACGAGTTCGCTATTTTTTCCATGTTTCTTTTCAACATTTAGCTCTATTGGAAGACCATGGCAATCCCAACCAGGCACATAAGGAGCATCAAAACCTAGAAGGGTTTTATATTTAATAGTTATATCCTTTAGAATTTTATTAACTGAGTGCCCGAGATGTATATCTCCATTTGCATAAGGTGGTCCATCATGTAAAAGAAATAATTCTTTATCCTCATATTTTTTTCTAATCTTTCCGTATAAATCTGTACTAGACCATAGTTCCAATATTTCAGGCTCTTTTCTAGGTAACCCAGCTTTCATTGAAAAATCAGTATCTGGAAGGTTTAATGTGTCTCTATAATTAACTGTCATTGATTACTTAAAATATTTTTAGCTATCGATATATCCTCTTGAATTTGTGATTTTAACATGTCTAAATTATCAAATTTCTTTTCATCTCTTATTTTTTCTATAAATTTAACACGAAGTCTTTGAGAATAAATGTTTTCATTAAATTCAAATAAGTGAACTTCTAATACAGGTTTTTCACCTCCTACGGTAGGTCTAACACCCATATTAGCTATTCCGTTTAGACTGAGATTATTTAATCTACATTTAACAGCATAAACACCCTTAATTGGCAATCTTTGATTAGGAAGCCATATATTCGCTGTTGGAATATTGATTGTTCTTCCGAGATGTTGACCATGCACAACCTTTCCAGAAAAAGTGTAAGGCCTTCCTAGCAAACTTTCAGCATTCTTAAAATTATTATTTAATATTTCCTCTCTTATTCTTGTGCTGCTTACCCTTTTTCCATTAAAAATAATTGTTTCAGTGTTTTCTACCAAAATACCATTTTTATCTCCCCAATTTTTTAACAAATCAGTATCACCTTTTCTGTCAGCACCAAACCGAAAGTCATCCCCAACTGTAAAACTTACTAAATTTATAGAATCTAATATTTGAGTTATGAACTCCTCAGGAGACATCGTCCTTAAGTCATTATTAAACTTCAAAAAACAAGCAAAATCTATTTCACTTTTTTTAAGAAGTTTTACTTTTTCTCGCCATGGACATATTCTTGGAGGTGGGTTTTTATTTTCATCTCTAACTTTTGAAAAATATTCTGCAGCATGTGGTTCAGTAAAAAAAACAATTGTTTTTGAGTTAAATTTTTTTGCATTGTTCTTTATCTTTTTTAAAATTGCCTGATGGCCTATATGCAATCCGTCAAAGTTCCCAATTGTTCCAGATAAAGAAACATCAGGGTATCTTGATCTAAATAATTTAAGGTTATGTTGTCCCCTTATTAAATACATTTTAGTTAAGCAATGACCTTAGAGGCTTTTTAAAAATTAATCTTGAAATAGAAAAATAAAGCACTGCTGAAAAAGTCACTTCAATAAATAGATATAAAACTCTTTGAGCTTGTGTTAGTTCTATAAAGTCAATTTGAGACGTATAGAAAATTAAAAAAAATATTAAAAATAAACTTGATACACAAACCATCATATTAAACCTATTAAAAAAATTTTTAATCTTAATAAATCCTTGTTTATAGAGAATTATTTCAAGAATTAAAACGCTTATCATTGCAGCCAAGGAACTTCCAATTGCAATTCCAATATGACCATAGTCCAGAACAAAAGCTAAGTAATAATTTAAAAAAGCATTTAAAATTAATGATATCAATGCAACAAACATTGGAGTTTTAGTATCTTTGCGTGCAAAAAATGCTGGTGTTAATACTTTCATAATCATAAAAAAAGGTAACCCAATTGAAAATGCCATCAAGCTATAAGAGGAATTTATAACATCAATACTTGTAAATGCGCCTCTATAAAATATAGTACTAATTAAATCTTCAGAACAAATAAATAATCCAATTAATGAGGGTATTCCAATAAATAAAACAAATCTTTGTCCTTTGGATATTGTTTCTTTAAATTTATCTTTATCTTGAATTGAATTATATTGGGAAAGCATTGGAAGTATTACTGTTCCAATAGCTATTGCAAATATGCCCATTGGAAATTGTATTAATCTGTCAGAAACATATAGCCAAGTTGGACTACCAGTTTTTAATAAAGAAGCGAAAATTGTATCCACTAAAAGATTAATCTGTATGATTCCTCCTGCAAAAATTGCTGGAAGTATCAAATTATAAAATTTTCTAAGTCCAGGGGCTTTAAAATCAAGCTTTGGCAGTGGTAATTTATTAATTTGTAGTAAAGGAAAAATTTGTAGTAGAAGCTGTAAAAAACCTGCTAATAAAACTCCCCAAGCTAATACAAAAATTGGCATTTCATATTTTGGAGCAATAAGAATAGCTGCAATAATAAGGCATAAATTAAAAATAACTGGTGTGAAAGCTGGAATCGAAAATTTATTATGAGTATTCTGTATTCCTCCAGCAAATGCGACTAAAGATATTAATGCTAGATATGGAAACATAATTCTTAGAACTTTTACAGAAATATCTTGTTTTGTGGGATCAATGTAAAAGCCTGGTGCAAAAATGAAAATAAAAGCAGGTGCAAAAATTAGAGCAATGATTGTAAAAATAAATAAAAAATTTATTAAAACTCCAGCAAGTGAATTAACAAATTCGTTTGCATCTCTTTCCTGATTAGCTTTTACATAATCACTATAGATAGGAATAAATGCTTGGTTAAAAGCTCCTTCTGCAAAAAAACGTCTAAACAAATTTGGAATCTTTAAACAAATTACAAAAATATCATGAAAAATTGATGCTCCTAGTAAATTAGTAGTAGAAATATCTCTGATTAAGCCAAAAAATCTTGATGCGCCTGTTCCAGTTACAACCTTTTTAAGATTGTTAAGTAATCTATCAGCTGGAATTAAACGTGATTTATTAATTTTATTCAAAATCTAATGAAGCAGAGTTTATACAATATCTTAAACCAGTTGGCTCAGGACCATCATTAAAAACATGGCCAAGATGTGCGTCACATTTTGCGCATTTGACCTCAGTTCTTGACATACCAAACGAATGGTCTTGGAATTCATTTATAACATCTTTGCGAAGAGGAACAAAGAAGCTAGGCCAACCACATCCTGCATCAAATTTAGTATCAGATTCAAAGAGACTCTCACCACAACATATACATTTGTAGACTCCATCTTTGTTGAAATTCCAATATTTTCCAGTGAATGGTCTCTCTGTTCCAGATTGTCTTGTCACTCTGTAACTTTCATCATCTAAGATGTTTTTCCATTCACTATCACTTTTTAAATCCTTAGACATATCTAATTGTAATTAAAAAGTAGTTAATTAGGTAGGCTATGTATATGAAACTCTATTAAGCAGGGCTTGGATTTTCAGGATATAGAGAGTTTGTATATTTTAGAAAATCATTCATAAGTTGTTCGGTTGGTTCATATATCCTTCTTCTTTTATCTTCAATAGAAGATTTCTCATCTATATAGCCTAGCGCAACAGCTTGCTTTAAAACTTGTAAGCGTTTAATTCTTGAAGCATATTTTTTTGGAACTAAAGAAATAACATACTCTTGAGACATTTGTTTGTTGTCAAAATGTTCCCACATAAAACTCATTAAAAAATAAAATCTATAGGTGTCTCCTTGAAAATAATTTAATGATTCTGGATTGTTTGGATTGTCCAAAGTCTGTTTTAGAATTGTCTTAATAACAGTTTTGGCGTTTGAAATTGAGCTTGTCTTATTTGTTATGTTCAAAATTCATCCTTAAAGAATATGTTTAAAAAATGTTCATACTTTTGATATGCAATTATTATGCCAAATACGAACCCTTAGTAGTTTTTCTAAATATGTATATATTTTTAACATATATTATAACTATAGTTATATTGAATATGTAGAAATAAAAACTCTAATATTTATATATATAAAAATATTCTTTCAATTATTTTTATCTGGGTTTATAAGACTTTTAAGCCACCCTATTAAGGAATTATCTTTTAAAGTAAATTTATCAAGCATGTCAAAGTCATATGCTAGTTTTTTGGGATCTTTGAAGAAATCTTTTCTTGTATTAAATTCTGTGCTTTTTAATTCTTTGACTAGCTTAGCTGGGTTTCCTGCGTAGATTGAATTTTTAGGTACATTCTTTGTAACAACAGACCCAGCTCCAATTATGCTGTTCTCACCGATTGTAACCCCTTTACAAATAATTGAACTATCTCCAATCCAAACATTATCTTCGAAAGTGACTGGTTTAGTTTTCCCAACTGGCTCTGCCCTATCATAAACACCATGCCAGTCTGCATCTGATATATATGCACCATGAGCTATCATGCATGCATCTCCAATTATAATTTTTTCAGCAGCCATAATTCTTACACCAGGAGTTATTAAAGAATATTTGCCAATAATTATTTCTCCTTCATGTTCTCCAATATTCCAAGAAGTAAATTGAACCTTAGCATCACTTGCACCAATAATAGTCGGATAATCGTCAATACTTACGTTACAACCAAAAACTTTAATATAATTAGGTTTAAAATAAGTTCCACCTTTGCCAAGTTGCTTAAACTGAGGTTTTAGAAATTGTTTGACATATAATTTGTTTAATTTTGTTGCAAATTTTTTTAGCCAATATGGTCGATTATCTTTTCTAATAAAATTCTCCAAAATAATATTTTCACTATGATAAAGTAGCAAAAATATTTTTAATTACAATTGAATAACAAATACATTATAGAATTTAAACAGTTAGTAAAGATAGGGATTCCTATCTTTGGGTCGCAATTATCATACATGCTTATGGGAGCAGCAGATACAATCATTGCTGGAAGAGCGAGTGCAAATGATTTAGCAGGTCTTGCAGTTGGAACTGCGTTTGCAAATACATTATGGTTTTTTGTAACAGGAGTTATCTTCTCTGTCACACCTATAGTTGCGCAGCTATTCGGAGCAAAAAAATTTATTGAGATTGGTAAAAAACTTAGAGAAATCTTATGGATTGCTGCCGCTTTGGGAATTTTATTAGCAATAATATTTTCAAACTTAAGTTTGATTTTTACTTTGCTTCCAATACAAGAGTCTATAACAGATATATCGATAAATTATTTAAAAGCTGTTGCTCCAGGAATTGCATTCATTACAATTTTTACATGTTTAAGATGTTACAGCGAAGGAATGACACTAACCAAACCTGTCTTTGTAATTGCATTCTTAGGTATGCTTCTTAATATTCCTCTTGATTTGATATTTGTTTATGGTTGGTTAGGTGCACCTCAGCTTGGGGGTGTTGGCTGTGGAATTGCAACATCCATTGTTTCTTTTATTATGATGATCTCAATTTTTATCTATATAAACATTTCTAAAAACTACAAAAAGACAAAACCATTTACAGAATTTACTCTACCTTCTTTAGTAACTACAAAAGAGGTTTTTAAGTTAGGTCTTCCAATCGGTATTGGGATTTTTATTGAGTTAAGTATGTTTTCAGGTGCTGCAATCATTTTAAGTGTTCTTGGTGAGATTGTTGTTGCTAGTCACTCAGTCGCAATCAATATTGCAAGTTTATTTTTTATGGTTCCTCTTGCAATTGGATTAGCTTCAGCAACTCGTGTGGGTAATTTAATTGGTGAAAAAAATCCACTTCAAGCAAGCATTGCTTCAAAAGCAACAATCATACTTTGTGTTTCAGGTGCTTTAATAAATAGCATTATAATAATTTCTTTTGGCTCATTTATTGTCGGTTTATATACAACAGAGATACCAGTAATTGAACTTGCAGTAAGTTTAACTTTATTTGCTGCAATATTTCAGGTTCCAGATGGAATACAAATGGGTGCCTTAGGAAGTCTTCGAGGATATAAAGATACATTTATACCAATGATTTTATTATTAATTTCGTATTGGATTTTTGCTATGCCAATTGGATACTTTTTAACAAATTATGGATTTGGAAGCCCGTTAGGAGCTAAAGGTATGTGGTTTGGCATGATTATAGGATTGTCAATATTTTCTGTTTTATCTATATTTAGGTTGAGATGGACGATGAATGAACAAATAAAAAAAATTAACGCCCAAGAACCTCTGACACTTTAGATCCTATTGATACTAAATTATCTACGACATGCACGCCGCATTCTTCAAGCTTTTCCATTTTATCTTTTGCAGTTCCTTTTCCACCCGCAATTATTGCTCCTGCGTGACCCATTCGCTTTCCAGCCGGAGCAGTTTGACCTGCAATATATGAAATTACTGGTTTGTTAATATTATTTTTAATATATTCAGCTGCCGATTCTTCAGAATTCCCTCCAATTTCGCCCACCATAACAATTGCTTCTGTTTGTTCATCTTCTTCAAATAATTTAAGCATATCAATAAAAGAAGATCCTGGAATAGGATCTCCACCAATTCCAACACAACTGCTTTGCCCAAAACCAATATCAGTTGTTTGTTTTACTGCTTCATAAGTAAGGGTTCCTGATCTTGAAATAATTCCAACAGACCCGGGCATATGTATGTTTCCAGGCATGATTCCTAGTTTTGCTTCTCCAGGTGTTATTATTCCAGGGCAATTTGGGCCAATTAATCTAATTCCCAGATTATCAACAAACTTTTTAACATTAAGCATATCTATCGTTGGGACGCCTTCCGTTATACACACGATCAATTTAATTCCAGATTCAGCTGCTTCAATAATGGAGTCCATACAAAACTTTGCAGGTACAAAAATAATAGAAGCATTTGGTTCTAATTTTTCAAAAGCTTCTTTTACTGAATTAAAAACAGGTCTATCTAAATGTTGTTGCCCACCTTTTCCAGGAGTAACTCCCCCAACAATATTTGTTCCATATTCAATGGATTGTTGAGAATGAAGTGTGCCTTGAGATCCGGTGAAACCCTGAACAATAAGTCTGGTGTCTTTATTAACTAGTATACTCATTCTGCTAACTCAACAACTTTCTTTGCAGCGTCTGCTAAATTATTAATGCTCTCAATTTTAATATTTGATTTTGATAAGATTTTGGCTCCAAGATCAGCATTATTACCCTCAAGCCTAACAACAACTGGAATTTTAACTTCAATTTCTTTAATTGCAGCGATAATTCCATCAGCAATTAAGTCACATCTGACGATGCCGCCAAAGATGTTGACTAAAACTGCTTTAACATCTGGATCTTTTAAAATAATTTTAAATGCTTTTGCAACTCTATCTTGTGTCGCAGTTCCACCAACATCTAAAAAATTAGCAGGATTGCCTCCAAAAAATTTAATTGTATCCATTGTTCCCATTGCCAAACCTGCTCCGTTTACCATACAACCAATGTTTCCTTCTAAAGACACATAACTAAGATCGTTTTTGGCTGCCTCAGCTTCTTGTGAATCTTCTTGTGATTCGTCATGCATCTCTTTAATTTCATGCTGTCTATACAGGGCATTCGAATCAATATTGATTTTTGCATCTAAACAATGCAAATCCCCATTTTTAGTTATAACTAGTGGATTAATTTCTAATAAACTTAGATCTTTTTCAACAAAGAGTCTTAACAAATTTTCAATCATTGGAATAAATTGATTAATTTGCTCTTGATTTAATCTTAAAACTTTTGCAATATTTTCTGCATTTTTTGAAGAGGAGCTATCTTTATAAATCATGGGTTGATAGATAATTTTTTCAGGAGTATTTTTTGCAACTTCTTCTATATTTACACCACCTTCACTTGAGCCAATAAACATAATTTCTTGAGAATCTCTATCAATAATTGCACTTAAATAGAGCTCTTTTGCAATATTTGTACATTCCTCAACTAATATTGAGTTTACAGGTTGCCCTTTTTTATCTGTTTGATATGTGACAAGATTTTTACCAAGCCACTTTTTTGCAAAATTTACACCATCATTTGGATTATTGATCAACAGTACTCCACCTGCTTTTCCTCTTCCACCAGCATGAACTTGAGCTTTAACGACCCATTCTGACCCACCTATGCTGTTACAAGCTTCTGTTACATCATCTGCATCAAATACAACAATGCCTTTTGAAACAGGCAAATTATATTCAGCAAAAAGAGCTTTGCCTTGATATTCATGAAGGTTCATTTTATTTTATTTCCAATGTGAATTGCTTGATTATTAACAGCTAAAGCAGCTTCATGAAACGCTTCTGAAACGGTAGGATGACTGAACATAGTTAATGCAATGTCCTCAGAACTAGATCCATATTCCATTGAAATTAGAGCTTGTTGCACAATTTCTCCTGCTGCTGGACCAAAAACGTGGACACCAAGAATTGTGTCTGTAGTTTCATCGGATAATACTTTTACAAATCCAACAGACTGATCAACAGCTAATGCTCTTCCACTTGCTGCAAATGGAAAACTTCCTACTTTATAATTTATTCCTTTTGATTTAAGTTCTTTTTCATTTTGACCAACCCATGCTATTTCAGGATGTGAGTAAATCACTGAAGGCACTAAATCATAATTAACTTGTGCTTGTTTATCTGCAATTCTTTCAGCAACCATAATACCCTCCTCACTTCCTTTGTGAGCTAACATTGGACCCCTTACTACATCTCCAATTGCCCATATATTCTTTACTGAAGTCTGACAAAATTCATTAACTTCAATAAAACCATCCTGTGTTTTAATATTTAGTTTTTCAGATATAACATTAGAAGAATTTGGTGTTCTACCTACAGCAACAATAAGTTTTTCAAACTCTTTTTGTATTTCTTTTCCTTTATGTTGATATGTCACCTCCACTGAGTTTTTTAATTCTTTACTACTAATAACTTTGGATGCAAGTTCAATATTTAAACCTTGTTTTTTGAACTCTTTTAAGGATTCTTTTGCTATATCTGGATCAGCCATAGGCAAAAAATCTTCTAATGCTTCTAATACAGTTACCTCAGAGCCTAATCTCGACCAAACACTTCCTAACTCCAAACCAATGATACCTGCTCCAACTACACCCAATGTTTTTGGAACACTTTTGAAAGATAATGCGCCAGTGCTATCAACAATATTTTTACTAAAATTAGCTGTAGGTATTTCTATAGGATTAGAGCCGGTTGCTATGATAATATTTTTTGCTTGAATATCTTTAGTTTTGCCACTAGATTGAGTGACTTGGATAATATTTTTTGAAATGATTTTTCCTTTTCCTGATAAGGATTGAACTTTGTTGGCTAAAAATAAACTACTTATCCCGCCTGTAAGTTTTGAAACAATATCATCTTTTCTTTTCATCATTGATGAAAGATCTAATGTTACATTTTCAACACTAATTCCATGTTTTTCTAGATTTTTTGTTGTCTCATAGTATCTATGTGATGAATCTAATAAAGTTTTTGAAGGAATGCATCCAACATTTAAGCATGTGCCACCTAATTTTTCCTTGCCGGTATTATCAATAGACTCTTCTACGCATAAAGTTTTTAAACCCAGTTG
>TARA_Y200000002_G_scaffold107958_2_pt1 | contig 10785 bp, 7 predicted proteins | sample TARA_Y200000002 | Tara Oceans TARA_Y200000002 (sample SAMEA2619388) | marine metagenome | biome: marine biome (ENVO:00000447); feature: surface water layer (ENVO:00002042); material: "saline water (ENVO:00002010), including plankton (ENVO:xxxxxxxx)" | depth 5 m | reverse complement strand
TTCATAGCGCATCTTATAAAAGAAGCTATTTTGTGGCTTCATATTCACCTCCTCGTCCGAGATCGCGGTGCGAGTAGCGGGGCACCAATTGACCATGCGTTGACCGCGGTAAATAAAGCCTCGCTCGTAAAACTTAACAAATGCTGTGCGCACTGCCTTGGAATACTCTGCATCTAAAGTAAAACTTGTTCGATCCCAGTCGCAAGAAGCGCCAAGCTTTTTAAGCTGGTTAAGAATTACGCCGCCGGATTGCTCTCGAAACTCCCATACTTTCTCCAGAAAAGAATCCCGACCAAGATCATACTTTGTTTGCCCAGTGGAGTCGCGCAGCTGCTTCTCAACTTTGGTCTGAGTGGCTATACCCGCGTGATCGGTACCCGGTTGCCATAAGACTGATTTACCCTCCAAGCGCGCGCGTCGAATAAAAATATCCTGTAATGTATTGTCTAATACATGTCCCATGTGTAACATCCCAGTTACATTGGGAGGCGGTATCATGATTGCATATGGCTCGCGCGCTTGATCGGCAGTCGCCTTGAAGCAACCAGCTTCGAGCCAATTAGCATACCACCGCGGTTCAACTTGTTTTGGTTCGTAGGCTTTTGCGATTTCAGTCATACTATAATTAGATGCTTTACGCTGTTGCCCATGGCGAGTGTTTCAAGTCAGAAAATCGTTAGTTACAATTACGCGGAAAGAAAATACCTTCGTGTAACTAATTTTTACTCCATACAAGTAACGAAGCACGTATTGAAGCGCCTAAAGTCCTCAATTTACTTGTCATCACTATAAATTGTGCGAACTTCTTAGCTTCTTAATATGGCTACAAAAACCCAGAAAACTAAGCGTGAACCAAAAGCAGCTCAATCGACTGCCAAAGATTTCAAGGCGGCACCAATTAACGCTCAACTAAGTGGTGAAGAAAAAATTGAGCTCTACCGCACCATTCTAGGCATTCGACGTTTTGAAGAGCGTTCATTGCAGGCATACAATCAAGGTAAAATTGGCGGATTCTTACACCTGTACATAGGCCAAGAGGCTGTAGCAGCAGGAGTTGTCTCACTAATGGGGCCGAATGATCATATAATTACTGCCTATCGCGACCACGGCCATGCGCTTGCTGTTGGCATGAGCATGAACGAATGTATGGCTGAAATGTTCGGTAAACACACTGGTTGCTCCAAAGGCAAGGGCGGTTCTATGCACTTTTTTGCGCCTGATAAGAACTTCTGGGGCGGCCATGGTATTGTAGCAGGTCAAACGCCACTCGGCGCGGGCTTAGCCTTTGCACTTAAATATAAAGGCCTTAAAGGTTGCGCAGTTTGCTTCTTGGGCGATGGCGCAGTCAATCAAGGTTCTTTCATGGAGACTCTCAATCTAGTATCGCTTTGGGACATTCCAGTCGTCTTTGTAATTGAGAATAATGGCTACTCTATGGGTACTAGCTTAGCTCGGTCTTCGGCAAAAGAGAGCCTCGCTCAACGGGCTGAAGGATTTAATATGGAGTGGGAAGTCTGCGATGGGCACGACGTCTTTGAGGTTCGTGAAGTTGCCAATCGTGCCATGACAAGAGCGCGCGACACACACAAACCCACTCTTCTTGAGATCTGCACCTACCGATACCGCGGTCACTCTGTAGCGGATGCTAATCACGAAAAATATCGCACCAAAGAGGAAATTGAAGAATACAAGCAAACTAAAGATCCGATCAATGTGCTACAGGCACAGTTGCTCGCAGATGGCACTTTAGATGATCAAGCCGCAAAGAAAATTAATTTAGAGCTAAAGCAACAAGCCGATCAAGCCGCACAATTTGCTGAAGACAGTCCTGTTGCACCGCGCTCAGAAATTCAAACCGATGTCTACTGGGAAGTCGATAATGACAGCGAAGGAAAACTCAAAGGTACTTACTTCTTCAATGATTAATCTGTTAAAAAACCGATTAGCTATTAAAACGACCACTCGTTCCTCTTTTATAAAATTAATTTTTAACATCCACTTCAAATGCCACTGATCACCTACCGCGAAGCTATTAAGCAAGCCTTATCTGAGGAAATTGAGCGTGACGAAAACGTATGTATCATGGGCGAAGAGGTCGCACAATACAACGGAGCTTATAAAGTAACCGAAGGGCTCTGGAATAAGTATGGTGACAAGCGCCTGATTGATACGCCGATATCAGAAGCCGCTTTTTCTGGTCTCGCGATTGGAGCTTCCGCGCTAGGCATTCGCCCAGTAATCGAAATGATGTTTATGTCATTTAGTTATGTAGCGATTGACCAGTTATTCAATAACGCCTCCTTTTGCAGATATATGTCGGGTGGATTAATGCACATACCCATCGTTGTGCGAGGACCCGCAAATGGCGGCACGAATGTTGGAGCAACTCACTCACATACCCCAGAGAACATGGTGGCCAATCACCCAGGGCTAAAAGTTGTCTGCCCCTCTAATGCCTATGATGCCAAAGGTCTAATGAAGGCAGCAATTCGAGACAATGACCCAGTATTTGTTATGGAGAACACACTTCTTTATGGCGAGAAGTGGGATGTTCCAGAAGAAGAATACATAGTTGAGCTTGGGGTTGCCAACATCCTAAAAGAAGGTGCGGACATGACTCTCGTTTCTCACGGGCGCTGCGCTATGCTCTCACTCAATGCGGCTAAGACCCTAGAGCAGGAGCATGATATAAGTGTAGAAGTAGTCGACCTTCGCTCCATCCGACCACTTGATGAGACTACAATTTTGAACTCGGTAAAGAAGACAGGGCGGGCGCTGCTGGTTGAAGAAAATAAACCTTACTGCGGCGTGGATGCTCAAATTTCTCATATTATACAGCTAAAAGCCTTCGATTACCTAGACGCTCCAATACACCGCGTGTCGGCAATTGATGCCCCTCAAGTCTATGCTAAGGAGCTAGAAGACTGGCAGATTCCAAATGAAGAGCGCATCATTAAGCGCGCCCTAGAGTTAATGGCGTAATTCAAGCTTTCCACAGACAACAACAGAAGACACAATCCTCATATGGCTACACTTATTGATATGCCCAAACTAAGCGACACCATGACGGTGGGCACGCTAGTAAAATGGCTAAAAAACGAAGGCGATGCAGTTACTAATGGTGACATGATCGCAGAAGTAGAAACCGATAAAGCCACAATGGAAGTCGAATGCTTTGAAGAGGGCGTTTTAATTAAGCAATATGCTGAAGCTGGAGCAGAAGTGCCTGTCGGAGGTGCCATTGCTGCAATTGGTGAAGCAGGCGAATCCGCCCCCGAAGTTGCTGCGCCAGCTACTGCCCCGAGCGCATCGGAAGAGCCAGAGGCTGCGTCAACTCCTGCGCCCGTAACCCCTGAACCAGCTGCTGCGCCTGAAATAACCGCCGCAGAACCGCCTCCTGCGCCTGCACCTGCAGTTAGTGGCACGCGCATTAAGGCTTCGCCGGTGGCACGTAAAATGGCTGCTCAGAAAGGGATCGATTTATCCGCAGTTCAAGGATCTGGCCCAGGTGGCCGCATTGTTAAAGAAGATATATTACAAGCTGGGGAAAGTCCGAGCAAGGTCAGTTCTACACCGACTGCTACTCTCGAGGCGCTTACTGTGCCTGTTTCTAATATGCGCAAGAGCATTGCTAAGGCCCTGGTTGCTTCGAAGACGCAAGCACCACATTTTTATCTTCAGATTGAGGTAGATGGCGCTCCACTAGCTAAATTTCGCGCCGCCCTTAATAAAAAATATGCAGACCTTCCCGTAGAACAAGGCGGCAACAAGTTTACTGTCAATGACCTCACACTTAAAGCTGCGGCGGAGGCAGTTCGCCAAGTTCCAGCAATAAACCGTTCGTGGGGCGAATCCATCGTCCAACATGGCACGGTGCAACTTGCCTTTGGAGTTGCCATTGATGATGGCCTCGTCACTCCTGTGATTCCATCAGCGGAGACAAAAAGCTTACACCAAATCAGCGCTGAAGCTAAAGCTTTGATTAAAAAAGCGCGTAACAAAAAGCTCGCACCAAACGAAATGAGTGGTTCGACCCTCACGGTAACCAACCTTGGGATGTTCGGAATCTCTGACTTCTACGGAATCATTAACCCTAGCAATGCTGCAATCTTAAGCGTTGGCGCGACCATAAAACGCCCGGTTGTTGACGAGCATAATCAAATCGTTATCGGACATACCATGAAAGTTGGGCTCTCTGGAGATCACAGAGTAATTGATGGAGCAGTAGGCGCACAATATTTGCAGGCCCTCAAAAATATTTTAGAAAATCCAGCCCTAATGCTCGTTTGATACATTACAACTGCGCTCGTGGTTTTTGTGTGCTCTATATGTAGGTTATCTATGCTCGCGCTAGTCGCGGGCTTTTTTATGCCTTATTGACCTGCCTAAGTATTGCGCGTGTAAGCTAAGAGCCGATCGTCCGATTTTTAAATATGGATTATTCAATCATTATCCCTGCCTATAATGAAACCGAGCAACTACCTGCGACTTTGTCGGCGGTACGTGCTTCGATGGCAGCTAGCTTCTTGCAGGGAGAATGTATTGTAGTGGACAACAACTCTACCGATTCAACCGCTGAGACGGCACAATTACATGGTGCAGATTTAGTTGTTTTTGAGCCGATCAACCAAATAGCGCGCGCGCGAAATACCGGGGCACACGCAAGCCAAGGTCGCTATTTAATCTTTATCGACGCAGACACTCGCATTGAACCTTCTCTTTTACTGCAAGCGCTCCACCAATTAAGTACTGGGCAATGCGTTGGAGGAGGAGCAGTCGTACACTTTGAAGGCAAGGTCTCCGTAATCGGCCAATGTGGAATTAAATTATGGGAGTGGATTTCCAAAAGTACGCAAACTGCAGCCGGGAGTTTTCTATTTTGCTTACAAGAAGCCTATCAAGCCGTTGGCGGGTTTGATGAGCGCCTCTACGCTAGCGAAGAGGTTCGCCTTTCAAAACAGCTTAAGCGCTGGGGACGCAGAAATCATAAGATGTCCTTTACGATTCTCACAGATACACCAGTGCTGACTTCTGCACGAAAATTACGCTGGTATAGCAGCCCGCAAATGCTCGGTTGGGTTGTCTTTATGCTATTTGTACCGATCGCAGTACGCTCACGCAAGCTATGCGGATTTTGGTATAACCGTCCGAACAAGGCAAGCGCTTCGAGCTAGCAATTTCTAAGTAGCTCGTTGAGTCCGAGACGTTGCTAAGGCTTATAAATAAGATTTTTTTGGCGTTGGCTTAGTCACCCTCAGGAACCATCACCCTCACTCTTAGCATCTGTGGCAGATTCTTCGGCTGGGTCATTACAACAACCGCCGCCTTCACCGCCACCGCCGCCGCAGCATCCGCCACCACTGTTATCACTATTTTGTGAAAGTTCTTCCTCTGTAGCAGCACGCACCTCCGTAATTGTAACTGCAAAATTAAGATGCTTCCCGGCAAGTGGATGGTTGCCGTCAACGGTGACAGAATCCCCTTCAACCTTCGTCACACGTACAGTCACTGGGCCCTGCTCTGTACCTGCCTGAAACTGCATACCAACTTCTAGCTGGTCAACCCCCTCAAACCGTTCGCGCGGTATAATCTGTTCCATTGCAGAATTGAATTCACCATAGCCCTGCGAAGGCTCTACACGAACTTCCAAGCTATCACCGGTTTGCTTGCCAGTGAGCGCCGACTCTAATCCCGGAATAATATTTCGATGGCCATGCAAATAAGCAAGCGGCTTGCCTGGCTGCGATTGATCAATAAGATTTCCATCATCATCTTTAAGAGCGTAGTCCATTGCTACTAAAGTACCGTCTGCTATTTGCATAATATTATAAGTATTGGTTTAAATTAAAATTAAGAGATAAGCAATCTAGACCATCCGTCAAAAAAGAAACGTCTTTTAATAGAATTGTTTATTATCCGACTAGGAGAAGGAAGTCGCTTGACGCGCGCGAATAAAAAAGAGGTGCTTAGCAAGACCGTATTAATTGGATGACCCCTGCACAGCAACTGAACGAAAACCCTCTTTTTAGGAGACTGCATAAACATGCGCAAAAACGCCTTGTGTTTGATCCCGGCGTTCCGCGCGGTAAACAATTATCCGCATATAAGCGCTTCGTCGAATTAGAGAGCGAAATGCTTAAGCGCCATCACCGGCAGGGCGATTCCGGATTTAAGGACTGTAAAGCACGCACAGCTATGGTGGATGTTGTACTAGAAAATCTGTTTATAGCAGCACTAGACATGTATTGCACCCAGCATGGGCGCTTGCCATGCAAAATGGCAATACTGGCAACCGGTGGATATGGTCGTGGAGAACTCAACCCGCATAGCGACATCGACATTATGTTTCTCTATCCAGATCGTATCTCCAACCGCGAACGATTTGAAACCTTCCAGGAGATTTTAACCGAGGAGATTCTATACCCACTTTGGGACTTAGGCTGGAAAATCGGTCATGCTTCACGCAACACCCGAGAAGTTTTAGGAGAAGCAAAAAAAGAAATTCAGTCAAAAAATGCCATACTAGAGGCCAGAATTATTTGTGGATCAGAGCCACTTTTTACTGAAATGCGCCGGCGATTTGTAAGCTTCTGCCAGCGCGGCAATGCTAAATCCTACATTAAACAACGTTTTATTGATGAAAAGGAACGCCATAATAAGGCAGGCAACACGATATATTTACAAGAACCTGATATTAAAAATGGAATTGGCGGACTACGCGACTATCAAAATATTCTATGGATCGCTCATATTAAATATGGATATGACTCCCTTTTAGATTTGGAGAAGGCTAAAATATTACGACGAGGTCAGCGAGTTGCGATGACGCGATCCTATGATTTTCTGCTGCGGGCACGTACCGAACTGCACTTACAAAATCGTCGCCCTACCGATAAATTAAGTTTAGAACAGCAACCAGCGATCGCTGAAGGGCTGGGCTATTTACATGTTAATATTTTTGCCCGAGTAGAAGCCTTTATGAAAGACTACTATACAGCGGCGCGCACTATCTACAACAATTGCGAATTACTAAAAGAGCGCTTATCTATTTATACCGGCAGTCGCAGTGGATTTGCTAAGTCGATTTCATTTAAGAACGCACTTCGTGCCCACCAGCATCATAGAGCTAAAAAGATTGATGGATTTATTTTAGCCGAAAAAACGCTAACTGCCGAGAATAAGCACGTTTTCCAAAAAAACCCAATTCGACTGATTCGTGTCTTTCAATACATGCAACAATATGGAGCGGCGCCTGATTGTAACCTAAAGTTTCTCATCGCAGATTCTATATCTCTAATTGACCATGCGATTATAAATAGTCCTTCTGCAGCCAAAAGCTTCTGCTCGATATTACGTAGCCCTGGCGAGGTTTATGCCATTTTACTGCAGATGCATGAGCTCGGAGTGCTTGGTCGATACTTGCCAGAATTTGGGCAGCTAACGTGTATGGTGCAACACGAGTACTACCACCGATATACAGCTGATATGCACGTGCTAAGAACTATAAAGCACCTAGATGGTGTTTTTTTAAAAGAAACTTCAATTGCTTCGAGTTATGAGCGTGAACTACGCAAGAACGACGACCCGCTATTGCTCTACTTAATTCTTTTACTCCATGACATTGGTAAGGCGGAAGGAGTAAAGGGGCATGATGTAGCAGGAGTACGCATTGCAAAACCCATTCTTGAGCGATTGGGCATTGATACCAAACAACAGGAACAAATTTTATTTATTATACGCAATCATTTGGAAATGGCACGAATCTGGCAACGTTACGATCTAGAAGACCCAAAGACTGGAGCTTCATTCGCTAACCATGTTGAAGACCCTGAAAAATTACGCTTTTTATATGTACATACCTATTGCGATGCACGAGGTACTGCGCCAACTCTGTGGAATAGCTACAAAGATAGTATGCACAGAATCTTATACACCACGACCTTGGATTCCTTCGATGGAGAGGATGTTATACAGCGCAAAAGAGAGGAGCATAAAGCCATGCTAAACCGTGAATTATTAGCTCGTACAGTTCAAGAGGGTGGCTCATCTGAAGAAGTCAATGCACACTTTAGCTTACTTCCCGAACGATACTTTATAAATACCAAAGTTGAAGAGATCTCTCTACACTTAAGACTCATCAGCCAACTGCTTGGGCAGATTAATGCCGCTGAATCTGTCGGTGCGCTGACCCCAGTAATTGACTGGCGCAACGATGACGACCTAAACATGACTGTAATTAATGTAGTTACATGGGATCGCGCTGGCCTTTTTTATAAACTAGCTGGGGCACTCACTCTCGCAGGCGTCAATATCGTAAGCACTAAAGCGATCTCAAGAAGTGATCATATTTCAATCGATACTTTCTACGCAATAGCTAACGGCGGAGGAGTCGTTATGGACAACGAGGCAGAAAATATTTTTAAAGCTCATCTCGAGGACGTACTTGTACGAGGGAAACGACTACACAAAGCAATTGATGAGCTTGAGAAAAAAGACCTTCAAGCCCGCAAAAAAAATCGTGCACTTTTGCCTGCCCCCTTTCCTCCAAGCGTTGATGTGTATCACGAGCTCTCTCTTAAGCGTACAATAATAGAGGCGCAAACAAGTGACCGCAGGGGTTTACTTTATAGACTGGCTCGCTTAATTTATGAGCGAGGTTTTGATATAACATTTGCTAGAGTTGCAACTGAGCGCGGCGTAGCAATGGATACGTTTTATATTGAAAATGCGAATGCACAAAAACCAACAAGTACCTCTAATTTATTAGATTTACGCATGGACTTAGACAAAATTGTGAGAGAAGAAATCTAAGCTTTTACTGCTAGGAGTTGGAGAAAAAGTCTTTTCTAAACAGTGCGCTAAACGCTTGCCCGCGACAAAACTTCATTAACACTAGGAAGTATGCACGCTAGTGATACAACTGGACCTAACGCGATTGATTCTTTGTACAAGATCAGTAGTCTTGTGTCTAACACAGAGGATCCAAAAGAAGCACTAGATCTGATATTAGAAGAAATTGTACGCGTACTACAACCTAGCAGTGCGTCTATTTCTTTAATCAATCCAGACAACAAAAAGCTAGAGCTTGAAGTATCCCGAGGCCTGCCAGAAGAATGGACAAAAATTGATCTCGCCCTAGGCCAAGGCATTACTGGATGGACTGCCCTTCATGGTACTCCACTAATTGTGCCAGACGTCCGAGCAGAACCGCGCTACATTTCTGCTAGGCCGAACGTAAAAGCTGAAATGGCGGTCCCGATGGAAGATGAAGGAAGCGTAATAGGCGTGGTAAATGTCGACAGTGAGACGGTCAATGCCTTTGACGAATCTGCACTAAAAATACTTACCCTATTAACAAATGAAGCCAGTCGGGTGGTCTCTCGACTGTGGCTAATCCGTCAATTACGCACTAAAGCCAACCAGCTTGAATCTTTGGTCAATATTGGACGAGGGCTAAGTGGTGAACTTGATGCGGATACAATTTTAAGTAATTTGACGCAAGAGGGATTAAAGTTACTAGGCTGTAAAAGTTGCGCCCTTTTTCTGCTCCATTCCGGTGGAGAAGAATTGCAATTACATACAATGCTCTCTGCGGAAGGTCCCGTGGAAGCCAATCAAAAAATCACTCTTAAAGATAGCGCGCTAGGCGCAGCAGTACATCGCCAAAAGCAAATCGAAGTAGCCAACTTACTGTTTACAGAAGAAAATGACTTTATAGAAGTCATTCACCGGGAAGGTCTGGTTTCGATGCTTTCAACCCCTATGGTGTTTAACGACCAAGTGATCGGCGTTCTAAATGCTTACACGGATAAGCCGCATCGCTTCAATAATGATGAAAAGAAGGTATTTGCCACATTGGGGGGGCTTGGCGCAATCGCTGTTCAAAATGCTCGACTGTATGCGCGCGTTTTTAGCAGCGAAGAGTCTCTGAGGCGTAACGAAAAGCTCACTACTCTTGGAATGTTAGCCGCTGAAATTGCACATGAGATTCGCAATCCATTAACTGTCATAAAATTGTTATTTGATTCACTTGGTCTGCAATTCTCTGAGAATGATGCGCGCACGACGGATGTCGCAGTTATAGGAGAGAAGCTCAATCATTTAGAGGCTATTGTTGAGAGAGTTCTTAATTTTGGGCGTAATCGAGAAGGAATGAATGCACGCTGCGACCTAAATCAACTAACTGAAGAGACCCTTCATTTAGTTCGCTTAAAGCTAAGTCAGCAGAAAATTAGTATCGAATATTCGCCGCATCCACAGGGAATTTATATTGAAGTAAACAAAGGGCAAATTCAGCAAGTTATTCTAAACCTGATTTTAAATGCTACGCAGGTAATGCCAGACGGCGGATGCATTAAAATTATAACTAAGCACACAGAAACTGGCGCTGTATTTACTATCCGTGACGATGGCCCAGGAATGCCAGAATCGATTCAAGCAGAAATTTTTGATTCTTTTCTAACGCATAGACCTGGCGGAAATGGCTTGGGGCTATCGATTAGTAAACGAATAATGCGTGCACATCGTGGCGATATTGAACTAGTTAAATCATCGGCAGATGGATCTACTTTCAGTTTTTGGATTCCTCATGCATCTGTCATCGCTTAGTTCAATAAAAACTTCAATTAACGAACACATACTATGACTGAGAAGCGTCCATTTTTTTGGCCCTTTGCACTTATGGCGTGTATCTTTTATGCCTCCGGACAGTCTTCACTTGCGACCCCTAGCTTAAATTTTATTCTACCTATCGATAAAATAGGGCATTTTCTAATCTTTGGTTTG
>TARA_Y200000002_G_scaffold103997_1_pt1 | contig 10808 bp, 10 predicted proteins | sample TARA_Y200000002 | Tara Oceans TARA_Y200000002 (sample SAMEA2619388) | marine metagenome | biome: marine biome (ENVO:00000447); feature: surface water layer (ENVO:00002042); material: "saline water (ENVO:00002010), including plankton (ENVO:xxxxxxxx)" | depth 5 m | reverse complement strand
CTTATCACCACTTTGTAGAGATTCATCTGGTATTGTAATTTCAGTCAAGTCTGATGAGAAGGCAGATACCGCAAATCCTATTTTACCTGTGGTAACTTTAGCAAGAACTGGATCATATCTTATTTCAGTTGTTTCGGTTGATTGTGGTATAGCATCTAGTGTTACTATGTCACCAGTTAGCAATCCGTGAGCAGAAGTAAGTCCTACATCACCAAAGAACCTTTCTACCTTTGTAGTTACTTTGGGGAAGTTAGTAGTAAAGGATTGTGCAAACCCAGAGTTGGATGCTACTTCGTAGAACCATATTGCATCTCCAGTTGTAGGAATACCAGTAGTTGATAATCCAATGAAGTCTGGTTCAAAATTTATTGCATATACGTCACTCTGATCAATAAGAACTTCTGTACCAACACCAGATGTTGCACCAGCAGATACCTTCGCCCATACAAGTGAAGTTCCACCAATACCCATGTTATAAGTCAATTTCTGGCCAGTAAAGAAGGTATGATCTTTAATGTAAATTCTCTGTTGAGGAACGAACCTATTCTCAACTGTTTGCACTGTGCTTAACCCAGTAAGAGGTAAAGTATAGTGTATTCCAGTAGAACCAACACCAACTGTCTGTTGAGGGTTGAAGAAGACGACTTTGTTCTCAAAAGTAAATCTGGTTATGGTTGAGAAACCAACTGGGAAAGTAAACTTGGTTGGTTTTAAATTAACGTTGTTTGTTCCAGCCGCATGAGTCATTGCAGCACCAACAAAGTTTTCTCTGTTTACAAACAGTCTATTGAACTGAGAATCAATGGCAGTGATAGTAAGTGACTCAGTTCCAATTCCAATGATGTCATTTGTTTCAAATCCTGTTACATCAGTAACAAAGATAGAAGTGTTTACACCAGTTGCAGTTACATTGTCTAAGTACTGAGAAAGACCAACTGATCTTTGTTTAACATTGACTTTTTTAGGTCCGTTGAACTCTGCAAAGGAAGAAGTGCTAATACCACTAAGAATTAGTGTTTCTTGATCTGCAACTCCATGTGGAAAACTTGTAATACCAGTAATAGTGTTTTTTGTCTTTACAATCTCTGTATTAGCGAAAGTAGAGACTCCGATCTGCACTGAGGTGACAGGTTTACCTAAAACAGATCCAACTACGATATTTGCTCCACTTCCATTGGTTCCTGTGTTGTCTAGAGTCAATGTATCGTCAACTTTGTATCCATCACCTCTAGAGAAGATAGTTACAGAAGAAATACCAGAACTCTTAGTCTTGATGACTTCAAATTCTTGTTTTAGGGCATCTTTAACATCGTCAATCAATTCATAGTCAGAATTACCAAATGAGAGAGAATATGGAGCTACGTTTCTTGTAAGTTCTCTAGATGATATGTCAATATCCTGATTGAAGAAAGTTACGAAGTTTTCTTCGATAGGAGTGTCTTTAAATGAACCACCAAGCAGATATGGGAATTTTGGTTTAGCAACACCACTAGAATCAACATCTACACTGTAGAAGTAAGCATATACACCATCTGGGTACTGTGGAGTCACACAATAACGTCCACCATGCACGTCTAGGTCGCCTGAGTTGTCAAAAAGGTAATCATTGGTAAAGTATCCAAAAGCAAAGCCAGGTGGTCTTAAACCTGATCTAAGAGTCGTATCAAGAATGTATCCTGACTGCAATCTCTTGATTGCCCCTCCTGTTGCGTTCTGATATCCATAAGGACCGTAAATTGGGTTGCCGTCATAAGCAAATCCAAGTATAGGTGAGTGGAAAGCATTTGGTGTCTCTAGATTAGCAGAGTCAATGTTGTCTCCAAGTTGGAATCTAAGTTTTTGTGGAGGATAGATACCAATTGTCTGTAATTGGAAAGCAGGGTTCGTACTTGGCTTGGTAAGTAGAGAATCTTCGTTACTGATGATGGCATCATTCTTCTGAACTTGATTTATCTTCCACTCTTTTACATCTGCTATGAATTTAGCAGATTTACCTCTGTTTTGTAAAGTTAGAGTTGTATCACTTGAGTTATAACTGATACCACCGTCAAGAATAGTAACACCACTAATTTTATCCCCAGTAATGATTGGTTTTACGTCTGCAAAGCTACCAGTAGGACTTGTGATGATAATATCGGAGTCTTCACGGTATCCTTTACCAGAGGCGAGTATCTGAACATCTACTATCGATCCATCAATGATGATTGGCTTCAAAAGAGCGTTAAAGACAACAGTTGAGATACCAACATCGGGTCTTCTATGGAAATCCATGATATTAGTGCAACCATAACCAATACCACCTTCTTCTAAGTAAACACTCTCAATACTTCCCAACACTAGAGGGTCAAGCTCAGGTTTGATGACAGTTGTGCTACCAATAGCAGATAAACTTTCTACGTTTACTACTATAGGAGGATATTTTATAGTATGTTTTCCAGATCCGATTCCACGAATTACGACTGATTTATTTTTGTTATAATTCTTTAAATTTCTTTGTGAGGAAACACCAACATCACATAATCTGAATCTATTACTGTCAATTTTCTTAATAGCGTACTGTGTGCTTGTAGAAAGACCATTTGCAACTGTTCCATCAGTAGAGTATTCTACTATTTCTCCATTATGGAAATTATGGTTGTATGCTAGTATGTAATCATCAGATGTGCTAATACCAGACTGTGTATCTCCGTTTGTTGGTCTACCCTGAACAACTACCTTCTTATTTGAGTATCCTGAACCAGAGTTTTTAACATAAATCTTGGTTATGGTATTTTTAGCATTGAGTGAAGTAAACTTATGGAAACCAAAACTGATATTACCAATATCAACGGTGTTGATACCAGCTTTAGCATCTTCTGGTGTTTTATGTAACTTAATTTTCTTATCATTGATTACACCAGCGAAATAAGTTGCACCATCAGTGACGTTAACAATAGGAGTGTTACCTCTAGAGTCATATACGATACCTTCACCTATTTCAAAGTTATGTCTTTCTGGAAAAGTGATACTTTCATCAAATGTGTCAACAGCTGATCCATCTGCTTTGAAATTGGCAACAATGCTTCCTCTAACTAGATTAGACTCAAGGACGGCACCAGTTCCGTTACCACCTTCAACAGTAATCTTGGGTTTTTCTTGATATCCGATGCCAGGAGCAACCAACTTAACTTCTCTGAATGATCCAGATACGTTAGCATAAGCAACACCACCACTACCTTGTGCGTCGTTAATGACGAGTGGAGGTCCTGTGATAACATCATAATCTTTGCCTGGATTGGTGACTGTAATCTCTGTAATATCACCGTGGAAGATCTGTTCATCAAAAACGGTAGGTGGGAAGACCTCAACACCGTTTGCCATCAATCCTACGGCTCTGTTATTGACTATTCTTTCATTTGGATCGTCAAAAAGATTTTTTTGTTTGTAGAAAGGATACTTTCTAAGAATCTTCTGGTTCTTGAGTGTTTTGTTCTCCCAACCAGACTTGTAGATGTACTGACCAGGCGTTCCTGTTCTAACAGCAATGTATTTCTTAGCAAATACGTCAGATCCACTAAATGAAAGATAAAACTCAGTTTGGTTGATTGCAGTTACAAAGTATATACCAGTATTGATTCCACTATTGGTTGTGTTATCCCAATAGATCTTATCTCCAGTTACATAGTTGTGATTTAGGAGCGTACCAGCGGATGCTGCAGGGTCGAAGGCGGGGTCAAACGATTGAATGGTATAAGTAAACCCACCGCCGTTCAAAGGTGTCCCAGAACCGTCTACAACCTCTGTTGTACTGGTTTTTACAAATACTTTATTGTCAGTTGCAAAAATAGGGTAGTTTGGTAAACCAGAAGAAGCGATGTAGAAGAATTCTTCTGACTTATCAAGGTAACTATTCTGTACACCAACAGGAAACGCATCTACACCTGTAAAGTAATTAGAATTATGTTCTGCCTTTGTAACAGTCTTTGTAATTGTAATTGCATTAGCTGGAAGTGTAGTAGCTGTCTGAACAACGATAGTATTAGCGTAAACTTTAGAGAGATTGGTTGCATCATACTCAATATCTTTGATAGTGACTGTTGATGAATCTCCAAATTGGTTTTTAACAATTAATATCTCATCAACGTAGAAAACAACTGCATCAAATAAAACAATTCTGAAAGTATTGACGTTTACTTGGTTTACAGAAGCAATATTGTGAGTAGATGGTATGTTGTAAATCCAATTATTGAATTGTGGCGAATCTCCTAAGTCTCTACCGAAAGAAAGTAACTTAAGACTATCACCAACTTGCATATTGGTAGATTCACTTGTATCAACTTCATCAATAACATTAACAAGTCTGAATTCCATCAATGATGTCTGTCCGAATCCAGCATAAGCATATGCAAGCTTGTTTTCTAGAACATCAGCACCAAAAACTAATGATGTAGTAACACCAGATACTCCTAAGAACTGGTTTACTGTTTTGTCAGTGTAACTAAAGGTTAAAAAGTTAGCACCTTCTCTAGGTCTTACTAATAGTGTTCCACTTTGACCAAATCCAACTGTAGAGTCAACTACAATACTGGTAGAGTTCTCTGCTGTGATTTCTAATGCCTTTGTTTTACCAGGCACAGAGAATGTACCATCAAATGATGTAGAGTCAAGAGACATCTCGTAGAAGTCAACCTGATTGATTGGTCTGTACTCAACATTGTAGATAGAAGCACTTACAGTACCAATACCACTAACGTCTTGATACAAGAAGTTACCAATAGACTCTAGAGGTTGTGCAGCTGGAGTTAAGTTCTCAAGTAGAACGTGTTTAGTTTTGAAATATACGTTTGCAGAAGGTACGATTGTTTGTTCAATCGGTTTTAAGAGTTCAATGTCTTCACCGTAGAGAAGTTTGAAAAGAATCTGATATGAAGAGTCAGTTCCCTTTGACATATAGAAGTCTTTTGCCCTAGTCAGGATGTTTGTGATAGATGTTCCAGTTATGAAACTTCTATTTTCAAATCCAGGCAAGAACTCTTCTTTGAACTTGGTGAAAAATGTTTGTAAGAAAAGATTACTTAAGTTAGTAACTACAGATCCAGATACATGCTGTGCAGCATTGGAGGATTGGAAGTTTAAGAACTCTGCATCGTCTTCTTTTGATATCTGATCGATACCACTGAATCCTCTAGAACATCCAGTAAACGATGTAGCAGTTTTACCAGTATATGTGATTATCTCATCATCGATCTTAAGTAGACCATAGGTATCTGGCCATCCAACAGTAGAAGCTACCTGTATTGTTCTGTCAGCAGCGAAAACATCATCTGTAAGAGTCGTTGATGTAGCTAAAGTCTCTGAATTGAAAGCACCGATCTTTCGATACTCAGGAAGATTGTTCGCTAAGTCAGCTGTACCAGATTTATGTTCCTGTGATTCGTAATATTGATTTAAAAAGCTCGCAAAAAGAGGTGATTCCTGATTTAGAAATTCTGGAATCTGAGATTGTATGACATGAGAGACTTTTACTCTTTTAATATCTGTCATTTACCTTGTGTAAATTGATTCGCTAGCGTAACTAGAGGTTGTGACGTATGCAGTAGCAGATGTATTCTCACCAGAGGATACAACATCAGGAAGTGCATTAACTGTACTGTTCGCAACGTCTAATTGAAGGTACAGGTCTTTAAGTGCAATAACATCATTAGAATCAGGTATTGCTTCAACTTGAATCAATCCATTTGCTAATGTAGATCCTGTTATATTTACCACATCCAAATTAATCTCTCCGTGAACGTAATCCACTGTCCCAGCATCATTCTTAACGATAAGGGGAAGGTTGTTTACAAGTTTGAAGAAAACAAGTTTACCAAAGTCAGTTCCAGCGGTAGGAATATCGCCCAGATATAGAACTCCATCTATACCACTCACAGTAAATCCTGTAGAACGTATGCCATATCCGTTTGGTTGGTCATAAAAGGCATTTCCGTAGCAAAGTTCATAAGTTGCAAAAGTATTGAGTTCAGGCGCAATGTCTCTTCTCATTTTAACTCTTGTAATGTTGGAAGTTACACCTCTTGCAGAGGCATCAATCAATCCAAGAACTTTACTGTACTTAAATCTGCCACCAAAGTCATTGATGTCTGATGATTTGGAATATTGTGTAAGTGCTGTTGTTACTGATGTAAGTAATTCAGTTGTATCTGAAACTGAGTTCGTGTTATAGTAAACAGAAGTATCAACTTCAACGTAAAGATACTTGAGGTCAATAATCTCTGGTTTGATACCAGCGATTGAATATTGTTTGAGTTGCCTAGAGATATCATCCTTTGTAATCTGTGAAAGGAATGAACCGTTTCTTGGTTTGATGGAAATAAACACTTTTCCATACTCAGGTGGATCAAGTTCCTCTCCACCGTAGGCGGTCACAGACTCTACGTTAGGATACACGAATGGAATGATACCAGAGTAGTCACTTGCCGTTACTGCACGGTATTGTGAGGAGTATATACGAGGTGCAAGGTATTTGATGGAACTGATGTCTTCAATATTGTCTCCCATTGAAGCTCTGTTCGCAGTTGAGATAACTGAGATACCTTGAGTGATAGCTAAACTTTGGTCATCCTGTAAAATACCAACAAATGAGAAATTCTTAGCATCATTTCCAAGTCTTCCGTTGGTTACAATGTAAGTTGCAGTAACAATTGCTCCAGCAGGCGGTTTTTTACCTAAAATTCCATCTCCAAACAAGATTTCATATTGTTCATCTTCGATTTCTTGAATTAAGAAGAGTTTTGACGTAGCATCAACTCTTAAAATGTTGTCATACAGCGTATAAATCTCAGAAGTCGTGGATTCAACTGTAACACGGATAGAAGTTGTGTCAATATTCGAGTTTGGAAGAATAAAACGCTGATTTGGTTGAGAATAATCAATCTGAAAAGTCTTTTGAAGGTAAACTCCTTCGTAAATATTCAAATTATTGAAAACTGCAATATTATTATCACCAGTTGTAGCAACAAAGTCGTCTGGAATTGAAAAAATGTAAGATCCACCGACTTGATTACCTAATGCAACCTGTCCAGCCTTCAAAGTTACGATTCTTGTGTCGTTAGTTCCTAAGTCAACGCTAAAATTCACAGTTGCCATCGCAGATCTGCTTGATCTTGGCACATATCCGATATTTCTAGCAAGTGAAACAACGTTTTCACGCAAAGTCGCACTGTCAAGGAAACATTCATTGACTGCCATGTTGGTATTGTAGGCAGTAATGTAAGTATTGTATGCTAAAAGGTCAATCAGAGTCGAAAAGTTCGATCCCTCAAAGTCAAAATCAGCAAAATCACTGTTGACTCGAAGATAATCTTTAATTTGTGCTCTTAGATCTGCAAAATCTAAGTTTGTGAACTGGTTAAACGACATTATATTCTAGTTGATTGGAGAATGAAGTCTATATTTTGTCTGGGCGATGTGATTCCAACGATGTCGTAGGAAATTTCTACTGTTAAGTCGTTAGTATCCATCGGATATATGATCTTAACACCTATATTTGTGACTCTGGGTTCAAAGTTATCAAGTAAAAGTTCAATATCATCCTCTAATTCCATGGCCATAGAGGAATCTGCGACTTCAAACATCTGATCTTCGATTTTACTACCTACGAGTGGGTTGTAAAAGCGCTCACCAAGACGAGTTCTGACCAAATTCATGACAGCACGTTTGATAGAGTTCTCATTTGTGAAGACTCCAATGTCATCTGTAACAGGATGTCTAGCAAATGATAAGCTAATATCCTTAAAAGGTTGACTTTGATTCAGTTGTTCGTCAATACTTGGCATTAATCGTTAGATTCGTTTAAGTTTTGCTTCCTTTTACCATCGTTAGTATCGTCACCGACAACTTCACGCAATACATTCTCTTCTTTTTTAGGGTTAATGTAAAAATCTTCGTAAGATTTATCCCAATCCTCTAATCTCATCAGACTAATATACTATTCAAATTCTATTTAGACACAAAAAAAGACCCTTTGAGGGGTCTTTAGAGTTTTTAGATGTTTTTTAACCAGCAGCGAGTGGAGATTGTGCTTCATTTGTGTTTGCGGCAGCCTTTTTTCTTGCTTGAGCACTCACATCATACTGTCCTTTTACACTTCCACTAGCGAATCCCTGACTTTCGACATTATGGGGTGCTAATTTTGGATTAGAATCTGCCATTTTTAACCGTTTTTCTTTTATTTATCTTGAACAGCTCTTAATCTATCCTTAGAAACACCTTCGCCAAGGTAAAATTCCAATCTAACCTTTGCATTTTCTTGAGATAGTCCCTTATCTCTGTTTACATCTTGGACTTCCCACCCCTGAGTGGTGAGTTCTTCAACTCGCCACACATTAACTACTTGAAATTCGTCCATACTCATTAGATAATCCTCGTTTTCTCGTGACCAACACGGATCTTAGGATCAATCCAGATCTCCATACCAGCTTCTTTTGCATCGAGACAGAATGAAACATCTTCTCCACACATATCTTGTACTTCACCTGAGTCAAATACTTGCATCTTAGGTGCAAACCAAGGATACTTCATATCTTTGTGCTCGAATACACCGTTCTTGACGAGTAACCAACCGAAACCAGTATAGTCAACTGTGAATGGTTTACGTCTACGAGAGATAGACTCAATAGTTTCGTGATTCATCACTCCGCCATTCTTTGCAAAGTCCTCTTCTTCTAACCAGTGTGCAACAGATGTTGTCTTACCATCTTCTGTGCAGTACCAACCACCAGCGATATCCTTTTGCATCCATACTAAACGATAGAACTTCTCTGTATCGAATACAATATCAGAGTCGATCCATAACTGCCAGTCGTACTTAAGTTTTCCATCCCAAGGAATCTGATCTGGTCCTCTGAGAACGTTCGCACCTAGGCACTTACACCTTGCGAAGTTCACCATTGAACTGTAGTCCTGTGAGATCTGAATGGAACTACCATTCTGAACTAGGTCAAAGCATAGTTGTACGAAGTTCTTTAGGAAAATATAAGAAACTCCTCGGCCTGGCAGGCAGAATACTATTGCTTTACCTTTTGCTAATGCTTTTGCTTCCTCTAGATTAAAGTCATCTTCAACTTTCTTCGCTTTCGGAGCATTAGCTTTTACTGTAAATCCTTTTGCCATAACATGTTGTAATTACATAGTAAGTATACCACGGTCAAACCAATTTGTCCATAGTGTTATATTATATAGTCTCTAATTCTTAACAACTTTTATTTCTTGAGTACGGAGATCATCACTAGGATAATGGCGAAAGTATTCGGTTATGTATTCTAGTTTATGTTTAATGTCAGTATCGGGAACTTTCTCCATAATTAAGTTCTCGCCAATGTAGACGTTATAGGTACTCATCTTCCCATTCCGCAAGCATATCTTCTAGATCTTTGCGAATATCAGGATGGTACAATAGATGATTATCATTTTCGAGGCGAAACTGAATTGATTCGTAGATGTATTCCAGTTCCTTGACCTCTAGGTCTAGGTGCATTGTTTGAAGTTTTTCCATGTCACGCTATCTATAAAAATTAAATGTTCACTTTGAACGTTACGTTCGGATTTTTTTTATATTCCATCTATCTTCTTTCTGAATCTTCTGCGTCCATTGACCATCATTTCCATCTGTTGTTCACAATAACGATTATTATAATATCCCTGTTCCTCCAGCTTACGACTCCCATTGTCCAAAACGGTAATTTTTTGAACCATGACTATCGTAAAAAGATTATCCATCTTCGGTACAACCCATAAGTCTCTGCCCATTGAATTAAGAAAAGAGTTCATTGCATCCACACTCCCTCCCATATTGCCTGGATTCACAATCTCATAGTTCGTATGAGCTACAACAATATGAACATCACAACTGTCATCAAACCCCTGTATGACTTCTGATACGGCATTCCAGTAATCATACGCAGAGAGATAGTCATATACCTTTTTAAACTTGAGACGTTTCTCTTCTCTGACCTTCTTTGCAAAAGGACACCGAAAGATACCACTCGGAGTTGGCTCCTGTAGGTGTTCTACCCACTTATCAATATATTCATCAAGTACGTCAAGTGGGTGACTAATAACTCTGCTCCTCTAACTTACACTCATCTCCTACACAAGAAGAGAACGACAGACTATCTGTGTGATACGAACGATATAACTTCGCCCATATCAAATCAAACTCATCTTGATTCAAATTCTTAAACAAACACTTATCCTCAAAATAAATGTGATAGGACTTTACTCCTTTATCCGTTGTGGTACTTGAATAGTCCATGCTCCTCCTTTTAAATCTACCATCTTGAACTTCTTCTTGTTACGCTCGATCTCTAGTAACCAACTCTCATTCATTGTACTACCATACTCTATTGGATTCATACCTACAAAATCAAGTATTGCAGTATCTACCATAAAGTATAAACTATCCCATGTCAGAGTATGCTGTAATGCACTCGCTATCTGTTCAACTTCATACTCAGATAGTTCCTGTCCAGTGACTTTCGCTCGACATTCAACTAACTCAGTGAGATCAATAACAATCCTGTTATTCTTATATATCGCCATAATGTCCTCTTTACAATTCCTTAATCAAAAGATATACCTTCTTCATCAGGAAGATTATGTAGTCGAGTCTCAACCCAATGCTCCTTGTTATCAATCTGAGCAGCCTCAACGTATCTCATGATATGTACATCCACTTGCTTATAGATGTTATTCAAGTCAATATCCATACGAATATCATGTGCTATCTCTGCCACTTGCTTCTCTGTTAAACAATGATCAGGATGAAGAAG
>TARA_Y200000002_G_scaffold324803_1_pt1 | contig 10814 bp, 6 predicted proteins | sample TARA_Y200000002 | Tara Oceans TARA_Y200000002 (sample SAMEA2619388) | marine metagenome | biome: marine biome (ENVO:00000447); feature: surface water layer (ENVO:00002042); material: "saline water (ENVO:00002010), including plankton (ENVO:xxxxxxxx)" | depth 5 m | reverse complement strand
ATCGTAAAATGCTGGAATCGGTACGCCCCAAGTGCGCTGGCGACTAATACACCAGTCAGGGCGGTTTTCTAGCGCAGCACGGATTCGGTTTTCACCCCAATCTGGGATGAAATTGACGTCTTCTAGGCAATCGATTGCTCGCTTGCGATCACCTCCTTTATCTAAGGAAATAAACCATTGATCCATAGCGCGAAAAACTACGGGTGTTTTAGACCGCCAACAGTGAGGATAACTGTGTTGAATTTTTTTCTTGGCTATTAAGCTAGCATTAGCGGCTAAAATCCTAAGTACTCCAATAGTCGCATCGGAGGGCTTGCCATCGCTATTATCAAGGACTGATAATCCAACTAGGTCGGAGGGCACTTGACCATCATCAATGTAGCATCCTTTGTCGTCGAGCGGACAATAAACTTCTAATCCGTTATTTATACCAGTGATGTAATCATCTAATCCATGCCCCGGGGCTGTATGAACGCAACCAGTGCCGCTTTCAGTGGTTACATATTCTGCACTTAAAATTGGTGATATTCTATCGATGAAAGGATGCTGTGCATTTAAACCAACGAGTTGCTCTCCAGAGAAAGTAGCGACTATTTGAACCTCCTCTAGCTGACATTCTTTAGTGACCTCTTCAAGCAATTCGGTAGCAATAATTAGAGTACCCTTAGAGCTATCGATTGCCACATATTCAATAGTAGGGTTGATCGCTACTGCGAGGTTGGCCGGCAATGTCCATGGAGTGGTTGTCCATATTAATATTGAAGTACTTGCTTCACTTAGATGTAGCTTTTGGCATGCTAAATCGCTTAAGGGGAGCTTAACATAGACGGAAATACTAGTGTGCTCTCGATATTCAATTTCCGCTTCGGCTAGTGCGGTAGCACACGGTATAGACCAATAGACTGGTTTTTTGGATCGATACACTAAATCTTGCTCAACAAAACTAGCAAAGGTTTCTAGTTCGGTGGCTTCGTACTGTGGGTGGATGGTCCAGTATTCATTTTTCCAATCAGCTAGAACCCCTAAGCGCTGAAATTGTTCCGTTTGAATTTGCCGATACTTATCTGCAAATGCAGCGCAAGCTTCACGCACCTCAACTGGAGTATAATCAGTGCGTCCTTTTTTTTGTAGTTCTCTTGAAACTTTATGCTCAATTGGTAAGCCATGGCTATCCCAGCCAGGCACATAAGGTGCATGGAATCCCTGCATTCGTTTGTAACGAAGGATTGTATCTTTTAGTGTTTTGTTCAGGGCATGTCCTAGATGAAGATCACCATTGGTGAATGGGGGTCCATCGTGCAAGATGAAGCTCGGACCAGCATTATTTTTTTGCTCAATTTTTGAGTAAAGATCACTATTTTGCCAATGCTGCATGCGCGCAGGTTCACGCTTAACCAGATCTCCCCTCATAGGGAAGCGAGTTTGTGGCAAATTAAGTGTATTTTTGAGATCCTTAGCCATGATTTAGTTCCGATACGAGACCGAAGCTTTTAGAAAATCGCGCGAGTGTGGTTTTTTGATCCTCTCTGTCAAGCAATCAGAACTTGGTTCAGGTCTTGCAAGTCAAAGTAAAGATATCAATCTGTTGGTCTAATCGTATTATTATTACTATGAATTCATTAGAGCGTAATGCTGGACAGCCACTGGATCTTGATTGGGTTCTATCGGTGCAAGCGAATACTTCGGCAATCGAGCGTCGCTGCAAAACTCTACCAGGTAGGCGCTCTATTAAAAAAAATCATCAAGTTGCATGGTTAGTCAAAGCTCTAAGCTGTATCGACTTAACCACTCTTTCTGGCGATGATACCCAAGCACGTGTCAGGCGTTTGTGCAGAAAAGCAAGTATGCCAGTGCGCCATGAATTATTAGATCGTCTAGATATTGATCCTGATATGGTCCGTACCGCAGCCATATGCGTTTATCATGAAATGGTACCTGCAGCAGTGGAAGCGCTAAGTGGAACCGACATTCCTGTGGCAGCAGTTTCTACAGGATTTCCGGCTGGGCTTTCGCCATATTCATTGCGTTTGGCTGAAATTACGCAGTCCGTTAAAGCGGGGGCAAGGGAGATCGATATTGTAATTTCTCGCCGGCATGTACTCTCGCAGGATTGGAAATCCTTATATGATGAGGTACAAGCCTTTCGCGCCGCCTGCCAAGGAGCTCATATGAAGGCGATTCTAGCAACAGGCGAATTAGGTAGCTTGCGTAATGTAGCTAGAGCCTCATTAATATGTATGATGGCTGGAGCTGATTTTATTAAGACATCGACGGGCAAGGAAGGTATTAATGCAACTCTACCGGTGAGTCTTACGATGATCCGTCAAATTCGTGATTACTATGATCGAACTGGTATTTATATTGGCTACAAACCAGCAGGTGGCATATCAAAGGCTAAGGATTCACTAAATTATCTTTCCTTAATTAAAGAAGAATTAGGTATACGTTGGTTACAGCCTGATTTATTTCGTTTTGGAGCATCTAGTCTACTTGGTGATATAGAGCGCCAGCTCGAGCACCATGCATCTGGCCACTATTCGGCCTCACATCGCCATGCGATAGGATAAGTTATGAAAGTTACTGATATATTAGAAACAATGGACTACGGACAAGCTCCAGAAAGTCCTCAACCAGCTCTTGACTGGGTAGCTGCTCACCGAGGCGATTTTGGACTCTTTATCGATGGAGATTTTATCAAGCCTAAAGGGCGTTCATCCTTTAAGTCGCACAACCCTGCCAATAAGGAGTTACTCGCTCATCTATGCCAAGCAGAGCAAGTGGATGTCGATACTGCTGTAGCTGCAGCTCGTGCAGCACAGGGTAGTTGGGAGTCAATTGGAGGTCCAGCGAGAGCTAAATATTTGTACGCTATAGCGCGGCTTGTGCAGAAGCATGCACGCTTGTTTGCTGTACTCGAGACATTGGATAATGGTAAGCCAATTCGTGAAAGCCGCGACATTGATGTACCTCTTGTGGCACGCCATTTTTATTTTCATGCAGGAGCGGCTCAATTAATTGCAGATGAAATGCCTGAATACAAGGCCCTTGGAGTTGCTGGGCAGGTGATTCCTTGGAATTTTCCACTATTAATGTTGGCTTGGAAAATTGCCCCAGCGCTGGCTATGGGCAACACAGTCGTACTGAAGCCTGCCGAGTATACATCGCTAAGTGCACTACTTTTTGCAGAAATTTGTAAAGAAGCTGGTTTGCCCAACGGTGTCGTCAATATCTTGACCGGAGATGGAACTGTGGGGGAGAAGATTGTTACGCATACTGGCATTGATAAAGTTGCGTTTACTGGATCTACTGCGGTAGGTCGCCACATACGTCAGGCAATTGCCGGACAAGGTAAGGAGATAACTCTGGAGCTAGGTGGCAAGTCACCTTATATAGTATTTGATGATGCCGACATAGATAGCGCGGTTGAAGGCTTGGTCGATGCAATTTGGCTCAATCAAGGGCAAGTTTGTTGTGCCGGATCACGCTTATTTGTGCAAGAAGGTGTGGCCGAAGTATTCCATCGAAAATTGCGGGCACGCATGGATAAATTACGTATGGGGGATCCTTTAGACAAATCGATCGATATAGGAGCTATCGTTGATCCTGCTCAATTGGACTCAATTCATCGTTTGGTTGATGAAGGTTTGAAGGAAGGCGGAAATTCCCATGTAGCAGCCATTAATTGCCCAGAAGATGGAAGTTTTTATCCACCCACATTTATTTCTGAAGTCGACCCTGCCTGCCGCTTAATGCAGGAAGAAATTTTTGGTCCAGTGCTGGTAGGTACAACTTTTCGTACTCCTACAGAAGCAGTAGCATTGGCGAATAATACTCGTTATGGTTTGGCTGCTTCGATTTGGACTGAAAATATAAATCTAGCCTTAGATATAGCTCCCAAAATTATATGTGGAGTGGCATGGATTAATACCACTAATCAATTTGATGCTGCTGCAGGGTTTGGCGGTCGCCGAGAGAGTGGTTTTGGGCGAGAAGGTGGCTGGGAAGGTTTGTATGCGTATGCGCGTAGTATACATCAGCCGTCGAAAAAAATTAAAGCGATCAGCACAAAGCGAATTGCAGAAGCGGTAGAGACAAACGAAGTAGGTATCGATCGTACCCCCAAGCTATTTATAGGTGGGCGGCAAATGCGACCAGATAGTGGATATTCAATGCCAGTTTACTCTTCTAGCGGTAAACAACTTGGATTGGTTGGGCAGGGTAATCGTAAGGATATTCGTAATGCGGTGGAGGCTGCACATGCTGCGCGCTCTTGGTCTAAATCAACAGCTCACTTACGCGGTCAGATCCTTTATTACATCGCAGAGAATTTATCGGCTAGGCGAGAAGAATTTGCAGGACGCATAGCGCTTATGAATGGCGTGAACAAGAAAGTAGCTATGGGGGAGGTAGAGCAGTCAATTGATAGGCTATTTACCTATGCTGCATGGGCGGATAAATACGATGGTGCTGCACATGGGGTTCCCGTAAGAGGTATGGCTATAGCGATGCATGAACCGGTAGGAATTATTGGTATTTTCTGTTCCGATCGATCACCCCTGCTTGGCCTTATCTCAATACTAGCTCCTGCTATAGCGATGGGCAACACCTGTGTAATTGTCCCCTCGGAGGCGTACCCACTTTCTGCAACTGATTTATACCAGGTGTTAGAAACTTCAGATTTGCCTGCCGGAGTCGTCAACATCGTTACAGCAACTCATAGCGATGTAGTGGATAGCTTGTCCGGTCACATGGAAGTGGACGCTTTGTGGTATTTTGGCAGTGATGACCACTCTGCTAGCATTGAGCGTGCATCTGTTACTAATTTGAAGCGTACATGGGTCAATAATGGCTTGGATAGGGATTGGACTGACCCAAAACAAGGCACTGGTAAAGTATTCCTTCGTCAAGCAACGGAAGTGAAGAATATTTGGATTCCATATGGCGAGTAATTGGTAAATCGTAAGCAATACAAATAAATCAAGTGGTAGTTAAATATGGCTAAAATATATTTCTATTATTCAGCAATGAATGCAGGTAAGAGCACCACACTTTTACAATCCGCGCACAATTATGAAGAGCGGGGTATGCGCGTCTTGGTCTTCACTCCGAAGCTAGACAATCGTGATGGTGTTGGCATGGTCTCCTCACGAATTGGCCTGACTCGTCAGGCAACTGTCTTTTCAAATGAGGATGATTTATATGATCAGGTGCAAAGCGCTCAGTCCAGTGATAAGATTCACTGCATTTTAATTGATGAGGCACAATTTTTAACACCCCTACAAGTATTACAAATATCTAGAGTTACAGATCGTTTAGACATTCCTGTTTTGTGTTACGGCATCCGCACAGATTTTCAGGGTGAGCCCTTCGAAGGGAGTAAATACCTGCTTGCTTGGGCAGATGAACTTATTGAAATCAAAACGATTTGCCGCTCTGGCAAAAAGGCGACGATGAACGCTCGTCTGGATTCTGAAGGTAATCGTGTATGGGCCGGTGATCAGATTGATATTGGTACCCACTATGTGGCGCTAAGTCGTAAAGAGTTTTGCTTGGATCGGGTATCTCCGATAAGCGATGTCGGTACTGAAGAATAAATTTCTTTCTACGCCTGATTACTCGGGTTGTGACGATTTAACTCGCTGTGCGAATTAAAGTTACTTTCTTGCTCTATTTTAAAGCATGCTTCTAGCAATAATACATCTTCCCGTAGTGGCTTCTCCGATTTGGCTGCTTATATTACTTCTTGTAGTTGGTTTTGCGGCGCTTGCATATGGCGGTGATTTATTAACTTCCGGGGCGGCGTCTATCTCGGTTAATAGTAATATCAACCCTGTTGTCGTTGGACTTACAGTAATATCAGTGGCTACCTCAATGCCCGAAATGGCAACCTCTCTTATTGCAGCAAGAACGAGTCCAGATCTAGCGCTCGGTAATATATTGGGTAGTAATATTGCTAATATTGGGCTCATCATGGGCATTGCTGCTATGATTGCTCCACTAAGTATTCAGCAACGCCTTATTCGTCGCGAAGTTCCTTTTTTAATTCTAGTGACAATACTTTTTACCGTATTTGCATTCGGTGGGTACAGTCAAATAGAGGGTATATTTCTGCTTTCACTCACAGTTGCTTATTTAGTCTACGTCGTGCGTGGTGCAAATCTTGAAAAGAGAAAAAATGCAAGTCTTTCCACAATTGGATCTCGCAAAATTTCAAAAGTTTCCACGCCTAAAGCAATACTACTAGTAGTTCTTGGGGGTGGATTACTTGCGCTTGGTGCCGATTTCCTTGTACAGTCTAGCGTGGTGATTGCTTCGCGCATGGGTGCTAGTGATCTTTTTGTGGGACTTACGATTGTTGCAATAGGTACTAGCTTACCAGAATTAGCAGCATCTGTAGCGGCAGTTCGTTCTGGGCATGCTGACCTTTGTGCAGGAAACATTATAGGGTCTAATTTATTTAATCTAATGCTAATAGGTGGAAGTGTCGCAACTATTAGTACAATCAAAGTTGATGAGCGCCTGTTTTTTGTAGAGTTCCCATGCCTTTTATTCTTATCTATTCTACTTTTGTGTTTGTTTAAAAACAGTTGCCTTGTAACCCGCCGTGAAGGGCTAATGTTGTTATTACTTTATGTTTTAGTTGTAACGCTTTCTGGGCTCGCTCAGTTCAATTTCTTATTTTAATCAATATTCTTATTTATGTCCGATATACATAAGCCTGTAGTTCTAATTATTCGTGATGGATGGGGGGAAAATCATGACGCCTCATACGATGCTTACAATGCCGTAAAGTTAGCCAATACACCTATTGCTGACGAGCTAACTGCGCAATACCCTCGTACCGAGATCCATGCGAGTGGACTAGCGGTTGGTTTACCAAAAGGCATTATGGGCAACTCCGAAGTGGGTCACCAAAACATCGGCGCCGGCCGTGTTGTGGATCAGGAAATAGTACGAATTAACAAGGGCATTGAGACCGGTTCGGTAAAGGAGAGCCCTGCACTACAGAAGGCTTTATCGCATGCCAAAAATAAAGGTACAGCACTACATTTTATGGGACTTGTCTCTGATGCAGGAGTACACTCGATGCTTGATCATCTTTACGGCTTAATTGAAATAGCCAAGCAAGAGGGTATTGAAAAAGTATATCTGCATGCCTTCACAGATGGCAGAGATACAGGACCCTTCACTGGAAAAACATTTATTGAACAAGCCGAGGCACAGATGGCTGCATTAGGTGTTGGTGAAATTGCATCTGTCACCGGTCGTTATTGGGCAATGGACCGTGATAATCGCTGGGACCGAGTACAACGCGCGTATGATTGTTTAACTGGTCGAGCTATAGGAAAGACTTTTAGCTCTGCTTGTGATGCAATACAGGCGCAATACGACAGTCCTGAGACTTCTGGAACAAAGGGTGACGAATTTTGCCCACCATCACTTATCTTAGCGGACGATGGGGAACCTGTCGCCACTATAAAGAACGGCGACTCGGTGCTATTTTTTAATTTCCGAGGAGACCGCCCGCGCGAGTTGACCCGCGCTTTTATTGAAGAGGAATTCACAAGTTTCGAGCGCGGCGAAAAACTAGATCTTTATTTTGCGACTTTAAGTGAATACCAGGTAGGCTTATGCTCGAATGTAGTTTTTCAAAAGCCTCCTAAAATGGAGGGCATTCTTGGTGGCTATTTGTCGCAATTGGGTATTTCGCAGTTTCGCTGCGCTGAGACAGAAAAATTTCCACATGTTACCTTTTTCTTTAATGATTACCGAGAAGATCCATTTCCGGGAGAAGATCGCGAGTTAATACCTAGTCGTAAAGATTGTGTCACTTATGATGAAAAGCCGGAAATGTCTGCGTATGAAATTCGTGACGCATGCTTGGAAGCAATTCGATCGGGCAAGTATGGGCTAATTGTCGTTAATTTCGCAAATCCTGATATGGTGGGTCACACAGGCGTGGTTGAAGCCTGCGTGAAGGCTTGTGAAATAGTAGATGAATGTGTCGGTGATTTATTGTCTGCAATTTCTGCTGCGGGAGGTGCGGCACTAATAACTGCAGATCATGGAAACTCGGATCAATTATGGAGCTTTGAGAGGGAAGGTCCGCACACTGCCCATACGCTCAATTCAGTAGAAGTCGTTGTTTACAGTGAGGCGCTCAAGCATGCCACTCTAACTGAGGGTGGCGCATTGGGAGACATTGCACCAACCATCCTTGAATTAATGGGATTAGAGAAGCCGACTGCGATGACAGGAAAGAGCTTAATTAATTCAGTGGGAGCCTAATCTATAGCCAAAAACTGAAGTATATGTAGATGCCAAGTACGCAAGCGAGGATAACGATTGTACCCATCACATCCCAGCAGTTCCAACTCTCTCGTATCGCTTTATGATCGTCTTGAGTGAGGCTTGTCCAAGTTAGACCTTCGGTTTTATGGTTCTTCGGTTTTGCTGTTACGAATGAAAGTCCAATTATAATAAGTACACTGATAATTAATAGGACCCCAGAATAGTAGAGAAAGTTAAATTCAGCGATAGCAGCAAGTGCGCCATTTGTAATACCTCCTCTAGCTTGTATCGCCTCTACAGATAGTTTAAAAAGACCAAGGATGAAGCCAATGACCATTCCCCAGAAGGCTCCAGTAGCGTTGATTCGCTTCCAAAACAATCCAAGTAAAAAGACTGCGGTAATCGGTGGCGCTAAATAGCCTTGTACGCTTTGTAGGTATTTATAAATTCCACCTCCTGCCATCGCTTTCATAAGTGGTATCCAAATTAGCCCAGCAATGACTACTATTGATGTAGCTAAGCGGCCAATCTGCACGTAGTGGCTTTCGGATTTTCCAGGTTGTAGCTTTTCGTAAATATCTTTGGTAAACAGCGTGGCGCAGGAATTAAACAAAGAAGCTAGCGAGCTCATGAGTGCGGAGAGTAAACCTGCCACTACCAGGCCGCGCAATCCAACGGGAAGAAGCTCTGCGACCATTGTAGCAAAAACTTGGTCTCCATCAATACTAGTATCGGCGCGCAGGGGTATCGCAATTAAGCCCTTTTGATGCAGCGCCCAGCCAATCATACCAGGCACTAAAAAGATAAGTACTGGCCAGACCTTTAAGAAGCCCCCCCAGAGAGCTCCACGTCTCGCATCGGTTAAACTCTTTGCAGCAAGGGTGCGCTGTACAATATATTGATCGGTGCACCAATACCAGATGCCGATAACAGGCGACGCGATCATAACACCAAGCCATGGGAAATCAGGATTCTTCCACCATGGGATACCTTCCTGCACCAAGGGTCTCCACAGGGCAAAGTCTTCTTTGGCTGCGCCTGCTAACTGCTTAAGTTCTGACCAGCCACCTAATTGGCTTAGACCGAGCCAAGTAATAAAGAAAGAACCAATCAATAGGACGACTGCTTGAGCCACCTCTGTGTAGAGTACCGCCCGTAAACCCCCAAATATTGTATAGACTCCAGTGAGTACTACTGTGCTGATTGCTCCTACCCAGAAGGCATTGTCTGGAGAGCCAAAGGTATCCGGCAGTAGTGTCATAAAGACTAGTGCGCCGGCATAAACAGTTACTGATACTTTCGTAAATACGTAAGCAGTTAGGCTAACAATAGAGAGCACCCAACGAGTCTTGGCATCAAAGCGGCGCTCCATGAATTCTGGCATGGTGTAGACACCACTGCGGTAATAAAACGGTACGAAGACCCAACCAAGAAGAATCATAATCCACGCATGTAATTCCCAGTGCGCCATTGCCATGCCACTGCTTGCACCATTACCGGCGAGTCCAACGATATGTTCAGATCCTATATTAGAAGCAAATAAGGAAGCACCGACGACTAGCCAGCTAGCATGACGGCCAGCTAGGAAGTAGTCTGCAGTAGTCTTTTGCTGTTTCGCTGACCATTTAACAATTATAACAAGTCCTAAGAAATAAAGACCGACTACTGTCCAATCAAGATATGACATAAGTTTAGATACTATATTTTAGTGAAGATCTGCATAGAGTGTATGCGTAAAAGAATAAAATATGTGTCTGAATAGATTTATTTTTAAAGATAATTGTTACTAATATCCATTAAAAATAAGAATTTATACAGTAAATTGTAATTAATAAATTAATATAAAGTAATTATAATAAACTATTTATGTAATTATACAGCTATCGTAACTGCGGTGTAACACAATTTAATGCAATTATTGCTTGCATTAAATTGCATTAAGTGATCTTTTTATATTCTACCTTTAAATATTCCCCTTATCTGTACGTGTTTATTCGTACGTTTCCCCTTATGTCTTATAAATTATTATTTCCCCTTGCTGGGTTCCTAGCTACTTCTCTTATAGCTACAGCTGAAACAACTGTTTCTGTCGGTGTAGATGATTGGGGTGCTAATAATAGTTCTACAAACTCGAATCACATGTTCATCAATGTCAGTGGTACAATTGATGGTACTCCGCTGCCTAGTGCTGTTGCTCCTGGAGCGACTGGCGATATTGAGTTAATCATGGGTGGTAGTCTTGCTTCGGGTAACCAAGCGAATCGCGCTTCATCTGTTGGTCGTGACGGGTATGGCACTGGTACGTCAACATTTGGACAGTCTGGCGATTGGTTTGACGGTAGCTATTTAAAGTTTGGTAATGTTTCTAACCAAATGGTTGTTGATTATCGTATTGTAAATAATACTGGACTTGATTTTAAGTATACTAAACTAGAATTCGATGTGCGCCGGGCACCAGGGCAAGCAAACCCTACCGGATATACACACTCGTACTTAAGAGGAGATGGTACTATTTTTGGTAG
>TARA_Y200000002_G_scaffold179789_1_pt1 | contig 10823 bp, 8 predicted proteins | sample TARA_Y200000002 | Tara Oceans TARA_Y200000002 (sample SAMEA2619388) | marine metagenome | biome: marine biome (ENVO:00000447); feature: surface water layer (ENVO:00002042); material: "saline water (ENVO:00002010), including plankton (ENVO:xxxxxxxx)" | depth 5 m | reverse complement strand
CTTGCTGAATTAAACGAGCCAAATTCTGATTTTGGTGATGATATAACGCTTAATTTTTGTGTCGAATCTGGTTTGTCAACTTCAGATTATAGCGCTAACACGACACAGTTTGATATATTTCCTAATCCTACTTACGGAGCTTTTGTTCTTGAGAGTAAAATCAATGGTCAAATTAAAATATACAACACCATTTGGCAAGAGGTTCATTCGTCTGTAAAAAGTGATTTCAAACACTCTATTGACATACAAGATTTAGAGGTTGGAATTTACCTCATTGAATTTAATAACTATATTAAAAAACTCATAAAGCAGTAGTCTTGGTACTTTCAGAAAAAGATATTGATAGGATAATAGAAATGGCTTGGGAAGATAGAACACCTTTTGACGCTATTGAGTTACAGTATAATCTTAAAGAAAATGAGGTGCGTCAGCTAATGCGTAAGTATATGAAGCGTTCTTCTTTCGTTATGTGGCGTAAACGAGTAAAGAGTAGAAAGACCAAACACCTTTCTCTAAGAAGTTTTGTAAAAGGACGCTTTAAATCTTCCAATCAAAAGTAGTAGTTATTGTTCTAGTTCTTTTCTAATAACCTCAATCATTTGATGAAACTCAACTTTATCAAATAAACGAGTAAGGAAAATTATTTTACCCTTTCTATCCAAAACAATATTTCGTGTTACTCCAGCTTTGGGAAGGGTAAATTGTTCAAACACTTGCCCATTGGTGTCCAATGCTATGGGATAAGTCACTTCCATTTCTTCAATGAATGTTGTTGTTTTTTCTTTTGATTCTTTCAGGTCTACTCCTAATAGAATAAAATCTTCATCTTTAAATTCTTGCCACACTTGAGTTTCCAAATGGGGCATCTCTTTTCTGCAAACACCACACCAAGAGGCTGTAAATTGTATCACACTTACCTTACCTAATAGCGATTCGTTGGTAATTGTCTTTCCATCTAAGAGTTCCATGCTGAAATCTGGACAACTGTCACCAACTTTAACCTTGTAACCTCTGTTGTCTTCATTAGTGCCACAGGCAATAGAAAATGCAAAAATAGCAGCTAAAAAAAGAATGTTTTTCATATCTATATTACGTTTAAAATGTTTTTGATAGTACTACAAGCCTTAATAATTTCTTCTTCAGAAATTATGAGTGGTGGTGATAGACGAACAGCTGTATTTGTAAATAAGAAAAAGAACATAATTAAACCCTGTTCGTATCCTTTTTCTACGAGATATTGACAGTGTTTAGGATCATCCAATTCTATAGCTAACATCAAGCCTTTGCCTCGCACTTCTTGAATTTTTGGGTGTTGTAAATTTTCTCTAAAAAGTTGCTCTTTACGTTCTACAGATTGAATGATGTTTTTTTCTTCTATTAAAGTGTTTAAAGTAGCAAGTGATGCAGCACAACAAACGGGATGGCCTCCAAAGGTTGTAATATGACCAAGTTTGGGATTATCTTTAAGTTTATCCATATTCTCTTTAGAACTGATGAAGCAACCGATAGGCATACCGCCACCCATACCTTTAGCTATACATAGGATGTCAGGAGTTACGCCAAAAGTATCTATAGCGAATAGTTGTCCTGTTCTTCCAAAACCAGTTTGTATTTCGTCAAAAATAAGCAGTGCACCTACTTCATCACAACGTTTTCTGAGAGCTTCTAACCATTTTGAAGATGGAACTTTAAATCCTGTTGCACCTTGAATTGGCTCAACAACTACAGCAGCTGTTAAATGGTCTATTAATACCAATTGTTCTATACTATCATAATCAATCAATTCACAATCGGGGAGTAGTGGGCGGTATTTGGTTTTATATAGCTCCTTACCCATAATACTAAGAGCTCCATGTGTACTACCGTGATAACTGTTATTAAACGATATTATCTTATTTTTTGAAGTAATACGTTTAGCTAATTTCATAGCACCTTCAATAGCTTCTGTTCCAGAGTTTACCAAGTAGGTACAGTTTAAACTTTTAGGCAAGTTTTCTATTAGTAGTTGTGAAAGTTTGTACTGAGGAGATTGAACATACTCGCCATAAACCATTACATGAGCATAACGTTGCATTTGTTCATTAACGCTTTGTACAATTGCTGGGTGACTGTGTCCTAGTGTACAGGCAGATACTCCAGCAACTAAGTCTAAATATTTTTTATTATTGACGTCATAAATATACATTCCTTCGGCATGAGAAATTTCCATTCCATTTGCAAAGGGTGTAGTTTGGGCTTGATGTTTGAAAAATACATTTTGCCCTGTTGAATATTTATTTTCTTTTGACAACTTTTAATGCAGCCTTAAAAATACTAATAGAGTCTAGTCCATATTTAGCCATAAGCTCTTTAGGTTTTCCACTTTCACCAAATGTATCGTTTACTCCTACCATTTGGATAGGAGTGGGGTTATTTCTTGAAAGACATTGTGCTATGCTATCACCAAGCCCACCATTTAACATATGTTCTTCGGCACTTACCACACATTTTGTTTTAACTACAGACTTTAAAATTGCTTTTTCATCCAGTGGCTTAATGGTGTGTATATTAATTATTTCAGCGCTAATTCCTTGTTCTTCTAAGGCTTTTTGTGCTTCCATAGCCTCCCAAACCAAATGACCTGTAGCAAAAATACTAACGTCTTTTCCTTCTTTTAGACAAATAGCTTCTCCTATTTCAAAGCTTTGGTTTTCGGGAGTGAAATTAGGCACTTTAGGTCTACCAAAACGAAGGTAAACAGGTCCATTATGTTCTGCTATGGCTATTGTTGCGGCCTTAGTTTGGTTATAATCGCAAGGATTGATAACTACCATGCCGGGCAACATTTTCATCATACCTATATCTTCTAAAACTTGGTGAGTGGCACCATCTTCTCCTAAAGTTAGACCAGCGTGAGAAGCGCATATTTTAACATTTTTTTCTGAGTAGGCTATAGATTGTCTGATTTGGTCGTAAACTCTTGATGTAGAGAAGTTAGCAAAAGTGCCAGTAAAAGGAATTTTACCTCCTATGGTCAATCCTGCTGCTATGCCCATCATATTAGCTTCTGCTATACCCACTTGAAAAAAACGTTCAGGAAAATTATCTGCAAATTCATTCATCTTCAACGAACCTGTGAGGTCAGCGCATAATGCCACAACATTAGGATTGCGTTTACCAAGTTCAGTTAATCCTGCTCCAAATCCTGAGCGTGTGTCTTTCATTTCCATTATTATAGTTTTAGAGATACGGTTTTTATAGAACTTACTTTAAATGTTTTTTCTTTAGTGTATTCGCTAGAAGAGGCGTTTTTAGCTCTATACACTACTTTATACTTTCCTGGCAAAAGGTAGAGAGTTTGTCTTCCCTTTTTGGTGTTCAAATCACAAACCCATTTCAATTCATTACTTATTTCAAATATACTTCCATAAGGAGATGATGAGGCCGATAAAACAACTAAGCCTGGTTCAGGAATTTTTACATTGGTAGATTCGCTTTGATTGACTTTAACAGTTTCATAAATACGAGGTAAAGTCAAAATTTCTAAATCATATTCACCTGTTAAATACCTTTGTTTTGTATTAAGTTGTTGAACGTTAAGGGTTTCAGTTTTACCTTTTTCTCTAATAATACATTCTACTTTAGTTTTATTAATTGCAGAACTAATACTTAATGTGCCTTGTGGGCATTTTATGGGTATTGTAGTGTGTTTACCTGGAATTAATTTCCAATCTCCTTCCGCTTCTGTCTGTGGTATGGTATGGGCAACAACTTTATAACTTAGTACTGGATCAATATTCAAGGTGTCAGGATTACCTCTACTGTTCATAGTATGTATGAAGTTATATTGTAGAATACCTGAAAAAGAATCGTAAAAGCTGAGAGGTACATTTGTTTCGGTAGGCATTTCATTTTCGTCCAATAGATTAACTTGAGCAGTAGTTGAATTTAGCACTTGAGAAATGACTACATCTAAAATATTTTTGAATTCATCAGGATTTCTAGCATCGTAAAATGTACCCACACATTCAAAATTTTTCTTATATTCTTCACTAAGACCAATACCAATAACAAAAGGTTTAAGAATAATTTTTTTCTCTTGGTATAGTCTAGAGACAGCGCATGGGTCACCGCCACATTCTTCTATACCATCTGTAATTAGAATAACGATATTTCTAGAGTTCGAGGTGACATCAGGAAAGTCTAAAGCACCTGATTCTAGTGCTTTTGCAATTGGAGTTGTGCCTTTTGGTCGAAGTGTTTTTAATCTGTTTTTTATGGCAGGTATGGTATTGTTTCCAAAAGGAACTTCTAGCCTAGTATCTCTGCAATCTTGAGGTGGTGATGGTTTTTGATGACCATAGCATCTTAAACCTACTTGCAAGTTTTCTTTATTGTCAAGACTGTCTAACATATTGCTAAGCAGTTCTTTGGCAATTTCCATTCTGCTATTTCCGTCCCATTGAGCGTACATACTCTGAGAAGCATCAAATATGAACAAAACACGAGTTACTGGTTTATCTTTTTGGGCAAAGGTTTGGTAGGGGAATAATAGACCGATAGAAATTATCAGTATAGCTAAAAAGATATGTTTGTTTAAGTTTAACATTTAATAATCACCTAGTGATTCTGAATTTTGACTAAGAGCATCTGCTAACTGCTCGTCGTTAGGAGCAACGCCATGCCATTTATGGGTTCCCATCATAAAATCAACGCCATTTCCCATTTCAGTATGCATGATTATGCAAATGGGTTTTCTATTACCACACAATGATTTAGCCTTATTTAAAACGTTAATAACATCATTAATGTCGTTGCCGTCCTTTATTTCTAATACTTCCCAATCAAAGGCTTTAAATTTATTAGCAATATTTCCCATAGGAAGAACCTCGTCTAATGAACCGTCAATTTGCTTTTGATTATAGTCAATTGTACAAATTAGATTATCGACTTTGTTGCCCGAAGCATACATAGCAGCCTCCCATATTTGACCTTCTTGCAATTCGCCATCTCCGTGCAAACTATACACGATGGACTTATCGTCATTTAATTTTTTAGTAAGTGCTGCACCAATAGCTACTGACATACCTTGACCTAAAGAACCTGAGGCAATTCGTACGCCAGGAAGTTTGTCGTGAGTGGTAGGATGTCCCTGAAGTCTTGAGTTTATGGTTCTGAAAGTCGATAATTCTTTAACATCAAAATATCCTCTTCTTGCTAATACACTATAAAGAACAGGGGAGATATGACCATTGGATAAAAAAAATAAATCTTCGTCAATACCATTCATCTCAAAGTCTGTATTATGCTTCATAACTTCGAAATATAGAGCTACAAAATACTCAACACAACCTAGTGAACCGCCAGGATGGCCTGAACTTTGAGCGTGTACCATACGAACAATATCTCTTCTAACTTGATTGCAAATAGCGTTTAAATCCTCACTCATGGTCTAATTAGTTTAAGTCTCAAATGTAATTCTTTTAGTAGGGGAAATTACAATTGTTAATATTTTTTCAAAAATGTTTAAATAGCTGATTATCTTTGCGAAAAATATATTTGAAATGGCTTTGAAGTGTGGTATAGTAGGTTTGCCGAATGTTGGAAAATCGACTTTGTTTAATTGTTTGTCTAATGCCAAAGCGCAATCGGCAAATTTTCCTTTTTGTACAATAGAACCTAACGTAGGTGTAATTAGTGTGCCTGATAATAGATTAAACGAGTTAGAACGTTTGGTACAGCCCGAAAAAGTCCAACCAACTACTATAGAAATTGTTGATATTGCTGGATTAGTAAAAGGAGCTAGCAAAGGAGAAGGCTTAGGAAATAAATTCTTAGCTAATATTAGAGAAACTGACGCTATTATTCATGTGTTAAGGTGTTTTGAAAATGATAACATTGTTCATGTAGATGGTTCAGTTGATCCAATTAGAGATAAAGAAACCATAGACATAGAATTGCAATTAAAAGATTTAGAAGCAGTTGACAAGAAACTTCAGAAGTATGAAAAGCTTTCTAGGACAGGTGATAAAGATTCTAGAAAAGTTGTTGATGTCCTATCTAAATACAAAGCTCATTTAGAACAAGGCAAGTCGGTTAGAAGTATAGATTTAGAAAATAAAGAAAAAGAACACGTTGCTGACTTAATGTTACTTACTGATAAACCAATAATGTACGTTTGTAATGTTGATGAAGCTTCCATAAAAAATGGCAATCCTCATGTTGATAGAGTGAAGGAAATTGTAAAAGATGAAGATGCTTCTGTTTTGATGATTGCGGCATCTACAGAAGCAGACATTACAGAACTTGATAGTTATGAAGAACGCCAAATGTTTCTTGAGGATATGGGCTTAGACGAGCCTGGTGTTAGTAAACTTATTCGTTCAGCTTATCAGTTATTAAATGTTTCCACTTACTTTACGGCAGGAGTTAAAGAGGTTAGAGCATGGACCATTAAAGAGGGAATGAAAGCACCACAAGCTGCAGGTGTAATACATACCGATTTTGAGAAAGGTTTTATTCGTGCCGAGGTCATTAAATATACAGATTTTGTAGAGTTAGGTTCTGAATTAGCATGCAAAGAAAATGGTAAAATGTCAGTAGAAGGAAAGGAGTATGTTGTTGCCGATGGCGATATTATGCATTTTAGGTTCAATACTTAAATGATGTGATTTAAGTCATATATTTCACAATGGCAACCTTCTAGATTTGCCCAAAAGACTAAGGTGCTCCTTCTTAAAACTTATCAAAGCTAAAAAAAATGAAAAAATTAAATTTTGCCAGTTTCGCATTTATTTTGTTTTCTGTTTTCTTTCTTCTAAACACTTCTTGTAAAAAGAAGAAATCTGTGCCTAATGTATTTACCTATAAACTAAATTCACAGAAGGTGAATTGCCCAGCTTTTACATTGGAGATAGAGTAATTTCTAACCAATAAATATTTTGGGGATGAAACAATGATGTAGGGCAATTAGAACTTATATTAGATACTATTAGATTTGGTGTTTTTAATCAAGCAGATTATGTTAGTACATTGAGCGGTTATTCAATAAATTTTAATGATAAAAACGATAATTTGTACACTTATACTAAAAATTCAAATAGTCGATTTGTTATTAATTTGAAAGTGAGTGATGAAGATGAAATTTCAGGCAGCTTTTCGGCTGTTTTGTACAACATAGCTAATAGCTTAGATAGTGTTGTTGTTGAAAATGGAGTTTTTAGCTTTGGTCTCTAGATTAAATTAGAATAAAATACATGTTTTAAAGTAAAATTATCAGTAATGATAGTTTTGCTTTTTTTTGTAATTATTACATTTGTTGTTATGAATTACATTTTATTTGATGACTTCAGAGGTAACCTCCTACCATTAACTTACACTCGACCTGTTTCTGAAATTCTTATTGGCATACTTACCATAACTGAGAAATGGGAACACTTTTTAAATACGAAATGCTCATTTTACACTGAAGATTATTTGCAGCAAAAATTTTCTCTGATTAGTAATGACGATAACCTTTGGATAAATGGTTCTATATGCCCTGACCTTAATCTTGTTAAGGCAATTAAATCTTTAGCAGATAATCAGTGTTTAAAGCAAAATGAAACACTTATTGCATATAGGAGTAAGGAAAGCATTCCTTGTGATGTTATTACCTATGATGATGAATTTTTGCAAGTTTCACAACTGTGGCATATTTTTGAGTACAATGATGAATGTATTCAATCCGATTTTAAACTACTTACAGAAGGAAGGACATCTCAACTAATTAGCGAAACTAATGCTTGTACTAATCCAGAAAATATTTTTATTGAAGATGGCGCAAAAGTAGAACATGCTATTCTTAATGCTTCGACAGGACCTATTTATGTAGGTAAAAATACTGAAATTATGGAAGGAAGTATTGTCAGAGGACCCTTTGCTATGTGCGAAAACTCAGTACTCAAAATGGGGGCAAAAATTTATGGGGCAACTACTTTAGGTCCTTATTGTAAAGTTGGGGGTGAAGTAAACAACTCTGTGTTATTGGGATATTCCAATAAAGGACATGACGGTTTCTTAGGTAATTCTGTATTAGGTGAATGGTGCAATCTAGGAGCTGACACCAATAACTCCAATTTAAAAAACAATTATGCTGAGGTTAAATTATGGAGTTATCAATCAGAACGCTTTATAAATACAGGACTTCAATTTTGTGGTCTTATTATGGGTGATCACTCTAAGTGTGGAATCAATACGATGTTTAATACTGGGACAGTTGTCGGAGTAAGTGCTAATGTTTTTGGTGCAGGTTTTCCTCGCAATTTTGTTTCTTCTTTCTCCTGGGGTGGTTCTGCAGGTTATATGACATATCGCTTAAATAAAGTCTTTGAAGTGGCAGAAAAAGTGATGCAACGCCGTGCCATAGAGTTTAATCAAGTAGAAAAAGATATTTTAACTGAGGTTTTTGAACTGACAAAGTCGTACCGAAAAGACTAGTTTTGTCAGTCGTTTATATGATATTTGTAATGGCACACTTTTTGTCATTATTATTTTCGAACAACACTATTATCAAGATTGACAAAAAAATTTTGAATGAAAAAAGACATGTTTTTAGATTCTTTTGCTGGTGCAAACTTTGAGGACGAATCCGATTTCTTCCCATTACTTAGTAGCGTTGACGAGGAGAAAATAAATAAGGAACAAGTTCCTAAATCCTTAGCTATTTTACCTCTTAGAAATACGGTTCTTTTCCCTGGTGTAATAATTCCTATTACTGTTGGAAGAGATAAATCAGTTAAGCTTATTAAGGAAGTTTACAAAGGGTCTAAAACTATAGGGGTTGTTTCTCAAAAGAAGTCTGATATAGAAGATCCAACTTTTAGTGATTTAAACACTATTGGTACGGTGGCGCACATTATGAAAATGTTACGAATGCCAGATGGAAATATCACTATTATTATTCAAGGTAGGAAATTAATAGAGCTTCAAGAAATGGTTCAAGAAGAACCATATTTGAATGCTACTGTTGCTGAGTTGTCTGAAGAAAAACCTGAGAAGGGAGATGAGCAATTTATCGCCCTTGTCGATTCCATAAAGGATATTGCTTTGCAAATTGTTAAAGAATCTCCTAATATACCTTCAGAAGCTCAATTAGCAATTCAAAATATAGAATCACCTACTTATTTAGTCAACTTTGTTTGTTCCAATATGGATGTTGACATGAATAAAAAACAGGAATTACTTGAGGTCTTTAATTTAAAAAGTCGTTCGGAAAAAACACTAGAGATAATCAGTAAAGAATTGCAACGCCTTGAGATGAAAAATGAAATTCAACACAAGGTTAAGCACGATTTAGACCAACAACAGAGGGAGTATTTTCTAAATCAACAACTCAAAGCCATACAAGAAGAATTAGGTGGTTCAGCAGATCAAGAAATTGAGGAGATGCGCACTAGAGCTAAATCTAAAAAGTGGAATAAAGAGGTTTCTAACAATTTTGAAAAAGAAATCAAAAAATTACAGCGTATGAATCCTGCGATGGCAGATTACTCTGTACAAAGAGCCTACCTCGAATTATTTTTGGATTTGCCTTGGAACGAATACACAAAAGATAATTTTGATTTAGATAAGGCCAAGAAAACATTAGATAGAGACCATTTTGGTCTTGAAAAAGTTAAAGAACGTATCCTAGAACATCTAGCCGTATTGAAACTCAAAGGAGATATGAAAGCACCTATTTTGTGTTTATATGGTCCTCCGGGTGTAGGTAAAACGTCGTTAGGGAAGTCTATTGCTGAAGCCTTAGGTAGAAAATACGAGCGTGTTTCACTTGGTGGATTGCGTGATGAATCTGAAATCAGAGGTCATCGTAAAACGTATATCGGGGCAATGCCGGGTAGAATTATAAATTCCATTAAAAAAGCCAATTCTTCAAATCCTGTATTTGTATTGGACGAAATAGATAAGATTACAAGAGATTCGCATGGCGATCCTTCTTCGGCAATGCTTGAAGTTCTAGACCCTGAGCAAAACAGCTCATTTCACGATAATTATTTAGAGGTTGGATATGACCTATCTAAAGTTATGTTTGTGGCAACTGCTAATTTCTTATCAAGTATTCAACCTGCTCTAAGAGATAGAATGGAAATCATAGAGATAAACGGTTATACAATTGAAGAAAAAGTGCAGATTGCTAAAAAACACTTACTTCCTAAACAAATCAAAGAACATGGTTTAAAAAGCTCTGATTTAAAGTTAAGTAATAAAGTTTTTGAATCTGTAATAGATGGCTACACAAGAGAATCTGGAGTTAGAGGTCTAGATAAAATGGTTGCCAAATTGGTTCGCTATGCTGCCAAATCCATAGCAATGGAACAAGACTATAATCTTAGTCCTAACATATCGTATTTAAAAGAAATACTTGGTGCTGCACCATTTGATAAAGAACGTCATTTGAATAATGATATTCCTGGAGTAGTAACAGGCTTAGCTTGGACGGCTTTAGGAGGTGATATATTGTTTATAGAAAGTAGCAAGAGCTTAGGCAAAGGTAAAATGAGTATTACTGGTAATTTGGGTAATGTGATGAAAGAATCTTCCACAATTGCTATGCAGTATATAAAATCTCACGCTAAAGAATTGGGAATAAATCCTGACGACTTAAATGCAAATGATGTTCATCTTCATGTTCCTGAGGGAGCAACTCCAAAAGATGGGCCTTCAGCGGGTATAACTATGCTTACGGCTTTAGTATCCTTATTTACCGGAAGAAAAGTCAAAGCCAAGTTAGCGATGACAGGAGAAATAACATTAAGAGGTAAAGTCCTAGCTGTAGGTGGTATAAAAGAAAAAATATTAGCAGC
>TARA_Y200000002_G_scaffold380212_1_pt1 | contig 10860 bp, 6 predicted proteins | sample TARA_Y200000002 | Tara Oceans TARA_Y200000002 (sample SAMEA2619388) | marine metagenome | biome: marine biome (ENVO:00000447); feature: surface water layer (ENVO:00002042); material: "saline water (ENVO:00002010), including plankton (ENVO:xxxxxxxx)" | depth 5 m | reverse complement strand
TTTTTTATATTGCTTGTACCAGCTATTATTTTTTCTCAAGATTCTTCCTATGTAATTAATGAAAATGATTCTATTAATTATTTTCATGAATCAGAAAGAAATTATATTGGTATAAATCTTTCTCCTATGGTTGCAGGATTGTTAACTAATCAAACCAGTCATAATATAAAGATTAGTACTATTTATAAGAGAAATTTTGGCGATCATAATATGAGATTTAGTTTAAATTATTTACAAAATGTAAGTAATTCAAATTTTGATTTTAATATGCCTGTTCTTACAACAGATACATCAATATTTTATAGATATTTTAATTCAGATTATGAGTATTATGATTTTAGATTTGGCTTTGAAGAATTAAGAAGTTACTCTACAACTAGAGTACATATTGGAATAGATTTACTTATAGGTTACGGACAACAAAAATCTAATTATTTTCATAATGTTTATGAATTAGATTCTTCAGGTTATTATTTGTCTTCTTCAAACTATGAAAATCATACCTTAATAAAAACAGAAGGTCAAAGGGTAACCAATTACTTTACTACAGGGATTGATGTTTCGTTTGGTATGGATATTTTTTTAAGTGAATCATTTTTATTAACTATTCAATTAACTCCTCAATTTAACTATTATCTACATTCAAAAGATAAATTAATAGACGATCCATTAAATGAATATGTTCAATTCGGAAATTTTGCAGATTTTAAATTGGGCTATTTAGATGTACAGCTTATTTATAAGTTTTAATCTTCATGCTCTATCAAATTTTTGGGCATTGCATTAATAATTTCATTGCTCGCATATTTTTCATATTTTTTAAAGTTCTCATTGAATTTATCAGCTAAAAAACATGCTTTTTTAACATATTGTTCTTTGTTTTTCCAAGTATTTATAGGATTAAGGATAGAGCTTGGTATTTGAGGGCATAAAACAGGCATATTTAACCCAAATATTGGATGTTTTTCATATTCTACGTTATCTAAATCATTATTTAATGCAGCCATTATCATAGCTCTAGTATGAGAAAGTTTCATTCTTTCACCTACTCCATACGGTCCTTTAGTCCATCCAGTATTTACTAGCCACACGTTAACATCTGAAGATTCCATTTTATTACCTAGCATTTCTGCATATTTAATTGGATGTAAGGGTAGGAAAGGAGACCCAAAACATGCTGAAAAGGTAACTACAGGTTCAATAATTCCATCTTCAGTTCCAGCAACTTTTGCGGTGTAACCTGAAATAAAGTGATACATAGCTTGACCTTTATTAAGTTTTGATATTGGTGGTAATACTCCAAATGCATCTGCAGTCAATAGAAAAATATTTTTTATATTATCTCCTTTATAACCTTTGGCAATATTCTTTATGTGAGTCAAAGGATAACTTACTCTGGTGTTTTCTGTGATAGACCCATTAGTGAAGTCTACAATATGTGAATTATTTTTAAATACTACATTTTCCAGAATTGCTCCTTCTTTTATAGCGTCCCAAATTTCTGGTTCTTTTTGTTTTGATAAATCAATACATTTTGCATAACACCCACCTTCAAAATTGAAAATAGTATTTTCTGACCAACCATGTTCATCGTCTCCAATTAAAAACCTATCAGGATCTGCTGATAATGTGGTTTTTCCGGTTCCTGAAAGACCAAAAAATACTGCAGTATCTCCTTTTTTTCCAATATTTGCAGAGCAGTGCATAGAAAGTGTATTTTGAGAACGGGGTAATATATAGTTTAAAACTGAAAAAATTCCTTTTTTTATTTCTCCAGTATATCCAGTTCCTCCTATTAAAATTATTTTTTTTGAAAAATTAATAATAGAAAAATTAGCTTGTCTAGTTCCATCTGATTCCGGATTAGCTTGAAAACCAGGGATGTTTATAATATGCCACTGAGGAACAAAAGATTTAATTTCTTCTTCCTTTAAATCATTAAACATATTACTTACAAAGTGGTTGGACCATGGATATTCATTAATTACTCTAATTTTAAGTTGGAATTTTTTTAAGGAACAAGCATATACATCTCTTACATAAATTTCTTTATGTTTTAAATAGTTCATAGCCTTTTGGTAGAGTTTATTAAAATCCGATGTATCGAATGGAATATTCACTTCTCCCCACCAGACAGTGTCTTTAGTAACATTATCTTTAACGATAAATCTATCTTTTGGTGATCTTCCAGTAAACTTACCAGTTTTTACACAAAGTGCTCCAGATGAAGCTAAAATACCCATACCATTATTAATGGTTATTTTAGTAAGTTCTTTTGTGGTTAGATTCCAGTGTACACTAGAAATATTTTTAATACCTAGATTTGATAAATCATTAAAATCCGGTAGTTTTCCACTTATTTTCATCTTTAGAAATTAAATTTTTTTAAATATAAATACACTTTACGTTTTAATGACATTAATTAATTTTAGATATAAACAAACTGCTAACAACTCATATAATCTTTAAAAAAATTAAAATAATTATATGGAATTTTAACTATGACAACATTAAATAATTTTAGAACTCAAGTAAATACAAGTATTTCTATAAACAAAATTTCACATGATAATCATATCGTTTTTATGGGATCTTGTTTTAGTGATTCTATGATGAAATATTTTTCTAATTTTTGTTTTTCAGTATCTAGTCCTTATGGTACAATTTATAATCCAATCACATTATCTCAAAATATCAAAAGAGCTATGACAGAAAATATGTTTTCAGAATCGGAATTGTTGCAAAATGAAGAATTTTTCCTTAGTTGGTTTCACTCTGGAAAATATTTTAATAAATCTAAAGATCTACTTTTAAATACTATTAACCAACAACAAGTAAAATTGGCAGAACTTATTAAAAAAAATGCTAAATTATTCGTAACATTTGGTACATCAAAAGTTTATGAATTTCTTGAAAATAATCAAATTGTAGCTAATTGTCATAAACAACCTAATAGTAAATTTAAAAATAGAAGATTAGAAATTTCAGAAATTGTTAAAAGCTGGCGTTCAATACTTAATCAAATTAATAATACTGTAATATTTACAATTAGCCCAGTAAGACATTTAAAAGATGGTTTTATTGATAACAACAAAAGTAAGGCAACTTTATTTCTAGCTATAGATCAACTTTGTAAAGAATTTGATCATGTTCATTATTTTCCAAGTTTTGAAATTTTAATTGATGAATTAAGAGATTATCGATTTTATGCTTCTGATTGGATTCATCCATCCAATGAAGCAACTGATTACATATGGAATAAACTTTCTGAACAAATATTCTCAAAGGATACTTCTTTGTTAATTAAAAAAATTGAGAAAATTCGAAATGATTTAAGTCATCAACCAAAATTTGGGATGACCAAAGCTTATATCAACTTTATCAGTGAAACTCTTGAAAAAATAAATAATATCAAAAATCAAACTAAAAATTATGATTGGTCTAATGAAATTAGCCAAATAAACGCCATTCTTAATAAATAAACCTACCTAAATTTTTTTTACAATAATTAAAATCTAAATTGGATAAAATATTCTTTTTATATGGATATATAGCATCATGAACCAAAATAAATTTTGATCGGATTTATAAGAATTATAGCTTGTATTAATCTATAAATTTATTCCAAGAATAAGGGAAAATCATTAAAAGAAACTAAACGACTTTGAGATATTTAATATCCAAATATTTCTTCCAAAGATAATTCCTTAAGATCTCCCATTTTTTTAAGTACCTGCATATCTATTAAATCTCTATTTCCTATTACTAGATAGGTATACTTATTTCCTTTTACCTTATCATTAAAGAATTCTTTAATGTCTTCAAGCTCTAAATTTTTAATTTCTGGATAAATCTTTTCGTTTATATCGTATTCTCTTCCCATTTGTTTAGAAGATAAATACTTCCAAAATAAAGAAGCTCGTTTGGTTCTTGAAGTTTCAATTTTCTTTAATGCTGCAATTTTGGCGGACTGAAATTGATCCTCTACTTCTGGCATATTGTTCATAAGATCAATCATGGCTAGTTTTGCATCTTCAAGTTTGTCTACTTGGGTACCGACATAAGCTCTTACATAATGAGATTTATTTAATTTACCTGGACTTGTAAAAACAGAGTAAGCAGAGTAGGCTAATGCTTTAGATTCTCTTATTTCTTGAAATATGATGGAGGATAGGCCAGAACCAAAGTATTCATTAAAAACTCTACTAGTAGCTAAAATGTTTTCATTATATAGACCTGCATTTGAAAGCATCATTAATTCAGACTGTACCATATCGTAATTGACAAAATATACTTTATTGCTATCCATGGATAGTTCTTTAAAATTTTTAGGTTTTTTAATAGCTTTAAGTACATTAGGAGTTTGATGATATTTACTAAGTAAAGATTTAACTTCATCAACTTCTTTTCTTCCGTAATAATAAATATAATGTTGGTAGGATGTTAAATCTTTTATTTTAGCTACCAAATCATTAGGATCCAAATTATTTAACTCTTCTTTATTTAGCTTATGCTTAATAGGAGAGTCTTCACCGTATTGTCCATAATTAAGAAGTCCTCCATATAAAATAGATCTTTTACTTAATTTAGCATCTTCTCTTTCTTTTAATTTATCTAGAATTGTATTTTCTAGTGCCATTTTGTCTGATTGAACATGAGCTAAAATATGTTCAAAAAGTTGAATTCCTTCTTCAATAGATTCATCTAAGCCAGAAAGGGTTACATAAACTCTTTCTTGAGCAGCATAAACGTCATAATTTAAACCTAATTTAAATAATTCCAACTGCAATTCATTAGCAGAATATTTATCTGTACCTAAATACTCTAAATATTCTACTGCTATAGCCATTTCTTTGTCACTAAAGGATCCCATTTCTAGAATATAATTCAAACTAAAAGTTTCATTACTTTTATTTTTTACATAATAAAGATGAACTCCCGAATCTAAAGAATCTTTGATAATTTCTTTAGAGTAATCATCATAAATTGGATTAAGCCTCGAAGAAACATTTGAATAAAAGTTTTTAGCAAATAAAGAAGCTGTGTCTCTGTTTAATTGAACTTGAGTGATTTCAGGTTTTTCTACTTTTGGACTATTTCTTTCGCCATTTTCTTTATAAACAACTACGTAATTATTTTTAAAATATTTATTTGCGAAGTCAACAATATCCTGTTTGGATACTTTATTTAATTTTTCTTTAGTATTTACAATATCAGACCATTTTTGACCCAGAATAAAAGCATCAGTCATTATGCTTGCTCTTACTCTATTGTAAAGAAGGCCTTCTTGTTCTCTAAGTTTAAAATTTTTAATAACAGCTTTAAGCATCCAGTCTTCAAAATCTCCTGATTTTATCTTTTCTATTTCTGCTAATAACAAATCTTTTACTTCATCTAATGACTGTCCCTCTCTTGGAACACCTTCTAACTCAAACACAGAATAATCTTTCATAACATCTCCATAACAGTAAGCATCGAGTACTTTTTGACCCTTAATTAAATTTAAATCAATTAAACCAGCCTGACCATTATTTAATAAACCATCAAAAAGATCTAGCATATAGATATCATCACAATTAATTCCCGGCAATCTATATCCTATATTGATCCATGCAGTATTGGTTCCGGTGACTGTTACAAATTCTGGTTCGGTTATATCATCTTCTACAGCAGCTTCAAAAATTGGAATATCTTTAGCTTTTAATGATCCAAAATATTGCCTAATTAAATCTACCGATTTATCAGGATCGATGTCGCCAGAAAGTATTATTGCCATATTATTAGGAACATACCAATCATTAAAATATTGATGTATTTTCTCCATTGACGGGTTTTTTAAATGTTCTCCAGTTCCTATTGTTGTTTGAGTACCATAAGTATGTTTTTTAAATAGTTTTGCACTCAATGCCTCGTAGGCAAGCCTGTAATCATTATCTTGTCCTCTGTTAAATTCTTCATAAACTGCTTCCAGCTCAGTATGAAAGAGTCTTAATACTAATTCACTAAATCTTTCAGCTTCAATTGATAGCCATTTCTCAAATTCATTTGATGGAATTTCATTGATGTATACGGTTCTTTCACTAGAAGTATAGGCATTGGTGCCTTTTGCTCCTATTGAACTGATCATTTTGTCGTATTCGTTTGGTACTGCATATTGTGCAGCTAAACCAGATAAACTGTCAATTTTTCTATATATAGCTTTTCTTTTATTTTCATCGTTTGTATTTCTTCTTAATTCATAGAGATTAGAAATTTCAGTTAGAATAACTTTTTCTTTTTCCCAGTTGATTGTAGCAATTTTTGAAGTTCCTTTAAATAGCATATGTTCTAAATAGTGTGCTAGTCCTGTAGCATCTGAAGGATCTTGTTTACTACCAGTATTTACTGCAATATTGGTTTGAATTCTAGGTTCATCCTTATTAATTGACATATAAATTTTTAAGCCATTTTCTAGAGTATAAATTAATGTATTGGTAATGTCATTTTCAACAGTTTCGTAACTGTATTTATAACTAATCTTAGAATTATTGGAGTTGGAATCATTACATGAATAAATTAGAGAAAGACCAATTAATAAGGTGAAAAATTTAATTTTCATATTGAGTAGTTTTTGAGTTTAGAAATTAAAAAGTAATTCAATGTAGTAGATTTAATTGAAATTCCTTCAAAGATTTTAGTGTTTTAAATGATTGTTTAGCCCAATCAGGATTTGAATTCTGATCTGGAATAACAATTGTTCTCATTTTTGCATTAAGTCCAGCCAACATACCGGATTTGGAGTCTTCTAAAACCAAGCAGTTTTTAGGATGAATTTTCATACTTTTAGCTGTGGATAAAAAAACTGCAGGATTTGGTTTTCCTGCAATTTCTTTTTCTGCAGAGTGAATAAATTGGAAATACTTTCTAATTTTTAGTGTATCTAAAGTGGTATTAATTAAAGTCATAGAAGATGAAGATGCTAATGCTATTGTAATTTGTGCTTTATTTAAAAGTTTTAAAGAATTTAAAACTCCTGGCAACAATTCCCCATTATTTTTAATAAGATGAATCATTTTTTTTTCAATAGAATTAACAATCTCTTTTTGGGTAAAATTTTGCCATTTTAATTTATTCCACCAAAAATTCACTACTTCATCAATTCTCATCCCTGTTGTTTGGGCACACATTTCCAATGTGAAGTCAAACCCAATTTCTTTAAAACTTTCTATTTCTGCTATTTTCCATAAAGGTTCAGAGTTTATTATTAACCCATCCATATCATAGATAACTCCTTTAATTAAGTTTTTCATTTACCTAGAAAAGGATATCTGTAATCTGTAGCTGGTACAAGAGCCTCTTTGATAGTCCTTGGGGAAACCCACCTTAACAAATTTAAATATGATCCCGCTTTGTCGTTAGTTCCAGATCCTCTAGCACCACCAAAAGGTTGTTGACCAACAACAGCACCAGTTGGCTTGTCGTTTATGTAGAAATTACCAGCGGAATTTTCTAATTTTTTCATAGCATATTCTAAAGCATATCTATCCTGACTATAAATGGCTCCGGTCAAAGCGTATTCAGATGTATTGTCTACAGTGTCTAAAATTTCATCAAATTCATTGTCTTCATATACAAAGACTGTAACTACTGGTCCAAATATTTCCTCACACATGGTTTTGAATTTTGAATTAGTAGTTTTTATAACAGTGGGTTCTATAAAATATCCCTTAGATTTATCATAATTTCCTCCAACAAGAATTTCAGCATCTGAAGCATTCTTAGCAAAATCAATATAGTTTACAATTTTATCAAACGAAATTTCAGAAATAACTGCATTAATAAAATTTTCAGGGTTTCCAGTAGATCCTATTTTAAATGAATTAACATCTTCAATAGCCTTTTCTAAAACACTATTAGAGAGGGATTTAGGTAAATAAACTCGTGATGCTGCTGAACATTTTTGACCTTGAAATTCAAAAGCACCTCTGGAAATTCCAGTTGCTACAGCCATAGGGTTTGCAGAAGGATGTGCAACAATAAAATCTTTACCTCCAGTTTCACCTACTATTCTGGGATATGACCTATACTTACTTATATTGTTACCAATAGTTGCCCACAAGGACTTAAAAACAGAGGTTGAACCAGTAAAGTGAAGACCTGCAAAGTTTTTATGATTAAATACTACTTCTCCAGCAGTAGGTCCATCAGCAACCACCATATTTATGACTCCATCAGGTAGTCCTGCTTCTTTAAATAACTTCATAATTACATTTGCCGAATACATTTGGGATTCAGCTGGTTTCCAAACAATCACATTTCCCATCATTGCTGGAGCAGCACAGAGGTTAGCTGCAATAGCGGTAAAGTTAAAAGGAGTTATTGCAAAAACAAAACCTTCTAAGGGTCTATATTCTAATCTATTTATTATGCCATCAGCTGATTCTGGTTGCTCAGCATAAATTTGTTGCATGTAGGCTACATTAAATCTTAAAAAATCAATTAATTCACATGCTGCATCTATTTCAGCTTGATATACATTTTTAGATTGACATAACATTGTGGAGGCATTCATTTCATCCCTATATGGTCCTGCGAGCAAATCAGCAGCTTTTAAGAAAATGGTGGCTCTATTTTCCCATGACATATTACTCCAATTCTCTCTGGCTCTCAATGCACACTCAATTGCCTTTTCAACATGTGAAGCATCTCCCATACTAAATTCCCCAAGCTTGTGTTGATGATCATGCGGAGGATTGATAGGAAGTTTTTTATTGGTTGTTATCTCATCCTTTCCAATATACAATGGAATATGTATAGGACTTTGATGATACATTTCTTCATATTTATTTATTAAACTTTCCAATTCTTTAGAACTAGGTTCATAACTTCTAACTTCTTCATTTACCGGATAAGGCATTTGATAAAAACCTTTTGACATAATTATTTAATTTAAGTTTATACGAATTTAAAATTTAAATACGATAAATTTAATTAGCTAGTTGAAATTAAATAATTTTAAGATAAATAGTTTATTAATGTATAGTCCATATTTAGCAAGTACTACCAATTTTCCTTTTGGAATTGAAGTTGATAGGGCAGAAGGAACATTTATCTATGACACAAAAGGAAAGCAATATTTTGATTTAATTGCTGGAATTTCCGTTTCTAACTTAGGTCATCAGCACCCCCAAATAATTAAGGAAATTAAAAAACAAATAGATAAGCATTTACATGTTATGGTTTTTGGGGAATATAGTCAAAGAATTCAAAATGAATTAGCAGAAAACTTAACCTCTTTATTACCTAAAAATTTAAATTGCCTTTATGTAGTTAATTCTGGAACTGAAGCTAATGAGGCAGCATTGAAATTAGCCAAAAGAGCAACAAAAAGAACAAAATTAGTTGCCTTTAAAGGTGCCTATCATGGATCAACTCATGGATCTTTAAGTGTTTCGGCAAATGAAGATAAAAAAGCTGCCTTTAGACCACTTCTGCCAGATGTATTCCATCTGCCTTTTAATGATTTAGAAGCTCTTGATTTTATTGATAAATCCGTAGCAGGAATTATTATTGAACCCATTCAAGGAGATGCGGGTATAAGAATACCTTCTTTTGAGTTTATGAAAAAACTTAGAAAAATATGTGACGAAAATTGTATTCTTTTAATTTTTGATGAAATTCAGTCAGGAATGGGAAGAACCGGAAAATTATTTGCCTTTGAACATTTTGATATTGTTCCTGATATATTAACAATCGGAAAAGCTTTTGGAGGTGGAATGCCAATTGGGGGTTTTGTAACCAGCCAAAAGCTAATGTCGTTATTTAATAACCATCCAAATTTAGGGCATATTACTACGTTTGGAGGTCATCCAGTTTCTTGTGCAGGTGCACTAGGTTATTTGAATGTTTTAAAATCAGAAAACATTCTTCAAAATGTGGAAATAAAAGGAAAATTATTTGAAAAATTATTAGCTCATTCTTCGATTGTTGAGATAAGAAGAAAAGGCTTGTTTTTTGCTATTGAAATGAAAAATAAAGATATTGTTAGAAAGGTAGTAGAAGGATGTAAAGATATGGGAGTTTTAAGTTTTTGGTTTCTGTCATGTCCAGAAAGTTTTAGAATTGCTCCACCATTAAATATATCAGAGAGTGAAATAAGAGAATCCTGTTCAATAATAAACAAAGTAATGGATAATTTTTTATAGTTATAAAGAACTTTTTACAACTGAAATGAGCCTTTCAATATCGTTTTCATCATTGAAAACATTTATAGAAACTCTAATACTATTTCCTCTTAAAGATAAAAAAATTTGATTTTCATCAAGTTTCCTTTTAAATTCTACAGCGTTGATATTTTTAGGTAATCCCAATGAAAATAAATGAGAATTAAAAAATTCTTTTTCTTCAAACTTTATATTCAATGGCCTTAATTCTGAAATAATAATATTTGCTAATTTTTTACAGTATTTTTCGATATTATTTACTCCCCATTTATTTATTTGCTTTAATCCGTTTAACATAATAGGAGACAACAAAAAATTGGTAGTTTCTCCAACATTATATCTTCCTGCCATAGGTTTGTAATTAGGATCGTAATTAGTTAAGTTACTAAAATCTAAGGAATTAGTTCTATTCATCCAAGATTCTTCAATTGGTGTTCCATTATGAAATTTTTTAGAAAAGTATCCTAGAGCCATAGAGTAAGGTCCAAAGAGCCACTTATATCCGGCACATATTAGTGCATCAATATTCAATTTTTTTACATCCATTTGCGAGGCTCCAACAGATTGAGTCCCATCTACAATAAAATAAGCCCCAACTTTTTTACATTTATCTCCAATTTCTTTTAACATTAGTTTGGTCCCATTCATCCAGTGAATA
>TARA_Y200000002_G_scaffold383142_1_pt1 | contig 10918 bp, 8 predicted proteins | sample TARA_Y200000002 | Tara Oceans TARA_Y200000002 (sample SAMEA2619388) | marine metagenome | biome: marine biome (ENVO:00000447); feature: surface water layer (ENVO:00002042); material: "saline water (ENVO:00002010), including plankton (ENVO:xxxxxxxx)" | depth 5 m | reverse complement strand
TAGGAGAAATAGATGAAAAAAAGATTTAATGTTCTAGGCATTGGAAACGCCATGGTTGACATCTTAATCAAATCAACTGAGGAATACCTTTCAAAAAACGATATAAAAAAAGGTGTAATGCAGCTAGTGAATTTAAAAAGATCACAAGCGCTTTATAGTAATTTTGGATCTGAAACCGAAATTCCCGGTGGTTCAGGCGCAAACACGATTTACGGATTAGCAACGCTTGGCATTTCTACTAGTTACATCGGCAAGGTAAAAGATGATTTTCTTGGTAATCAGTTTAGATCTGATCTCCTAAATGCTAATATTCATTATGCTACACAACTAAGCAGCAAAAAAACCACAGCCGAAACAGGAAGATGCGTCGTATTCATCACACCAGACGGAGAAAGGTCTATGAATACGTATCTAGGTGTTACAGAACACCTAAGTGAAGATGATATTCATACCGATAATATTAGACAATCTGAATGGATATATCTTGAGGGATATCGTTTTGATGGTCGAGATAGTGAACTAGCCTTTGCCAAAGCAATTCGAATTGCTAAGGCCCACTCTTGCAAAATAGCCTTGACTTTGTCAGATCCTTTTTGCGTTCAACGTCATATAAAAGCATTTAAAAGAATAATTTATAACGATGTAGACTTGCTTTTTTGTAACGAAGCAGAATTAAAGTTACTTTATGGAACCTCAAACTTGGAAGATGCTATTAGAACAGGATCAAAGGACGTTCAGATATTAGTTTGCACGATAGCAGAGAGAGGTGCCGTCATTTCAAATAAAGAAAATATTATCTCGGTTCCAACGAAAAAAGTGACTGTCTTAGACACAACAGGTGCAGGCGACTTGTTTGCTGCAGGATTTTTAAATGGTATTATAAAGAAAAAAAGTATCAAAATATGTGGTCACATGGGGAATCTGGCAGCATCGGAAATTATCAGTCATCTTGGGGCTCGTCCCAGGACCAATCTTAAAGACTTATTTGAAGATAACATTACTCCATAATTAATTGTTAAATTAGTCTTTAATCGCCAACTTAAAAACATCCTCTAATACAGGCTCACAAGTAGTTATATCTTTTATCGAAAGATGGTTGTCCCTACATATATCAATTAATTTTTCAGTTGAAATTACTGTTCTGTCAAAGGATAATTCAAGCGAGCCATCGGGTTTAATTTTTGGAATAACTGTAGTCGGAAAATTAGGCATTTGCACAATTTTTTTGTTTAAATGAATAATTAAAATCTTATTTTTAAGCCTGTGCAAAAGAGTTTTTGTTTTCCCAAATTCAACCAAAGAACCTTTATTCAATATTGCTATCCGATCACACATTTTTTGTGCTTCCTCAAGATAATGAGTTGTCAAAATAATTGTTTTTCCAGAGGAACGAAGTTCAAAAATATAGTTCCAAAGCATCTCCCTGAGCTCAATATCAACCCCAGCTGTTGGTTCATCCAATATCAAAATTGGTGGATCATGAACTAACGCTTTTGCTATAAGCAACCTTCGCCGCATCCCACCTGAAAGAGACCGAGCATACGCATTTTTCACGTCACTTAATCCAACTTTCTCAAGTATTTTGGTAGTTTCCCGCTCGCGCTTTCGAACACCAAATAAACCAGCTTGAATTTCCAGCGCCTCTCTTGGACTAAGGAAAGGATCCAAGTTAAGTTCCTGCGGAACAACTCCTAAAAAAGTTCGTGATTTTTCAGGATAAAGTTGTTGATCGTACCCACAAATTGAAATAATTCCAGAAGATTTATTTGTTAGGCCGGCAATAATATTTATTAGAGTTGATTTGCCCGCTCCATTCGGTCCTAAAAGGCCAAAAATAGATCCAGAAGGAATTGATAAAGACAACGAATGCAATGCTCTCTTTTTTTTTTTATTTATGTGATTATTGTAAACCTTAGAAACACCAGTTAGTTCAAGAGCATAATTCAATATTAATACCTTTTATAAATTATTATTGGTTATGAAATTATTGATTGGATTTACACCTCTTGGTAAGCTATTTGAAAAACGAATCTGGATCAACAAATATCAAAAATAAAATTAGTAAAGGTGATTTATGACTAATTTGGCTCAAGACACTGAAGAGGTGACGTCTCGAACGGTGTCGTGCAAAGGAGGCTCAAACAACATTAGTGAAGGTCATCCTAAAGTATGGTTAAAAATACCAGTGGGTAAAGATTACGTTGTTTGTCCATACTGCGACAAAACTTTCATTTTGAGATTGTAGAAAGTCAAAATGAAATCTCTAACATTTAATTTTAATTGAAAAATCTTATGACAAACATTTTTGGCAATGGACATAAACTACATTTGATTGACGGGTCTGGATTCATTTTTAGAGCTTATCATGCACTTCCCCCGTTAACAAAGTCTGATGGCACACCAGTGGGAGCAGTGGCTGGTTTTTGCAATATGATTTTTCGAATGATAGAAAATAATTCTGGACCAAATGCGCCCACTCATATAGCTGTTGTCTTCGATCATAAGGGGAAGACATTCAGATCAAAAATTTACCCTGAGTATAAAGCAAATCGGCCTCCCGCGCCAGAAGACCTCATTCCTCAGTTTGAATTAATTAAACAAGCTACAGAAGCATTTAATTTACCGTCGATTGAAATCGAAGGGTATGAAGCAGATGATATTATTGCATCATACGCAATCCAAGCCTGTAACTTAGGTGCAGAAGTGACAATTGTATCCTCAGATAAGGATCTTATGCAATTAGTTCGCAATGGAATTTCTATGTTCGATACGATGAGAGATAAACTAATTGCCCGAGAACAAGTAATAGAAAAATTTGGCGTGACTCCAGAAAAAGTAATTGATGTTCAATCTCTGGCTGGCGATAGTACTGACAACGTTCCAGGAGCTCCAGGAATCGGTATTAAAACAGCCGCACAATTAATAAGCGAGTTTGGCGATCTAGATACTTTGCTAGAACAAACTGATAAAATCAAACAACCGAAAAGACGGCAAACATTAATACAAAATAAAAACCAAATTCTTGTATCTAGACAACTTGTTACACTAAAAACTGACGTCCCATTGCCACTATCTATGGAAGAATTAGAGAGGCAAGATCTGGAACCAGACATAATACTCAAATTTACCTCCAACATGGAATTTCGAACCCTAACAAAACGTATTTCAAACAAATTAAATATGTCCGATAATAACTACGATACGGAAACGAGCACAAGCAATAGTCAAAAAAGTAATACTTATCTGGAAAAAATACAACTACCGCCCTACTCGAACTACTCAGTGATTAACACAAAGCAGCAATTACAAGACTGGTCACGGAAAATCAAAGACCGAGGATATTTTGCTGTTGATACAGAGACAACTTCATTGAATGAAATTGAGGCCGAATTGGTTGGAATTTCATTATCCGTCGAGCTCGGAGAAGCGTGCTACATCCCACTTGCCCATATGGAAACAGGAAGTACTGTCGAAACGTTATTCGAACAAGTTAATTTGGCCCCAAATCAGCTACCAAAGGATGAAGTTTTAAAAATGCTGAAACCACTTTTAGAATCAGATCAGATACTCAAAATAGGTCAAAATATTAAATATGATGTGAAAATATTTAATAGGGTTGGAATTAATCTAACTTGCGTTGATGACACTATGCTTATGTCGTACGCATTACATGGAGGACTTCATCGACACAATATGAATGCTCTTGCTGAAATCTACCTAAAGCATGAGCCAATCAAAATACAGTCCTTATTGGGTTCTGGAAAAACAGCTCGAACTTTTGATAAAGTCCCTGTCAACATTGCAGTAAACTATGCAGCTGAAGATGCGGATGTGACACTGAGGCTCTGGTATATTTTTAAATCTAAACTGATAAAAAATAACATGAATCATGTTTATGAACGGTTAGAGAGGCCAATGATAAAACTTTTGGCTGATATGGAATTAACAGGAATTTCCGTTGACAAAATACTATTAACTGGCATGTCCAACTCATTATCCTTTAGACTTGCTGAGTTGGAGGAGCAAATTCATACTTTAGCAGACCAAAAATTTAACGTTGGTTCACCCAAACAATTAGGAGAAATCCTATTTAATAAAATGAACCTTCCCGGGGGGAAAAAAAACAAAAATGGTGCCTATTCTACAAGTGCCGAGATATTGGAGAGCATAGCAGCAACTGGAAACGAGTTCACCGAAAAAGTATTAGATTGGCGCCAAATGGCAAAGCTAAAATCAACATATACAGACGCCTTAAAAGATCACATTAATAGTCAAACAAATAGAGTTCATACCTCTTATAATATTTCGGGCACATCCACTGGTCGCCTATCATCAGCAGAACCAAATTTGCAAAATATACCAATTCGAACAGAGGAGGGAAGACGAATTCGTCAAGCATTTATCGCAAAAAACAATTGCCTTCTGTTAAGCCTCGATTATAGTCAAATTGAACTAAGGATTCTTGCCCACGTAGCAAATATCCCCAGCTTAAAACTTGCATTTGCTAACAATGTAGACATTCATGCACTAACAGCCTCTGAAATGTTTAATGTGCCTCTAAATGAAATGACCCCGGACATAAGGCGGAAAGCCAAAGCTATAAATTTTGGCGTTATTTACGGTATCTCTGCGTTTGGTTTAGCAAACAACTTACGGATTCCTCGAGATCAAGCGAAAATCTTCATTGAAACCTATTTTGAACGGTTTCCCCAGATAAAGGAGTATATGGATGCAACTATTAACCTAGCTAAAAGAAATAACTACGTTGAAACATTATTTGGACGAAGAATCCACACACCCAATATAAATAGCAAAGGCCATGAAGCTGGTTTCGCACAACGAGCAGCAATAAATGCACCTATTCAAGGTTCTGCAGCTGACATCATAAGACGGGCAATGATCCGAATACCAAAAATCTTAGCGTCCAACTCTTTGTCTGCTCGTATGCTTCTTCAAGTACACGATGAACTGATATTTGAAGTTCCTGAAAATGAAGTAACCAAAACTTCAAAACTCGTTAAAGAGGTCATGGAAACTGCTTGTGAACCTTTTTTGAAACTTAATGTTCCCCTAGTAGTCGAAGCTGGATTTGGGAAAAACTGGTCTGAGGCTCACTAAGCGATAGAGATCATCAATAACTTCCTCTAATGTTATCGAAATATAATTAACGCATTTTCTTTAACTTATCTTCAACTACTTTTAACGTCGCCTTATCACGGTAACGAGCTACAACGTTAGTGCCATGATTGCCTTCAAAGTTAAAAGGATAGGAACCGATCGATCCATCTGGAAAATTGACTGCTAAAATCTCTAATTTTTTTGCAATTTCACTCTCCGGCTTCAAAAATTTAACTGAAACGGACAACAATGGAGTTCCTCCCACTAACGAGGGTAAAAGTGATTCAACCATCACTTCAAATATTGATGGAACCCCAGCCATAACATAAACATTCTCCAAGAAAAAACCAGGGGCCTTGGATATGGGGTTGTCAATCAAAACCGCCCCATCTGGTACTGTTGCCATTTTGAGTCGAGCCTCGTTTAATGAACTCTCACCATCGCTATAGTTGGTACTGAGAAGTCGTTTTGCATCTTCCCTCACACTTAATCCAACTTTGAAAGCATGCGCAATCGCATCTGCTGTTATATCATCATGAGTTGGCCCAATGCCTCCACTTGTGAAGACGTAAGTATGATTCATTCTTAGACTATTTACAGCGGCGACAATATCATCTTTAGAATCAGAAACAACTCTTACCTCAGCCAAATTAATACCAACGCCAGTCAGTTTACTTGCAATGAACTGCGTATTCGTATCTTGTGTGCGCCCTGACAAAATTTCGTCTCCAATAACGAGCATAGCCGCATTAGGTTGGGTTACGTTTGCACTAGCAGTTGACATTTAAGCTCCCATCTTAATACTCTTCACTAATAGATTAGTTACGTGCCGTCTTGTAAGTTTTGGACTGATTTTAAAATTCCAAGGTTAATGTTTTTCGTAGGGTTAATGCTAGCATTTGATTAAAGTTAAATAAAGTATCAAATTTAGTAATTCCAGACTTCGAATTAATGTAGCAATTTAGTTCTTTTAACAGCACAATTATTTTCTTTTTAATTAACATAGTTATTTGCAAAAATTTGTATTTTAATATATGGGCAGAGCAACTTCTTAAAACTAATCATATGAGATTAAAAATTGAGTCCAATTAGAGTAAATACAGACGGCATACGAATACACTCAAAAGAAGAATTTTTTGGTATGCGAAAATCGTGTATCCTCGCTGCCAAAACTTTGGATATGATTGGAGACTATGTAGTCCCCGGCATCTCCACAGAAAAACTTAATGAGATTTGTCATGATTTTATGACTAGTAACAATGCAGTTCCAGCAACTCTTGGCTATAGGGGGTTTCCAAAATCCTGCTGTATATCGATAAATCATGTAGTTTGTCATGGTATACCCGGGGAAAAAAAATTAAAGGATGGCGATATCCTAAATATCGATGTGACATGTATTCTGGACGGCTGGTACGGTGATACAAGCAGAATGTATGTGGCTGGAAAATTACAACGAAAGGCTGCCCGATTAATTGAGGTTACTCACGAGTCTCTGATGAGGGGAATTAACGCAGTAAAGCCAGGTAACACTTTTGGTGATATTGGCGCCACTATACAAAAATACGTTGAGTCAAACAAAATGTCCGTTGTTAGAGACTTCTGCGGTCATGGACTTGGAGAGATGTTTCATTCAGCTCCAAATGTGCTTCATTATGGTTCAGCTGGAACCGGACCTAAACTTGAGCCAGGAATGTTTTTTACAATTGAGCCAATGGTGAATTTAGGTAGCCCTGATACCAAAATTCTCGCTGATAATTGGACAGCGGTTACGAAAGATAAGTCATTATCCGCACAATTCGAGCATTCGATTGGGGTAACCGAAACTGGTTGTGAAATATTTACATTATCTCCCAAGAATATTTTCTTTTCTAATCCAACTTCTCGTTAAATTCTAGCATGATAATATCCCATAGCCACAAATTTATTTTTATTAAACCTAGGAAGGTAGCAGGGACAACAATTGAATTAAAATTATCTCCTTATTTAGAGGGCGGAGATCTGGCTACACCAATAGAACCTCATGAAGAGCATCTGCGACAATTAAAAAATGGAGTGATTATTGCCAAGATTCGTCAGCACAATAAGTTTGGACTACCATTAAGATTACGAGACCACTCAACATTAAAAAAGGCATACTTAACACTGGAAAAAAAAGTTCGGAATTATCGTGTTATTACAGCGTGCAGAAACCCATGGGACAGAGCAGTATCTCAGTTTTTTTGGTCTTATCGAAAAAAAAATATGCTCAAACAAGATTTTGCTACTCAGAAATATGCATTTAATAAATTTACAAAACTATATGGACCAACAAATTGGTTAAACCTTTTTTATGGCCGAAAACGACAACGCCAACTTAATAGTTCTCATCTTTACACAATTAACAACAAAGTTCGAGCGAACTTTGTTGTCCGTTATGAACATTTAGAAACAGATCTTTTTACTCTGAAAAAGTTATTGTGTTTTCCCGACGACACCCTTACCAAAAATTATACAACAAAATCTACATTTCGACCTGCAGAAAGCCGAAATTGGCAAAAATTTTATGACTCAGACACTAAAGACTTAGTCGAAAACTGCTGCGCACGAGAAATTCGTTGTTTTAATTATAGCTTTGAGGGTAATACGAAACTCTTAGGTCCTTATCTGACTCCAGATGTAAATTAAGTTTAATTCCTACCATGACAATACTTATATTTTTTTCCTGAACCGCAAGGACAAGCCGCATTTCTACTAACTCTTCCCCAGGTTTTTTTGTCTACTACATTACTATTAGAGTTTGTAAGAGGTTTTTGTGGTAACCCAGCATGTTGGTCTGATTCTATTACTTGCACAAAAGAAATAAACTTAGTCACGTCACCTCTCAACCGTTGTAAAAGATTATCAAAAAGTGAAAAGGCCTCAGATTTGTATTCATTCAATGGATCTTTTTGAGCATAACCTCTAAAACTAACGACTGTCCTTAAATGCTCTAAAGTCAACAAATGGTCCTGCCACCCTTTATCTATCGTTTGTAAAACAACTTGTTTTTCGATCCTTCTCATTACTTCAGAACCATACAGACCCACCTTTTGAGCCATATGTCTATCAGAAGCCTCTGCGATCCGAGTGTTAATATCTTCAGGTCCTATAGTATCTTCATTTATCCACTCTTTCAGAGGTAAATCTAATGCCAACCTATTTCTCAATTCTTCTTGTAACTCATTTATGCGCCACTGTTCTGGGTATAAATCTTTAGACATATGAGCAACCACTAACTCATCAATTACATCGTATCGCATATCGCTAACTATTTCAGACAAATCATCAGCATCCATAATTTCCCTGCGCTGAGAAAAAATAGCTTTTCTTTGCTCATTCATTACGTCATCGTACTTAAGAATATTTTTTCTAATATCAAAATTTCGTGCCTCAACTTTGCTCTGGGCGCGCTCCAAAGCCTTATTCACCCATGGATGAGCGATACTTTCACCTTCCTTCATGCCCAGCTTTGCCAACATCGACTCTAATTTTTCTGATCCAAAGATTCGCATTAAATCATCTTCTAAACTCAAGAAAAAAACGGTGCGTCCAGGATCACCTTGACGGCCAGATCTTCCCCTCAACTGATTATCAATTCGCCTACTTTCATGACGTTCTGTTGCTAATACAAATAATCCTCCAGCATCAATTGCTCTTTTTTTATCTGCCGCTATTGTTTCCTCAATAACCTTTCGAACCGCAATTGGATCTTCGGTCTGATTTTCTTCCTCAAGAGCTAAATTAACTCTCATTTCTACGTTTCCACCTAACTGTATGTCTGTTCCTCTGCCGGCCATATTAGTAGCTATGGTAACAGCACCGGAAACGCCTGCGTTAGCAATAATTTGTGCTTCCTGTTCATGGAACCTAGCGTTAAGAACTTGATGTGGGATTTTAGCATTCTTTAATATTTTTGAAATAATTTCTGATTTCTCGATAGAAGTTGTACCCACCAGCGTTGGTTGACCATTACGATGTGCAACTTCAATCGCATTAGCCACGGCTTCATACTTCTCCTTCGTTGATCTGAAAACCTGGTCATCTTCATCTTTTCGTTGTATTGGCATGTTAGTAGGTATCTCAACAACGCCTAAATTATAAATCTCGAGAAACTCATCTTGTTCAGTTAATGCCGTTCCAGTCATGCCTGCAAGCTTTTCATATAGTCTGAAATAATTCTGAAATGTTACTGATGCCAGCGTCTTATTTTCTGATTGAATATGGACTCGCTCTTTCGCCTCAATACCTTGATGTAGCCCATTAGACAACCTCCGGCCTGGCATCATCCTACCCGTAAATTCATCAATAAGAATAATTTGTTTGTCTTTAACAATATAATCTTTATCTTTCGTGAAAAGCTTGTGAGCTAACAGACCTTGACTTACATGATGGACTAGAGTCGCACTTTCTGGATCATATAAAGTTGAGTCAGCACTTAAGAGTTCGCTTTCTTTTAACCTTTTCTCAATAAAATCATTTCCCAGATCAGTAAGCGTCGCTGACCTACTCTTTTCGTCCAACTCGTAATGATTTGTCTCTAGTATGGGAATTAATCTATCAATCTCTTTGTACAGCTCTGACCGATCCTCCGTGGGACCGGAAATAATTAAAGGGGTTCTGGCTTCATCGATAAGAATACTATCTACTTCATCAACAATTGCAAAATAAGGTGCCCTTTGAAAAAGGTCTTCAAGATTTGACTTCATATTATCCCTGAGATAATCAAACCCCAACTCATTATTAGTCGCATAAGTTACATCTGCTTTATAAGCCTCTTTTTTTAAATTTTCATCCATTTCAGGATAAACAGCACTCACACTCAATCCAAGAAACTGGTAAATTTTTCCCATCCATTCCGCATCTCGCTTCGCAAGGTAATCGTTGACTGTAACGACGTGCACACCTTTTCCCAAAAGTGCATTTAAATATACTGGTAAAGTCGCTGTAAGAGTTTTACCTTCACCTGTCTTCATCTCGGATATGAAACCTTGGTGAAGAAAAATCCCTCCTATTAGCTGAACATTAAAAGGCCTTAAACCTAACGATCTGATTGAAGCTTCTCGCACAACGGCAAATGCCTCAGGTAAAAGACTATCCAAGCTTTCACCTTTTAATAACCTTCCTTTGAATATTTCTGTCTTTGCTTTTAATTCAGCGTCTGAAAGTCCGGATATACTCTCTTCAAATAAATTAATCTCTTCAACAATTTTTGAGATGGATTTAATTTTTCGATCATTTTCCGACCCAAAAACTTTTCTTACTATCCGTCCAAAACCAAGCATACTCTATTATTCTCCAATTGTTAAACAACAGTAAATTTTAAAATCACTTTTAACAAACAAATGCTCATTTGGCTGTTACAAAATATTTAAATGCGTTATGATCTTAAAATGAATACGATTACTAGTAATGCTGAATTAACCACAAATTTCAGAGTATTCAAGTGAGAATAAAAAAACTAAACTCTAATTAGCCGATATAAATATTGAAAAGTTCAAAAATGAAGGAACAAAAACAGCTAATGCAACATTTAAATAATATTAAAATTTTTACCCTAATTATAATACTCTTATCTGCGTGGCCTGTAAGAAGTGAAACGCATACCGCTAATACTTCTTTGGCAGAAGTTAATGACAGAACCATTACTCTTGGACATGTAATAGCAGCAGTTGCTCGATTGCCGGAGGAATATAATAATCTAGACAACGATTATCTTCTTGAAGGAGTTTTAGATCAAATAATCAAACAAGAAATCATGGCGCAATCTTTAGATGTTTCTGAA
>TARA_Y200000002_G_scaffold66409_1_pt1 | contig 10956 bp, 9 predicted proteins | sample TARA_Y200000002 | Tara Oceans TARA_Y200000002 (sample SAMEA2619388) | marine metagenome | biome: marine biome (ENVO:00000447); feature: surface water layer (ENVO:00002042); material: "saline water (ENVO:00002010), including plankton (ENVO:xxxxxxxx)" | depth 5 m | reverse complement strand
GCTCTAAATGATTCAATGAGTGTGTATCTAATTCTTGAAAATGCACTTGATAGTGAAGATTTAATTTCAAGAGCACCCTCAGAAGGAGCTAGATCACAAAAACCACAAACAATGAAAGTTGGTTTTTCATACAACTTTTAGTAATTTTTTAGGAGAGAGGGGTGCTGCGTATACCCCTAAAGTTAAAGGGGCAATTTATTGCCCCTTTTTTTAAAATAAGTAAAATAACAGTATGAGAAATTTCCTAAAGTATGATGACACTCAAGTTGTAAAATATGACAGCATAATATTAGCTGTTATTTACACAGTAGGTCACATATTTATAGCAATGACCTGTAACAGGATTATCACTGGCGCTTCATTGAATATGGCAGCTGCAGATGCATTTGTAGAGCCTATTATTAATGGTTTTTGGTTTTATTTCCTTCTTGTCTATATTAAGACAAACATTGAAAAGAAAATTAACAATAATTCTATTACGTTTTTATCTAATGCTAAATTGGGACTATATTTAGCAATTTTATATACCATTGGCCATATTTTTATTGCAATGGTTTGTAACAGATTATTAACTGGAGCTCCATTAAATCTAGCAGCTATTGATGCTCTTGTAGAGCCTATTGTTAATGGTTTTTGGTTTTATCTTCTTTTTGTAGTATTTAATAAATACAAAATGCGCTCAAAAGCTTATTCCGGAAAGAGCAGCAAAAGCCCGGCACCAGGGGCATATCAGTCATCAAAACTTGCACCAGTCAATAACAAAAAGAATATAGATTAAGTATACAAAAAATTTTTCTATACAGTACAATACTTCAACCCAATGTGGGGCTATAGCTCAGCTGGGAGAGCACCTGCTTTGCAAGCAGGGGGTCCGCGGTTCGATCCCGCGTAGCTCCACCATTTAAGAACAATTTTTAGACTTTTTTTTTACATTTTTTAGTAGTATATTTACTAAATACTTTTTAATCGCACACTTTAAAGGAGATTCACGCATGACTGATAAAACTGAGGGAAAATGCCCCGTAATGCATGGGGCAATGACCACCCATAGTTCCAGTGGTACATCAAATAAAGATTGGTGGCCAAATCAATTAAATTTAAATATTCTTCATCAACACGATACGAAATCAAACCCAATGGATGGGGATTTTGACTATAGAGAAGAGTTTTCTAAGATTGATTATGAGGCCTTAAAAGAGGATCTGAATAACTTAATGACTGATTCTCAAGATTGGTGGCCTGCAGATTATGGACATTATGGACCTTTTTTTATAAGGATGACATGGCATGCAGCTGGCACATACAGAAATACTGATGGAAGAGGTGGTGGAGGTACTGGTGCGCAAAGGTTTGCTCCTCTAAATAGTTGGCCAGATAATGGAAATCTTGATAAAGCAAGAAGACTTTTATGGCCTATAAAACAAAAATATGGAAAGAAAATTAGCTGGGCTGATTTACTTATATTAGCTGGTAATGTTGCCATTGAATCTATGGGTGGTGAAACATTTGGTTATAGTGGAGGTCGCCCAGATATATGGGGACCTGAAGAAGACATTCATTGGGGTGTTGAATCAGAATGGCTTGAAAGTAAACGCTATAAAGGAGAAAGAGAATTAGATAATCCATTGGCAGCAGTGCAAATGGGTTTAATCTATGTAAATCCTCAGGGACCTGATGGAAATCCAGATCCATTAGCCAGTGCTCATGATATAAGGGAAACCTTTGGAAGAATGGCTATGAATGATGAGGAAACTGTTGCTTTGGTTGCAGGAGGACATACTTTTGGTAAATCACATGGGGCTGGTGGTGAGGAAAATGTTCAATCTGAACCTGAGGCCGCTCCACTTGAACAAATGGGTTTTGGATGGACAAGTAATTATGGTTCAGGTGTAGGAAGCGACACAATAACAAGTGGCATTGAAGGTGCTTGGACTTCTAATCCAACGAAATGGGATAATGGCTATTTTGATCTCTTGTTTGGATATGAATGGGAGTTAACAAAAAGTCCAGCAGGCGCTCATATCTGGCATGCCGTGGGCCAAACAGAAGAAGACATGGCACCAGATGCAGAAGATGCAAGCAAGAAAGTTCCAACAATGATGACTACTGCTGATATGGCTTTAAGAATGGATCCAGAATATAACAAAATTTCTAAAAGGTTCCATGAAAATCCAAATGAATTTGCAGATGCTTTTGCTAGAGCTTGGTTCAAACTTCTCCATAGAGATATGGGACCAAAAACTAGATACATGGGGCCAGAAGTGCCTGAAGAAGAACTCATATGGCAAGACCCAGTTCCTTCTGGGGATACAAGTTATGATGTTGATAGTGTAAAAACTATGATTACTGATTCTGGGTTATCTATACAAGAAATGGTTGAAACCGCCTGGGCTAGTGCATCAACTTTTAGAGGCTCTGATATGCGTGGGGGTGCTAATGGCTCCAGAATTAGGCTAGCTCCACAAAAAGACTGGGAAGCCAACAATCCAAATCAATTAAATAAAGTAATAGAAATATATAAATCTATTTCGAAAGAAACAGGTGCTTCAGTTGCTGATATTATTGTACTTGCTGGTAACGTTGCTATAGAGATGGCATCCGGAGCAGAGGTTCCTTTCACTCCAGGAAGAGGCGATGCTTCACAGGAACAAACCGATATTGAATCTTTTGAAGTTCTTGAACCTAAGTCTGATGCCTTTAGAAACTACCATGCAAATGGTGTAAACACTGCGCCTGAAGAAATTATGCTTGATAAAGCTCAACTTCTTGGTTTAACTGCGCCTGAAATGACAGTAATTGTTGGGGGCATGAGATCTCTTGGCATAAGTTTGAATGGATATGGAGTTTTTACCGAAGATACTAACAAACTAAGTAATGATTACTTCAAAACCTTACTTGACATGTCTGTTCAATGGAAACCAAACGGAACCGGTAATTCCTATGAAGCATTTGACAGAAAGTCAGGAGAAAAAATAAGAACTGCCTCAAGATCAGATCTTGTATTTGGATCAAACTCTCAATTAAGAGCTATCGTAGAGGTTTATGCTGAAGATGATTCAAGCGACAAATTTACTAATGATTTTATATTTGCGTGGAATAAAGTAATGAATGCAGATAGATTTGACGTTCAGTAAATTACTTAGTTTCTAATATTTTTATATTTTGTAGTGATTGCATCGAGTATGTTGCAATCACTGCCAATATATTCATATATAACTGAGCTAACAGTAGCTTAGTAGAGAGCAACTCTAAGCTTATAAATTCAAAATAATATATTCCAAGAATAGTAAAGAAAGCAAAGAACAATATCATTCGGTATGCTAATACTTTTGCTTGCATCAGATAACCTGTTATTGAAGATATAAATACAATAATTATTCCAAATGCTGCAATCTCAAAATAAGTGTGAGATGAAACAAATGTTAGAACTGATCCAGACACAGCGATTGTAAAGAGCATTTGAAAGAAACCAAATATTTTTATATCTGAAGTTACCTTAGGATTAAATTTCTTATAAAAATCATTTGGATTTTTTTCTTCGATGCAGTCATCTGGTCTCCAGTATGTTTGCGAGAACCATACCTTTACCTTATCGTGCCATGATTTAGTTTTAATAGTATCCTTAATCATTATTGAAAATACTTGGAAGTTTGCCCAAAGAGGATTCCAGCTATTTAAAGGAGTAGCTGTTCCATATACTGGCTTTAAATCAGATCTTTCTGCTGTATATGTGCCAAACATTCTATCCCAAATAATAAATACACCACCGTAGTTGGCATCAATGTACTCTTTGTTTTTAGCATGATGTATTCCATGATTCATTGGGGTGATGAAAACTTTTTCCATCCAGCCTAAATGACCAATATGTTCAGTATGAACCCAAAATTGATAAACTAAATTAACACCTGCAACTGCAATAAAAACTTCTACAGGCACACCAAGCAGTATCATCGGCATATAAAATATCCATTTCCATAACCAACCCGTGCTGGTTTGTCTTAGTGCTGTTGCAAGATTAAAATCTTCACCATGATGATGTACGCTGTGTGTTGCCCATAAAATCTTAATTTCATGATGCATTCTATGCATCCAATAGTATGACAAATCATATAACAAGAAAGCTATTATCCATGTAAATGGATTTTTTACAGATAGTAACTCTAAATTAAGATTTGTGCTGATATAAACAAATATTACACTTTGAACACCAAGGTTAAGCATAGTAGGGAATCGACTTATCATTCCAATAGTAATGCTTGTTACCGTATCATTAAGTCGATAAGTATTTTTACCAACGTATTTACCATAGAAATATTCAATTACTATAAGCAAAAAGAATACTGGTATAGCAAATGTTATGATTATTGACTTATCTGTTACTACTTCCATACCTTAGAATTATAAAAAAATTTCATTAATTTGTCGTTATAAGCTTGAGTGCACCGACTACGGTACCATATTCTCTGTTATCTTCAAAGATTCCTCGCATATCTGCTAATTTCAACCTTTCGTTAATTGCATTTTTAATATATTTGTTTGTTGAAACTCTTCCAATAAAATGAACTTTATTGATTCCACATAATGATGCATTAAGATAGGCTATTGTTCCAATAACCTCTCCAATCATATTTAATAGTGCAGCAGCAATATCATTCTCTGATACATCATCTTTTTTCTTTAATTTAGCAAAATTAGATGCAGTCACTGAAGGATTTAAAACCCCAATGTCATTCACAACATCACCAATTAATAGATCTATATTCTTTCTGTCGCCAAATGTAGCTTTTTTAGTTATCTCATCTATTGATGAGCTATTTAAAACTAAATTACCAAAACCTTGAAGTGTTCCACCTCCTATGGCAATTCCACCAATATAATTAAATTCTCCATTTTGATGATGAATGCAAGCTGTTCCGGTTCCGGCACTAATAACAACAAACGGCTCATGTGTATTGTAAATTTCAATCGCACCGCAACCAATCGCATTTGTTTCATTTATTTTTATGACTTCAACGTTTTTATAAATACTTTCAAGAGAATCTGACTTCCCTCCAGTAACAGCAATTTTATCCACATCATCAATATCAATATTTAAATGTTTAAAAATTTCATCAAGCATTGAATGATCAATCTTTTTTGATGGAAGTGTAAAAAAATCTACATTAGCATCCTTGCTTACCGCAATATCAGTATTTGAAATACCAAAATCAATTGCTACGTTCATCAGTTTTGTAGAGTATTAAAAGCCCAGCAAGAATGGCAATGTTTTTTATGAAATTTTGCATTTCATGTTTTTGATTGATGACATCATTAATATTCCAAAAGTCATGTATATAGAAATTAAACAGAATTATGTTGATTGCCAAAATCAGCGAACCTAGCTTTAAAAATCGACCTAAAATTATTGATGACCCAAAAATTAATTGACATAAAATAACTAAAATTAATGAAAAGGCAGGGAATGGCACCTCGTTTATTGTAACGATTTGTATATATTCTGGAAACGAAAGTACTTTAGATATGCCAGGTATTAAAAAGTATAAACCAATAATTACTCTACCTGTAAGGTAGATATATTTGTCAATATTGTCACTCAATTGTTTATTCTAAGTAAGTTGATGGCCAGGTCATAGGAACCTGCTGCTGAGGATTAAAAACTCTAGGACCTTTTGCAGGGTAGGCCTTTGCTGCTGCAGATATTTCCTCTGCGCTTATAAATTCACTTGGAACTAACTTGAAAACATCTAAGCCTCTAGTGATTTCTGTTCCGTAAATATAACCATCATAAAAATATGTTGACCAATAACCACCAGTGATGAGGACATCTTCGAGTATTGGTCCTCTATCAAAATAAGCTATTTCAGTAGGATTGGAAGAATCAGTAAAGTCCATAATTGATAAACCGCCTTGGTACCAAGCTTGAACAAAAATATCTCTATTTGGAATTGGAATAATTGAGCCATTGTGAGCAACACAATTTTCTGTTTCTAACTGAGGTGCAGGCATTTTATAGTGACTTTTAAATACCATTTTATTATCAACAATGTCATATATTGCGTCAGCGCCCCAATCCAGTGGATCCCAGGCACGACATCTAGCTCGACCACCACCACCCCATTCATCTGTGAAGATAACCTTAGTACCATCGTTGTTAAATGTTGCTGAATGCCAATATGCAAAACCTTTGTCAGTAACAACATCAAGTCTTTGTGGGTTATATGGATCTGTTATATCAAATAAAATACCGTTGCCTGAACATGCTCCAGCGGCGATATTTGCTGAAGGAAAGACTGTTATATCATGACACTGATCTGTTCTTTTTGTATCTTGTGTATCATCCCCATGATCACCTCCTTGCCATAATCCAGCAAGTGAGCCAGTTTCCTCATCGGCAAAAACTGTTGGACTAGATACTATTCTTGCCTTGGATGGGTCTGAAACAGGAATTTCTATAACATCAATTCTAAAAAGCGCTGTTCTTTTGTCTCCAGGAACATTTCCAACGCATATTTCCATTTCATCTTCATCTCTAACACTACCTGTCCCTGAGTTATATACAATAATTTTTCCATCTTCATTAGGACCTGAAACTATTGAGTGCGTGTGCGATCCTCGACACGTCTGAACGGCACCAACTTGTATGGGGTTTGTGAGATCAGAAATATCAAATATTCTAATACCTCTGAATCTTTCTGGACTTGCGTCTCTTCCAACTCCCTCAAGTCCACAATCAATTCGGCTCCTAATTTGTTCAACAGACATAATTAGTATATCTCCAACAATAGATACATCTCCTTGACCACCCGGACAAACGACTGATGAAAGAAGATCCGGAATACCATCATCATTTAACTTATATATGTTAAACCCGTGATAGCTACCAGCAACTAAAATATCATCTCTAAATGCCATATCTGTATTAGCAAAACTCAACATAGGGCTTCTTAGTGAACGAGACTTTTCTAAAGTTGTTTTTTCTCTATCCTCTTCAGGTTTTGTTGTATCTTCAGATCCTTTTGCTGCTGGATTTTCGGGATCATAAAATCCTGTTGGTTTTCTTAGAGAAGTTATTAGTTCTAAATTTAGAATTGCTTCATCTGCAATAAATAGGCCTGCTGTTAAACCAGATCTTGGATCATCAGATAAATTCACAGCAATAACATTCATTCTTTCAATCTCAACGCCTTGATCATTCACTAAATCAGAAACAAACTCATTTAAAATAGGATCATACGCAGCACCAGGATATTTTTTTAGTTCTTCTACCATTTCAAGCGCACCATCATGATGAGCAATCATTAGTTGAAGGAATAACCTATCAAAATCTGTACTTTTTGAATTTCTTAACTCACTTAATTGTTTAGGGCTAGCCATTCCAACCATTTCTGCATGCATTTGGTGGTGATTATGGTTTCCCATCATATTGTGAGCATACTCACCCCTTTCTTTTAACCAACTTTCCATAAAGTTAATTTCGTCCTCTTGAGACACATCTATTCTCTTAGAAAGATCTACAATTGTTTTATTATTAGTCCTTTCTTCTACTAAATTCGACATAAGAATAGCTTGTTCATGATGCACAATCATTCCTCTGAGAAATTTCACATCAGCTTTGATATACGAAGTATTTGCAATATCAGTTGCAGCATTTGCATCTAGATTTTTAGAAGGTTCACCAGGAGCACCTGGTTGAATAATTGGAGCTTGATTAATAATTGAATTGGAAGCGCCTAATTGAAAAGCTGATACAAGTAAAAAAATATTTAAAGGTTTTTTAAATTTTAATTTAAGCATCTTTGTTATCCTCATCAATTATTTCTTTTGATTCACCCTCAATGATATTTTCATTTTTGTTAGCAGAGTTCCCAAATCTATTGATACGGTTATTTCTATTTAGTTGTTTACTTGAGGCCTTAACCTTAGCGAGCTTAAAAAATGCAAATAATGCTATAACAGCAATTAGACCAAATACTAAGTTATTCAACGAAAATTACCTGCTTCTCATTTTTGCTAGTAATCTTAAAATTTCAAGATAAAGCCATATTAAGGTCACCATAAGACTAAAGGCTCCGTACCATTCCATATATTTTGGCATTCCTTTTTCAGCACCTTCTTCAATAAAATCAAAATCGAGAACCAGACTTAGAGCTGCAACACCTACAATTATTAATGAAATACCAATACTCATTGGAGAATTTGATGTTAGAAAACTGAGTGTTGAACCAAAGAAGCTCATTACAAAATTTACTAAATATAAAATCATTATTCCGCCTATAGCAGATACCAACATTAATCTGAAATTTTGAGTTGGAAGAATTAGACCAGACTTATAACAGACTAATAATGTTGCAAGTATTCCAAAAGTAAGTGCTAGGGCCTGCATCGCAATCCCAGGAAATTGTGCTTCGAAGATCATGGTTATGCCACCCAAGAAAATACCTTGACTCAAAGCATACAAAGGAGCAGTTGAGCCTGCTTTTGCAGGACTTCTGAAAATTGTTACCAGTGCTAAAATAAAACCAATTATGGCTGCTGGAAGCATCAATTGAGGTATGTTCCACCCAATAAATGCACCACCAAAACATAGAGATAAAAGAATACCAGTCTTGTTCACAGCGCCATCAAGGGTCATTCTTTCACTAAGTGGAATATCGCCATATGTACTTCCAAAGTTTCTTGTAAAAGCCGGGTTAGCTGATCTTCCAAATCTATTTATTGCAGCATGTTTAGACATAAGTAATCTCCATATTTATTATCATACTAATTAGGTATGGTCAGAAAGACAAATTTAAAGTTATAAAGCTGTAGGAATTTGACCAAATTTTTCTAAAGGCTTCTTCATTTCAGCCCAGTCACACTCGAAATCGTCGGGAGCATTTTCATACTCTAGAAGACCAAGAGCTTCAAACTTTGGTCTGACAGTGTCAGTTAATAAACCTATTCTTGAAAGATTTGGAATTACTCTTGAGAATAAGAAATTTCTAAACATTTCAAATGATTTTGTATCCATTGCAAATTTTCTTGCCTCTTCTTCAGTCATACCAAGGAATCTTTGTTCTGCTTTTGTATTTATAAGCCTTTCTCTAGAAATCACACATGCTTCATAAGCAAATTGCGCACGTTCTTCTATTTCCTCTGGAGAAAGTGTTTTTATATATTCTTCAAGATAATTAATACCAAATGTAACGTGTCTTGCTTCATCTCTCACTACGTAATGAAGCAATTGTTTTAATAGCGGGTCTTTTGTTATAGCTTTCAACATTTGAAAAGCCGCCAAAGCTAAACCTTCTATGATAATTTGCATGCCGATAAATTTTAAATCCCATCTTTCATCCGTCAGAATTTTATCTAGTAATAACTTAAGAGATGGATTTATAGGGTAATGGATACCAATCTTTTCTTGAAGATATCTATTAAAAACCTCAACGTGCCTTGCTTCGTCAAATGTTTGAGACGCAGCATAGAGTTTTGCATTATAAGTTGGCGCACACGATGCTAACTGGGAGGCTACCAAAAGGGCGCCTTGCTCTCCGTGCAGGAATTGACTCATAAGCTCAGCAGTTGAATGCCTGTCAAATAATATTTTTTCTTCTTCAGATAAATTCTCGTATGCTTTTAAAGTCTCATGAGGTAATTGATCATCTGTTTCAACCAATCTTTCATCAGCAGGGTGGGTATAGTCCCAATTTAAATCAATCGAACCATTCCAATTAAGCTCTTTTCCCAATTCATAAAGTTTTTTTATTCTATTATCGGAAATTGTGTAGTCCCAATTGTATGCACCAGTTAATGGAGTATGAAAAATCTCTACAACATCCTCAACTTGCTTTTGTGAAAGATCTAAATCCTCATCAAAATACAGCAAATCCTCAGGTGGACCTTTTTGTTCATTAATTTTCATATATATCCTCTAACTTGTTTTAAATGTATGCACCGCATACATTAATTAAGACTATTTTATATTATTTGTTAATCCTTGAAAAGCTTAGTTAGTTCCTCAAGAAGGACCTCACCTAATTCCTCAGCTCTATTAATTGTTAAGGAATTTTTATAATATTTTGTTACATCGTGTCCGATTCCGATTGCCTGCAACTCAACAGGACTTTCATTTTCAATCAATGAAATAATATCTCTTAAATGGTTGTCTAAGAAATCTTCTCTATTAGCCGAAAGGGTACTATCGTCTACTGGTGCACCATCAGAAATTACAATTAGTATTTTTCTTTCCTCATTTCGTTTTATTAATCTTTCATGAGACCAAGCCAATGCCTCACCATCAACATTTTCTTTTAAAAGACCTTCTCGAAGCATGGCACCAAAATATCTTCTTGATCTTCGCCAACTATTATCTGCACTTTTATAAACGATATGTCTTATGTCATTTAATCTTCCAGGATTTGATCTATTTCCTTGTATATTCCAAAGTTTTTTTGAGTCTCCACCTTTCCAATGTTTTGTAGTAAAGCCTAATATTTCTGTTTTTACCTGACATCTTTCTAAAGTACTTCCTATTATGTCTGCACATATTGCAGCCAAACTAATAGACCTTCCTCTCATAGAGCCAGAATTATCAATAAGGAGAGTGACAATCGTATTTTTAAATTTATTTTCAGTTTCTTCTTTAAAACTAAGTGGATAAGTTGGATTTGCTATTACCCTGTGAAGTCTCGCATTATCAAGCATTCCTTCTTCAAGATTATAATTCCAACTTGTATTTTGCTTGGCTAACAAGAGCCTTTGCAGTCTATTAGCTAATTTTCCAATAGTTAAAAGGTGAGGTTTTATTAGATTATCCAATTGATTTCTAAGTCTCAATGATTCATCTGAAGTGACAAGGTCTTGTGCATCAATTACTTCATCAAACTTAGTTGTATATATTGAATAGTCTTTCTTTACTTGATTTATAAAATCATTTCTTGGATATGGAATGGCATCAATTTCTTCTTCAATTGACGT
>TARA_Y200000002_G_scaffold96837_1_pt1 | contig 10962 bp, 14 predicted proteins | sample TARA_Y200000002 | Tara Oceans TARA_Y200000002 (sample SAMEA2619388) | marine metagenome | biome: marine biome (ENVO:00000447); feature: surface water layer (ENVO:00002042); material: "saline water (ENVO:00002010), including plankton (ENVO:xxxxxxxx)" | depth 5 m | reverse complement strand
GAAGAAATAAAATTAGAAGAAGAGTAAGAGCTGCTATTTCTGGTACAACGGAGATGCCAAGACTTGCTGTTTTTAGAAGTAATAAAGAAATCTATGTACAGTTAATCAATGACATTGATGGTAAAACTATTGCTGCTTCTTCTTCTAAAGATATAAAAGGCACTAAAATTGAACAAGCGGGTGCTGTTGGTAAGGCTATTGCCGAAAAAAGTATCGCTGCTGGAGTATCAAAAGTTGTTTTTGATAGAGGTGGATATCTTTACCATGGTAGAGTTAAGGCTTTAGCTGAGGGTGCTCGTGAATCAGGTTTAAAATTTTAAGAAATAAAATATGTTAGATATTAAAAGAGTAAAAGCAAGCGACATTGAGTTAACAGATAGACTAGTTGGAATACAACGCGTAACTAAGGTAACTAAAGGTGGTCGTACATTCAGTTTTTCTGCAATTGTGGTAGTAGGAGATGGCAATGGTATCGTCGGTCACGGTTTAGGTAAATCTCAAGAGGTTACAGTTGCTATTAGTAAAGCTATTGATTCTGCTAAAAAGAATTTGGTTAAAGTTCCTGTTCAAAATGGTACTATTCCTCACGAACAAGAAGCCAAATATTCAGGTTCTCAAGTGCTTATTAAGCCTGCTTCAAATGGTACTGGTGTAAAAGCCGGTGGTGCGATGCGTGCCGTATTAGAAAGTGCTGGAGTACACGATGTACTAGCTAAATCTAAAGGCTCATCAAATCCTCACAACTTGGTGAAAGCTACAATGAAAGCTTTGACTGAATTAAGAGATGCAAAACAAGTTGCTTCACAAAGAGGAGTGAATTTAGAAACAGTTTTTAACGGATAAAAATTATACTGATGGCTAAAATCAGAGTTACGCAAGTAAAAAGTAAAATAGGCAGACCTGAAAGACAAAAGAGAACAATGTTAGCTTTGGGTTTGAAAAAAATGAACCAAACAGTTGAGCATGAGGCAACTCCTCAAGTGTTAGGTATGGTAAAAAAAGTAGCGCACCTTCTAAAGGTCGAAGAAGTAAAATAAATTTAAGATGGATTTAAGTAATCTTACTCCTGCAAAAGGATCAATAAAAAATAGAAAAAGAATCGCCAGAGGTGAAGGTTCTAAAAAAGGTGGTACTTCAACAAGAGGTCACAAAGGAGCTAAATCTCGTTCTGGATATTCAAGAAAGATAGGTTTTGAAGGTGGTCAAATGCCGCTTCAAAGAAGAGTCCCTAAATTCGGATTTACCAGTCCTAACAGAAAAGAGTTTAGAGGTGTTAATTTACATACTCTTCAAACTCTAGTTGATAATAAAAAAGTAAAAGACTCAATTGATTTAGAGGTCCTTATTGCTAATGGATTAGCACACAAGAATGACCTAGTAAAAATCTTAGGTAGAGGTGAGCTAAAGGCTAAATTGAACGTTACCGTTCATGGTTTTTCTGCTAGTGCAAAATCTGCTATTGAATCTGCTGGTGGTACAGCTACCACACTGTAATATAGAATTATGAAGAATCTAATCACTACATTAAAAAATATCTGGAAGATAGAAGACTTAAGAACTAGAATTCTAGTTACTTTGGGCTTTATACTTATCTACCGATTAGGAGCTCAAGTTCCATTACCAGGTATTGACGCTAGCGTATTAGCAGCAGCTAATGAAGCTAGTGGTGGTCCTGATGGATTATTAGGACTTTTAAACCTATTTACTGGTGGAGCATTTGCTCAAGCTTCTATCTTTGCTCTTGGAATTATGCCATACATCTCTGCCTCAATTGTTATTCAATTGATGGGTGTAGCTGTACCATATTTCCAGAAACTACAAAGAGAAGGTGAAAGTGGTAGAAGAAAAATTAATAATATAACTCGTTATTTAACAATACTTATTACAGGTTTCCAAGCTCCAGGCTTTGTAGCTAATCTGAAAAGCCAATGGTTAAATAAGCCTATTCAAATGGCTGATGGTACTTTCGGATTTGTATTCGCCAATAATGAGGCATCTGTCATGTTTACAATAATGTCTGTGCTAGTTCTTGTAACAGGAACTATGTTTGTAATGTGGCTAGGTGAAAAGATAACAGATAGAGGTATAGGTAATGGTATATCACTTATCATTATGATAGGTATTATTGCAGCCTTACCAGGCTCTTTATTTGCCGAGTTTGCAGCCGCTTTAGAAAGTCAAGGTGGTGGTTTAGTAATTTTCTTGGTAGAGATATTAGCGCTTATGCTAGTTATTCTAGTTAGTATCCTTCTAGTGCAAGGAACAAGACGAATACCAGTCAACTTTGCTAAAAGAGTAGTCGGTAATAAACAATACGGAGGTGTACGTCAATACATTCCTTTGAAAGTAAACGCATCAGGAGTAATGCCAATTATCTTTGCTCAAGCGATTATGTTTGTTCCAATTACCTTAGTTGGTTTTTCAGAATCGGAAACATTACAAGGTTTTGCAGCAGCATTTACTGATTTTGCAGGATTTTGGTACAATTTAGTTTTCTTCTTTATGATTGTAATTTTCACATATTTTTACACTGCTATTACGGTTAATCCAAAACAAATGGCAGACGATATGAAGAAAAACGGTGGCTTCATTCCAGGAGTTAAGCCAGGTCGTAAGACTGCTGAATTCTTAGATGATGCGATGTCAAAAATTACCTTACCAGGTTCTTTATTTCTAGCATTTGTAGCTATTCTTCCTGCATTTGCTATGCAATTTGGTGTTAATCAAGGATTTGCCCAATTTTACGGGGGTACATCTTTATTAATTATGGTAGGGGTAGTGTTGGATACACTACAACAAATTGAAAGTCACTTATTAATGCGTCATTATGATGGATTAACGAGTACTGGAAGAATAAAAGGAAAGTCATCAGGAATGATGGGACAATAAAACGGATTCGATGATCTTTATTAAGACCGACGAAGAAGTTGAATTGATAAGAAAAAGTTCTTTACTTGTTGCAAAGGCACACGCCGAGGTTGCCAAAATGATTGAGCCAGGAGTTACAACTCTACAACTTGATCAACGTGCTGAAGAGTACATACTTGATAACGGTGGTGTACCAGCTTTTAAAGGATACAATGGGTTTCCGAACACATTGTGTATGTCGCCAGATAGTCAAGTGGTGCACGGTATTCCGAATGATGAACCTCTTAAAGAAGGTTCTATTTTATCGGTAGATTGCGGTGTATTAATGAATGGTTTTTATGGTGATTCTGCATATACCTACGCTGTAGGTAATATAGATGCAGAAACTCAAAAGCTGTTAGATGTGACCAAAGATTGCTTGTATAAAGGAATTGAACAAGCTATTGTAGGAAACCGAGTTGGAGATATTAGTTATGCTGTTCAACAACATGCAGAATCTCATAATTACGGAGTCGTACGAGAGTTGGTTGGTCACGGTGTGGGTGAACATTTACATGAAAGCCCAGAAGTGCCAAATTATGGTAAACGTGGACGTGGTCCTAAGTTACAAAATGGTTTAGTCATAGCTATAGAGCCAATGATTAATATGGGAGTAAAAAATATCAGTCAGCATTCTGATGGTTGGACAATTACTACTGCTGATAACAAACCATCAGCACATTTTGAGCACACCATAGTAGTAAGACAAGGAAAAGCTGATATCTTATCAAGTTTTGAATGGATAGAAAAAGAATTGAATAAAAAGTAAATATGGCCAAACAGGCACACATAGAACAAGATGGATTAATTACTCAAGCACTTTCTAACGCAATGTTTAGAGTAGAGTTAGAGAATGGACATATCATTACAGCCCATATATCGGGAAAAATGAGAAAGTTTTACATAAAGTTATTGCCTGGGGATAAAGTAAAATTAGAAATGTCGCCATACGATTTAACAAAAGGAAGAATAACTTACAGATACTAAGAAAATGAAAGTTAGAGCATCATTAAAAAAGAGAAGTGAAGATTGCAAAATCGTTCGAAGAAAAGGACGCTTATATGTAATCAATAAAAAGAATCCTAAGTTTAAACAACGTCAAGGTTAATTTAAAAAATAGTAAATGGCTAGAATTGCAGGTATCGATTTACCAAAAAACAAAAGAGGCGTAATAGGTCTTACATACATCTACGGTATAGGATCTAGTGTCGCTAAAAACATCTTAGATAAGGCTGGGATTGATCACAGTGTAAAAGTTCAGGATTGGAACGACAAACAACTTTCTGATATTCGTCAAATTATTGGTGACGAAGTGAAAGTTGAAGGAGAGTTACGTTCTGAAACACAAATAAATATTAAGCGATTGATGGATATCGGTTGTAACAGAGGTATTCGTCATCGAGTAGGTCTACCTTTAAGAGGTCAACGTACTAAGAACAATTCCAGAACTCGTAAAGGAAGAAGAAAAACAGTAGCTAACAAGAAAAAAGCTACTAAATAATAAAAACTGAGATATGGCTAAATCAAATCAGAAAAAAAGAACTGTAAAAGTGGAAGCAGTAGGACAAGCACACATCCAAGCTACTTTCAACAATATCATTATTTCTTTGACTAACAATCAAGGTCAAGTAATTTCTTGGTCGTCAGCAGGAAAAATGGGTTTTAGAGGTTCAAAGAAAAATACTCCTTATGCTGCTCAAACGGCTGCTGAAGACTGTGCTGCAAGAGCTCATGAAGCAGGATTAAGAAAAGTAAAAGTATTTGTAAAAGGTCCAGGTTCAGGAAGAGAATCTGCTATAAGAACTTTACATAACAATGGTATTGTGGTTACAGAGATAGTAGATATCACTCCGATACCACATAACGGCTGTCGTCCTCCTAAAAGACGTAGAGTATAATTACAAAGAATTAAGATAAACATTTAAGAAATGGCAAGATACAGAGGTCCACAATCAAAAATTGCAAGACGATTTAACGAACCTATTTTTGGTCCCGATAAGGCTTTAGAAAGAAAAAACTATGGCCCTGGACAACACGGAAATAATAGAAGATCTAAGAAATCGGAATATGCTGGTCAGTTAGCTGAAAAGCAAAAGGCTAAGTATACTTATGGCATCTTAGAAAAGCAATTTTCTAACTTATTTAAAGAAGCTTCAAGAAGAAAAGGTATTACCGGTGAAATTCTTTTACAGCTTTGTGAGGCTCGTCTAGACAATATCGTCTATAGATTAGGCATTGCCCCTACACGTAGAGCATCAAGACAATTAGTTACACACAGACACATTACTGTAAATGGAAAAATTATGAATATTCCATCTTACTCAGTAAATGTAGGTGATGTAATCGCCATACGTGAAAAATCAAAATCGTTAGAGGTTATAACTAACTCTCTAGTTAATTCAACTGAAAGATGTGAATATGTCGAGTGGAATCCAGATTTAATGTCTGGTAAGCTATTAGTCGTGCCACAGAGAGAGCAAATTGCTGAAAACATCAAAGAACAACTTATCGTTGAATTATATTCTAAATAATAACTAAATCACCCTATTGATATGTCAATATTAGATTTTCAAAGACCAGACAAAGTTTACATGATAGAGTCAACAGACTTTCATGGTAACTTCGAATTCAGACCACTAGAACCAGGATATGGTTTAACTATTGGAAACGCTCTTAGAAGAGTACTACTTTCTTCTTTAGAAGGATTTGCTATCACTTCAATAAAAATTGAAGGTGTAGAGCACGAGTTCTCATCTATTAAAGGTGTTGTAGAAGATGTTACAGAAATGATTCTGAACTTAAAACAAATTCGCCTTAAGCAACAAATAGAAGACGATAATTCAGAGAAAGTTCAAGTGAAATTTGGTGGTAAAGAACAACTTACTGCAGGTGATATAGGAAAGAGTTTAACTTCTTTTCAGATATTAAATCCTGAGTTAGTTATCTGTAACATGGATAAATCAGTTGAAATTGAAATGGAACTTACTATCGAAAAAGGTAGAGGTTACATTCCTTCTGAAGAAAACAAAAAAGTTACTGCTCCATTAGGAACAATTTTCATTGATTCAATTTTTACACCTATCAAAAATGTAAAATTTGGCGTTGAGAACTTCCGTGTTGAGCAAAAAACAGATTATGAGAAGTTAGTATTCGAAATCGTTACTGACGGTTCTATTCACCCTAAAGATGCCTTAACTGAAGCTGCTAAAATTCTAATTCAGCACTTTATGTTGTTCGCTGACGAAAATGTATCATTCGAGCAAACTGAGGCTGATAGCTCTCACGAGTTTGATGAAGATACTCTTCACATGCGTCAATTACTTAAAACAAAATTAACAGACCTAGAATTATCGGTGAGAGCATTGAATTGCTTGAAGACTGCTGAGGTTGAAACCCTAGGTGAGTTAGTTTCTTTTAACAAGTCTGATTTATTGAAGTTTAGAAACTTTGGTAAGAAATCATTGACTGAGTTAGAAGAAATGGTTTTGGTCAAAGGTTTAAACTTTGGAATGGATGTAGCTAAATTTAATTTAGATAAGGAATAGTAAAATGAGACACGGAAAGAAATTTAATCATTTAGGTAGAAAAACAGCACACAGAAAAGCTATGTTTTCGAATATGGCTTGTTCGCTTATCGAACACAAGCGTATCAAAACTACTTTAGCAAAAGCAAAAGCGCTAAGAAAGTTTGTTGAACCTTTAATCACTAAGTCTAAAACAGATACTACACATTCTAGAAGAATTGTTTTTAGTCACCTTAGACAAAAAGAGGTTGTTACTGAATTATTCGGAGATGTTGCATCTAGAGTAGCTACAAGAAACGGAGGTTATACAAGAATTCTTAGAACAGGTAATCGTTTAGGTGATAATGCCGAAATGTGTTTCATAGAGCTTGTCGATTATAACGAAACCTATGTTACAGATAAGCCTAAGAAAAAGGCTAAATCTACTAGACGTTCTGTTAGTGCTAAAAAAGTCTCTGCCGCTACACCCGCTGTAGAAGAAGCTGTAGTTGTTGAAGAAACTAAATCGGAAGAAACAGTAGTAGAGGAAACAAAAACTGAAGAAGTAGTAGCAGAAACAACAGATACACCAGCTGCTGAAGTAGTAGCAGAAGAAACTTCTGAAGCTACAGAAGAAACTTCTGAAGTTAAGGAAGAAGAAACTAAAGAAGAAAACAACGCCGAAGATAATGAGACAAAAAGTGAGTAATCTCACATATCTGTCTTAAATACTAAATCAAGGGATAGGCGTTAGCGTTTTATCCCTTTTTTTTATTTTTATGAAGATGAAATACAAAAGTAAATCAGATGCAGTTCTCTTACTAGAAGATGGAACTGTATTTTTTGGAAAATCTGCTGGTATGTCTGGTACAGCTACTGGTGAGATATGCTTTAATACTGGAATGACAGGCTATCAGGAAATATTCACTGACCCATCTTATTTTGGGCAAATTATGTTGACTACTAATGCTCATATAGGAAACTATGGTATTCATACTGATGAAGTAGAATCTGACAAAATGAAAATTTCAGGATTGATTTGTAAGAACTATAATCTTAATTATTCAAGACCTGATGCTGAAGAATCCATTCAAGACTATTTTGAGTCTGAAGAAATGGTAGCTATTTCGGATGTTGATACTCGAGCTTTAGTTAGACATATTAGGGATAAAGGTGCAATGAACGGAATCATTTCTTCTGAGACTACTGACATTGAAGCTCTTAAGGAAAAATTAAATCAAGTACCTTCAATGGAAGGGTTGCAGTTATGCGATAAAGTGTCTACAAAAACACCTTATTTCTTTGGAGAGGAAAATGCTAAATTTAAAGTAGCCGTATTAGACTTTGGAGTTAAAAGAAATATTTTAAAATGTTTGGCTGATAGAGGATGTTACTTAAAAGTATACCCATACAATACACCATTTGAAGAATTGGAATCTTGGAATCCTGATGGATACTTCCTGTCAAATGGACCTGGAGATCCATCTGTAATGCCTGAAGTTATAGAACATGTAAAAAAGATTACTAACACTATGTTTCCAGTCTTTGGTATTTGTTTAGGTCATCAAGCTCTAGCAATTTCAGAAGGTATTTCGACCTACAAAATGCATAATGGTCACAGAGGAATAAACCACCCTGTGCAGAATTTAGAAACAGGAAAATGTGAAGTAACTTCTCAAAATCATGGTTTTGGTATAAAAACCGAAGATGTTGAAAAGCATCCTAATGTAGAAGCAACACACATTAATTTAAATGATAAAACAGTTGAAGGCATAAAAATCAATGATAAAAATGCTTTCTCTGTTCAATATCACCCTGAGTCGTCGCCTGGTCCACACGATTCAAGATATTTATTTGACCACTTTATTAACCTTATACAAGAATACAAAAAGTAATGAGTAGAATAGTTGCAATACATGCAAGACAAATTTTAGATTCAAGAGGTAACCCTACTGTTGAAGCAGATGTAATCACGGAGAATGGAATAATGGGTAGATCTGCAGTACCATCAGGAGCATCCACCGGAAAGCACGAAGCGGTTGAATTAAGAGATGGTGATAAAGGTGTTTATGTAGGTAAAGGTGTTTTAAAAGCAGTACATAATGTAAATACTGCAATTGCTGATGAACTAAAAGGTATGTACGTCAGTGATCAGGCTTCTATTGATTCAGCTATGATTCGATTAGATGGTACAGAAAACAAAGCAAATTTAGGTGCTAATGCCATGCTAGCTGTATCTATGGCAGTAGCAAAAGCAGCAGCTCAAGAGAATGGACAGCTACTATTCAATTATATAGGAGGAATGAATGCACGTACACTTCCTATTCCTATGATGAATATTTTGAATGGGGGTTCGCATGCTGATAATAGTATCGATTTCCAAGAGTTTATGGTTATGCCAGTAGGGGCTAATTCTTTTAGTGAAGCTTTAAGAATGGGGACAGAAGTTTTTCATAACTTAAAGGAAGTATTGAAGTCAAAAGGATTTTCTACAAACGTTGGCGATGAGGGTGGTTTTGCGCCAAATTTAGGTTCTAATGTTGAGGCTGTAGAAACTGTCCTACAAGCGATTGAAAAAGCAGGTTACAAGCCTGGCGATGATATGTATATAGCTATGGATGCAGCTGCTTCAGAATTTTATAATGCTGAAGAAAATGTTTACCATTTCCACCAATCGACGGGTGATAAATTAACACCATCAGAAATGGTTGGCTATTGGAAAGAATGGTCTGAAAAATATCCTATTCTATCAATTGAAGATGGTTTGGATGAAGACGATTGGGACGGTTGGAAACAGCTAACAGATACCATTGGAGATAAAGTACAATTAGTAGGAGATGATTTATTTGTTACAAATGTTAAACGTCTATCTAAAGGTATTGACTCTGGAGTTGCAAACTCTATATTAGTAAAAGTAAATCAAATTGGTACTTTAACTGAGACAATGGAAGCAGTAGAAATGGCTCAAATGAACTCATACACTTCAGTAATGAGCCACCGTTCAGGTGAAACTGAAGATACTACTATTGCAGATTTATCAGTAGCATTAAGTACTGGGCAAATTAAAACTGGTTCTGCTTCTCGTTCGGATAGAATGGCTAAGTACAATCAGTTACTTAGAATTGAAGAAGTGTTAGGTGACGAAGCGAAATATTTGGGAAAATCATTTAAGTTTTTAAAATAAAAAATATGTCAGACAAAGCTGAATTACATTACAACGGGAATGTGTATCAACTACCAATAGTTGAAGGCACACAAAATGAAAAAGCCTTAGATATTAGCCGACTAAGAGGTGAATCAGGACTTATAACTTTAGATAAAGGGTTTAAAAATACTGGTTCAACAGAAAGTGCTATCACTTTTCTTAATGGTGAAGAAGGCGTATTAAAATACCGTGGTTATTCTATTGAAGAACTAGCCGATAAATCAAGCTTTGTTGAGGTGTCTTATCTTTTAATTTACGGCGAGTTGCCGACTACTGAACAGCTTAAGTCTTTTCAAGAAGAGATTACTAACCATACCTTAGTACACGAAGATGTAAAATCTATTTTAGATGGTTTTCCATCCAAGTCTCACCCTATGGGAGTGCTATCATCTTTAGTATCTTCTTTGACGGCTTTTTACCCTATGTCATTAGATCCTAATCGTTCAGCTAGTGAAGTAAATGGAACAATCATTCGATTATTGGCTAAGCTACCAACTCTTGCAGCTTGGAGTTATAAAAATAGAATGCGTCAACCGGTTGTATATCCTAACAACAGTTTAGACTATTGTTCTAACTTTTTAAGAATGATGTTTGCTTTACCTACTGAAGAATATCAAATCAATCCAGTCGTAGCTAAAGCTCTTGACAAGTTATTAATTCTTCATGCTGATCATGAGCAAAACTGTTCAGCTTCTACTGTGCGTATAGTAGGTTCATCACATGCAAGTTTATATACATCAATATCAGCAGGTATAGCTGCTTTATGGGGGCCATTACACGGTGGTGCAAATCAAGCTGTTATTGAAATGCTAGAGAATATACGAAGAGATGGCGGTGATGTTGAAAAATACGTAGCCAGAGCAAAAGATAAATCAGATTCGTTCCGATTAATGGGATTTGGTCATAGAGTTTATAAGAACTTTGATCCAAGAGCTACTATTATTAAGAAAGCTGCAGATGATGTTTTAAAAGAATTAGGAGTTGATGACCCAGTTTTAGACATCGCTAAGAAACTAGAAGAAATAGCTTTAAAGGATGAATATTTTGTAGCTAGAGGATTATATCCAAATGTTGATTTTTATTCAGGAATCATTTATAGAGCATTAGGTATCCCTACCGATATGTTCACTGTTATGTTTGCCATCGGTAGACTTCCAGGTTGGATAGCTCAATGGATAGAGATGAGAGAGAATAATGAACCTATAGGACGCCCTCGCCAAGTATATACTGGTTATACTTCAAGAGATTACGTTACGATTGATAAGCGTTAAAAATTGATTAATAATAACTATTAAAAAAAGGTCGTCATATAAGACGACCTTTTTTTATTTTTGTACCATGGCTTAC
>TARA_Y200000002_G_scaffold383276_1_pt1 | contig 10997 bp, 8 predicted proteins | sample TARA_Y200000002 | Tara Oceans TARA_Y200000002 (sample SAMEA2619388) | marine metagenome | biome: marine biome (ENVO:00000447); feature: surface water layer (ENVO:00002042); material: "saline water (ENVO:00002010), including plankton (ENVO:xxxxxxxx)" | depth 5 m | reverse complement strand
AAACTTTTCATTAGTTTGTCTGAGATAATTGTAGCTCCCATTGGTACATAACCTGACGTTAAACCCTTCGCGCAGGTTATTATATCTGGCTGTAATCCGAACACGTCCTTCGATGCAAACCAATGACCCAGGCGACCAAATCCTGTCACCACTTCATCCGAAATGTAAAGCACATCGTATTTTTGACATATTTCTAATGATCTTTGGTGGTAACCTTCAGGTGGAATAATCACTCCTCCCGAGGCAAGAATTGGTTCAGCTATGAAGGCCGCGACATTTTCTGGTCCAGCGTCATTAATGCAGTTCTCCAAATCGGAGATTTTTTCGTCACACCATTTTTCAACACTAATATTTGGTGGACGGATGTACGGATTAACATCTGGAATAAACCTAACGAGATTTTCGTTAGTGTCTAAATCGCGTTTATCACGTTCTTTTCCAGAAACGCTTGCTGACAAATAAGTTGAACCATGATAACTTTTTTCTCGGCTAATAATGATTTTTTTATTTTTTTTTCCAAATACGTTATTAAAAAAATGTACAAACCTTATCGCAGTGTCGATGGCGGTAGATCCGCAGGTGGAGAAGAAAATAGTGTTTAGCCCCTCAGGAGTTTTCTCCGCAATTCGTTTGGCAAGAATAGAAGCTGGTTCAGTTGTTGAAGTCCACGGGCTGGTGTATGGGAGTTTCAGGAGCTGATCCGAAACAGCTGAGGCTATTTCGTGGCGCCCGTAGCCTAGGTTGACACACCACATTCCACCCGGTCCATCAATATATTTTTTTCCAGTCTCATCATATAAGTGAATTCCCTTACCTTCAGCAATAATACCAAAATTAGGCTTTGCTTTCGAGACCTCTGCCCAAGGATGCATAAAATGCTTCTGATCCCATTCTTGTAATTGTGAAGAATCAATACCATTATCAGTTAAATCGAACTGCTTCTCAAAGATCTCAGTCATTATGTTATCTTTCAATTATTAAGTTTGTATTTGACATTATTTTTATGTAAAACACAACCTTACGGGAGACTGATTAATGGAAAAAAAAGGCGATCAAGCGTTCAGAGTTGACAACAATTTTCAAATGTGGCCAGAGATGACTTATGGTGGGGTTTTGAGTTTTTTGCGGCGTAGGTATTCTAGAGATCTCTCTGGCGTCGATGTGGTGGTATCGGGAATACCATTTGACTCAGCTGTTACAAATAGACCGGGTTGTCGATTTGGACCTCGGTCGATCAGAGAAGCCTCGACACAACTTGCCGAATTAAAATCCTTTCCGTTTGGGTTTGATTTGGCGGCTAGTCTTAATATAATTGACTGGGGCGATTGTGTCATAGACCCTCATGACCAGAGCACTATAATTGACACTATTTATTTCCATGCCAAGAATATTATTAAAAATGAATGTAAAATGTTAACTCTTGGTGGAGATCATTTTATTTCATATCCGTTATTGAAGGCTCACGCTGAAAAGTATGGACCAGTAGCTTTGCTTCAGGTTGACGCTCATTGCGATACTTGGCCTGATGACGGTTTGAGAATAGACCATGGGACAATGTTTGCTCGAGCGGCCAGGGATGGTTTAATTGATGTTGAAAAATCAGTTCAGGTTGGTTTAAGAACGTTTAACGATTCTGATTTGGGCTTTGAGGTACTTACAGCTCCTTGGGTGCACCGTAATGGTATAAATGCGACAATAGATGTAATACTTGACCGAGTTAAGGACTCACCATTATATATTTCATTTGACATAGATGGCTTAGATCCTGCTTTTGCTCCTGGAACTGGTACTCCCGTAGTGGGTGGTCTGGCTACATGGCAAGGACTTGAAATAGTTCGAAGTTTGGAAAATAAAAAATTAATAGGAATGGATATTGTTGAGGTTTCTCCTCCATATGATAAGGCAGAAATTTCTGCTTTAGCCGCGGCTACTGTTGCGCATGATTGGTTATGCTTACTCGGAAAAAAAGCTGGAGCACAGACCAAAAAAGTTGGGAGAATTTAAGATGCAAGACGAATATTTAAAGTTTCTTCCTGATCAGTTTCAGAGGTGGCTAAACGGTCGTCGAATAGAGGAAGTTGAATGTATTCTGTCTGATCTTGCAGGAGTGTCGCGTGGAAAGGCCATGCCTTCAAATAAGTTTTCAAGGCAAGAACAAATGTTCATGCCATTATCGATATTTTATCAGACGATCTCTGGTGACTATGTTGATATGCAAATACGAGATCAGTGGACGGAGCACGACATGGTTCTGATTCCAGATTTCTCTACTGCCGTCTGTTCTCCATGGTCCGGAGATATTACAGTCCAAGTTATTCACGATGCTAAGGATTTAGCTGGAAAGCCAATTGATCTAGTACCGCGTAATGTTCTCAAGAAAGTCGTAAGCTTATATAATGATAAAGGATGGGAACCACTTGTTGCCCCAGAAATTGAGTTTTATTTAACAAAGCCAAATTTAGATCCTAACTTGCCAATTGAACCAACGATGGGCCGAACTGGACGTAGAGTTGCCTCTCGTCAAGCATACAGTATGATGGCTGTAGACGAATATGGTCCAGTTATAGACGATATTTATGATTTCGCTGAAGCTCAAGGTTTTGATATTGATACAATTATGCAGGAGGGTGGCGCTGGACAGATTGAAATTAATTTAGTTCATGGAGACCCTGTTAAGTTAGCTGATCAAGTATTCTACTTTAAACGGTTGATAAGGGAGGCGGCATTAAGACAGAATTGTTTTGCGACATTTATGGCAAAACCAATGCAAGATGAACCTGGAAGTGCGATGCATATTCATCAATCTGTGCGAGATATTAAATCACGGAAAAATATTTTTTCTGGAGAAGATGGTCAACCGACCTCATATTTTTACAATTTTTTGGGCGGGCAACAACATTTTCTTCCTAAGGCGATAAGTCTGATGGCCCCGTACGTCAACTCTTATCGTAGGTACATGGCAATTGGGTCTGCTCCAATAAATTTGGAGTGGGGTCGGGATAACCGAACGACTGGTCTTAGGGTTCCGTTATCAAGTCCAGATGCAATTAGGATTGAGAATCGAGTAGTTGGTATGGATAGCAATCCTTATTTGGCTATCGCTGCCTCACTTGCATGTGGGTTTTTGGGAATGAAGCAACAATTGGAACCACGGGCGGAGGTTAAAGGCGAAGCTTATTCTCTACCAAGGGCGCTTCCGAGAGGGTTGCTGGAGGGTTTGGAATTGTTTGATGATGCTCCAGAATTAGAGCGTGTATTAGGTAAAAATTTCTGTAAAGTATACAAATCGGTCAAAATGTATGAGGCAGAGGCTTTCTTGGAAGTAATAAGTCCGTGGGAGAGAGAACATTTGTTGCTCAACGTCTGATGGATATCCTTACTCAAAATGATAGGTTTGGAGAGTATCCAAAAAGCTATTATGCCGAAACAGCAAAATTTTTGACTAAATTTCCCCCGCTTCAAGAGAATATAAACTGTGATGTCTGTGTTATAGGAGGTGGCTATACCGGACTTTCAGCGGCACTTTCATTAGCTGAAAAAGGTTATGAAGTGATTTTGTTAGAAGCACAACGAGTAGCATTTGGTGCTTCGGGTCGAAATGGTGGTCAGGTTTGTAGTGGACAACGGTGGAGCGTTCTCGAATTAAAGGAAAGTTTTGGCATAGAGAAAGCAAAAATTCTCTGGGATATCGGGGAATCCGCAAAAAATGAGGTTAGAGAGCGAATTGGGAAATATAAAATTAACTGTGATTATTATCCGGGAATAATCCATGCGGAACTTAGAAAGAAATCTCTAGATAAATGCAAAGAGGAGGTGGAGCAATTAAATAAACTTCATAATTACGAAGAGATTTCGTTTCTTGATGAAATTGGTATAAGATCCTTGCTTGGAACTGAAAAGTATGTTGGAGGTTCGCTTGATATGGGGGCTGGGCATTTAAATCCACTTAAATTTGGATTGGGCCTAGCGAACGCAGCTAAAGAAAGCGGCGTAAAAATCTATGAAGAGAGTAGAGTTAGAAAAATTACAAAAGGTTCCGTTATTCAGATTGAAACCTTAGATAAAATGGTAAAGGCGCGTTTCTTAATTCTTGCTTGTAATGGTTATATTGGAAATTTAGAGCCAGAGGTTGCATCACATGTCATGCCAATAAACAATTTCATTAATGTCACTGAACCATTAGGGAAACAAAAAGCTGAGGATTTAATTAAGAATAAATTAGCTGTAGCTGATAGTAAATTTGTTGTTAATTATTATAGGGTAACTCCAGATTATCGACTTCTTTTTGGTGGTGGGGAGAATTATAGATATACTTTTCCAAAAAATATTAGCCAGAAAGTTCAAGCTGCAATGGTTGATATTTTTCCACAATTAATTAACATAAAAATAGATTATAGCTGGGGCGGTACACTCGCGGTAACAATGAATCGTCTGCCTGATTTTAGAAGAGTAAGTTCCAATATTTTTTCTGCCTCAGGTTATTCCGGGCAGGGAGTGGCCATGGCAACTTTGGCTGGTAGACTTATGTCTGAGGCAGTTCAAGGATATTCGGAGCGTTTTGATATATTATCTGAGTTGCCGATTAAAAAGTTTCCTGGAGGTGAATTATTTAGATGGCCGTTGATGGCTCTGGCAATGTTGTGGTATTCTATGCGCGATAAGTTACCGTGATCAGATTAAATTTAAAGATAAAAAAGAGGTAAGAGTATGGTGGTAAAAGTTGGGATAAATGGTTTTGGACGGATTGGAAGAAACATTTTGAGAGGAATAATTGAGAGTGGGCGTAAAGATATAGCGGTAATCGCTATAAATGATTTAGGATCCGTTGATAGTAATGCTCATCTGTTGCAATTTGATAGTGTTCATGGAAGATTTCCTTTTCCCGTTAAGGTTTGTGATAAAGGAATAGACGCAGGGCGAGGTATGATGAGGGTTAGCTCGGAACGAGATCCCAGTCAGCTTGAATGGTCTGATGTCGACATAGCTCTAGAATGTACTGGATTTTTTACCGATGGTGTTAAAGCCGCTATGCATTTAAAAAATGGCTCGAAGCGGGTTCTGGTGTCCGCTCCATCATCTGGTTCCGATAAAACCATAGTTTATGGAGTGAATCACGAAAGTCTAAGCGCCGAGGATTTAATTGTTTCAAATGCTTCATGCACAACTAATTGCTTAGCACCAGTTGCAAAGGTCTTACATGATTCGTTTGGAATAAAATCAGGCTATATGACTACGATTCATAGTTATACTGGAGATCAACCTTCGCTAGATACGATGCATACGGATCTTTATAGAGGCCGAGCTTCAGCAATAAGTATGATACCGACTTCAACTGGAGCTGCAAAGGCAGTTTCACTTGTTTTGCCAGAGCTTGAGGGCAAATTGGATGGTTCAGCAATTAGGGTTCCTACACCTAATGTTTCATGCATTGATTTTAAATTTGTAGCCGAAGAGAAGGTTAGTGTAGGAAAAATTAATGAATCAATTAAAAGGGCGTCTGATGGAGATTTAAAGGGTATTTTGGGTTTTGAAACTAGATCGTTGGTCTCAATTGATTTTAATCATTGGTCTGCTTCTTCAACGTTGGCCGCACAAGAAACTAAAGTTTTATCGAATGGACTGGTTCGTGTTCTTTCATGGTATGATAATGAATGGGGTTTTTCCAATAGAATGGCTGATACGGCGGTAAAAATGGGTACTTTGATTTGATAAATTTTTTTAATTTTTCGAAAAGGAATCTTTCTAAGATTGTTATTGGAAAACTTATTTTTATATGTTCGGCAGTTTCAGCTTACGCGGACGTCGAGAATATTGATAATCAAAAACTCAAAGCATTACTGCTAGAGGGTATTTCGATAGTTGATATTAGGGAAGAATTTGAATGGAGGGAAACAGGAATTATTCCAAATAGCCATCTAATTACTTTTTTTGACTCAGCCGGAAAATATAATTTAGAAAAATGGTTAATAGAGCTTAAAACGACTGTTAAGAGATATGACCCGCTTATCATTATTTGTCGGAGTGGAAGACGGTCCTTGATTGTGGCCGACTATTTATCTAGCAAGGAACTATTTTTTAAGGTTTATAATGTTGAAGCTGGAATTAACGGTTGGAAGAGTGAAAGCATGGGAGTCCAGTCGGTTCAGTAAAACATTTTTATTTTAAGTGTGAGAACAATCAAAGGATTTGGTGTATACCTTATTACTTTAATTTTTTTTATTTATTTAAGTCGAACAGACAAATATTATTTGCATTAAAATAAATACTAATGATCTGAAGCTCTTCTTAAGAAAGAAAATTTTAGCTAAAGCCAAAGTATGGAATTTGTTTACAATACTGTCATCGATCCAAAAATCGAACCTTTAGTTAATATTGTTTGTGGACACTCAATCACGAGCGATGTTTCAAGTAAAATGGTACGCCCTAGGAGAATCGAACTCCTCTTTCCAGGATGAAAACCTGGCGTCCTAACCGATAGACGAAGGGCGCGCAACTATTAGTTTGAACCTTTCTTTTACTGGTAGTTAAGTATACGTGCAACCCTTTATTCTAATAAATTTAAATTGTAGCAACATCTCGTACTTGAAAGACTACGCGACGGTATCCTCCCCAATCGTTAATTTCTAAGGTACCGCATAGATGAAAGTTTTCTCCAGCATTGCTCAATAGCCTTTGGCCCGCTTTTGTTTCAGCTCCGTTAAAAAAAATAGACTCTAATCGTTTTCCGGTAGTGTCTTGGCATGTGAATTTGATATGCTTTTCATTTAGTATTTTAGTATGATTTATTTGGCAATTTGCAATGGCAATAATTGGTGGAGGGTTGCCTGCTCCAAAAGGACCGATAGAATTTATCTCTTCAACAATTTCTATTGTCACCCCCTTTACAGTCAAGAGGCTATCAATTTCTACTGCAGGTTTGACTTTTTTACTTAACTGAGTGTTCTGTATATTCACACTTAAAATACGCATTGCCTCAGCGAGTAAGCTCTCTTTTGATTTAATCCCAGCTGCCATGTGGTGACCCCCTCCAGATAATAGGAGCCCTGAGTCCACAAGTTTTTTTATCTCACAGCCGATATTGATACTTGGAACTGATCGTGCCGAGCCGATTGCTATACCTTCTTTGTTGAGTGAAAATACTATTGAAGGAACACTAAATTTATCTTTTAATCTTGCAGCTACAATTCCAAGAACTCCAGGATGCCAACGATCACTAAACACCCAAATTACTTTGTCTTCCTCCCTCCCTTGGATTTCGACTTGCGCAATTGCTTCATTAAGGGCATCAGCTTCGAGCGATCGGCGCTTGATATTCAATTCATTTAACTCACGCGCAATTTTACTCGACTCTAGGTCAGATGTTGCAGTCAAAAGATTAACTGCAAATTTTGCATCTGATAACCGACCTGCTGCATTGATTCGAGGTGCTAACAGGTAACCTAAATGATAACTTGTAAGTCGTGATTTAATTTTAGCTTGATCAATTAAGGCAACCAGACCAGGCCGTGCCCGGTTTGCCAGGATACGAAGTCCCTGTAAAACAAGTGCTCGGTTTAATCCAACCAAAGGTACAACGTCTGCAACGGTAGCTAGCGATACTAGATCAAGGAAATTGATTAGATCTGGAACTGCAGTTTTATTTTTTTTTAAAAGTCTATTTAAGGCAACTAAAAAAAGGAAAACAACGCCTGCAGCGCAAAGATAATCAAGTTTACCAGATTCATCGTGGCGTTTGGGATTAATTATTGCCAGTGCAGGTGGAAGTTTTTCACTTGCTATATGATGATCAAGAACCAAAACGTCAGCACCATTTTTATTAGCAATCTCAATTGATTCATGTGAGTTTGTACCGCAATCAACACAGATAATTAGTTTATTCTTTTTAGAAAGTATTTCCATTGCAACTGGGTTTGGTCCATATCCTTCTTTTACTCTGTCTGGAATATAGATCTCAGGAATTATTTCAAAATGTTTTAACCAGAGGAGAAGCATAGATGCAGATGTGGTACCATCGACATCATAATCGGCAAAAATACAAATTCCTTGTTTTTTTTTCACTGCCTCTAAAATACGTTTTGAGGCTTTTTCCATATCTTTAAGTATATATGGATCTGGCATGAGGTCTCTAATTTTTGGTGATAAAAATGAAGTTAATTCGTTTGGTTTAATTCCTCTTTTAACAAGCATTACAGCTGACAAAGAGGAGATATCGTATTCTTGTACTATGCCCGAGGCAATACGCTCCTGCTCTTTCGACGGACCAAACCAGGCTCGTTCGGATAAAGATTTTTTGACGTCTAAAAATTCATCAGACATTGGATCTCAGGCGACTTTTTGTCTACATGTTAATCTTCGAATAGATCCAGTTTTTGATCTCATGAGAATTGTCTCTGTTTCGAGCATATTATTAATTATTCGGGTACCTTTAAGTATCGAGCCATTAGTGACTCCACTTGCAGCAAATATCACTTCCTCGGTTACCATGTCATTGAGATTATAGATTTGATTTAAATCTTTAATACCTGCTTTTTCAGCACGTTTTTTTTCGTCATTAGTTCTGAAAACTAGTCGGCCTTGAATTTGCCCACCCAGGCATTTTAGAGCTGATGCTGCTAGCACGCCCTCAGGCGCGCCGCCCAAACCCATCAACATATCTACACCGGTTATCTCTGGTTCGGCGCAATGAATAATTCCAGCCACATCCCCATCAGTTATCAATTTAATTCTTGCGCCAGCTTGCCTAAGTTCACCAATTAATTCGTTATGTCGTGGTCTCTCTAGAACGCATACTGTTATATTTTTCACTGCGCAATTTTTTGCCTTCGCTAATGCTCTAACTCGTTCGGTTGGAGTCATGTCCAAGTGTACTAAATCCTGTGGATAACTTGGACCAATTGCTAATTTATCCATATAAACATCCGGGGCATGAAGCATAGATCCCCTCGGACCCATAGCTATGACTGACAGGGCGTCAGGCATATTTTTTGCGGTTAGGGTTGTCCCTTCCAATGGATCCAAAGCGATATCTGCTCCGGATCCCAATCCAGTTCCAACTTTTTCACCGATGTAGAGCATTGGCGCTTCATCTCTCTCTCCTTCACCAATTACAACTACTCCGTTTATATCCAGCAAATTCAACTGAGCTCTCATGGCGTCCACTGCTGCCTGATCAGCTTTTTTCTCGTCTCCTGAACCAATAAACTTTGCAGCTGCTATTGCTGCTGCCTCTGATACTCGTGCAAGACCTAGTGACAATAGCCGGTCGTTAAATTCTATTTTTGTTTCCATTATGAATTTTACCACTACATTTCTTCGATTTTAATGCTCACTGGGGCTTGAAGACAAACATCCAAGTCTTTAATTTCTGCAAGGGCTGTTTTAACGCTTTGGAACGTTGTTTCATGCGTTACGATTAAGATAGGCGCGACATTGCCATCGTGTGCTTTTTGTCTCATTCGGTCAATGGATATTTTGTTATTTCCTAAAACAGTTGCTACCTGAGCTAATGCACCTGGTTCATCTACTAAAGAAAGTCTTAGATAATAACACCGATTAATGCCTTTTGTACCTTTTTTTATTTTCTCGAGTGTCGATGCAGAGCTGCCAAACACAGGTGAAATTTTGTTATTAGCAACATCGATGAGATCTGATACTATTGCAGAGGCTGTGGGCCCTTGGCCTGCTCCGGGACCACTTAAAAATGTTCTTCCAATAAAATCACTATCAACTATTACCATATTTGTGCCTCCCTCTAGCTTCGAAATTGCGCTCTCTTCTCTTACGAGGCATGGCTGGACTTCCTGGTAAAGTCCATGATCAGTGAGTTGTGCAATACCTAAAAGCTTAATTCGATATCCCATTTCTTTAGCATTTTCTATGTCAAACAGTGATATTTTTTCAATTCCTTCAATTTCAATATTTTCAAAGTCAATCTGGTTCTGAAAACCTATTGAAGACAAAAGAGCTAATTTTTGCGCAGCGTCAATTCCCCCAACATCTAGTTTAGGATTAGCTTCCACATATCCCAGACTTTCAGCTTCTTCGAATATTTTTTTATATGAATTTCCTGTAGCTTCCATGCGAGTCAGTATATAATTACACGTTCCATTTAGAACACCTGCAATTCGATAAATCGAATTTGATGCAAGGCCCTCAATTAATGCCTTGATTATTGGAATCCCGCCGGCAACAGCCGCCTCAAAACGTAATGCAACATTATTTTCTTCAGCTATCATTGCCAACGAATGCCCATGTGTGGCCAATAAAGCTTTGTTCGCAGTGACCACATGCTTGCCATTCTGCAAAGCGTTTTCAACTAAAGCTTTTGCTGGGTCTGACGACCCTCCCATTACTTCTATTATAATGTCAATATCACCTATTTCCGCTAAATCGACAGGGTCCTCAGTCCATTGTGTGCCGCCTAAATTGATGTCCCTTATTTTATCTTTATTTTTTGCTGAAACAGCCGTTATGTTAAAGTTAGCATCGGTTTTCTTTCTGAGAAGCGTTTTGTTACTTTCTAGAATTTTAAATATACCAATACCAACAGTGCCTAGCCCTGCGATACCTATATTAAGTTCTCTATTACTCATTGATAAATCCTATGAAATTACTGAATTTTTTTCTTTATATTTTGTGATAAGATCATTTGCATTATTAATTACCCGCTTTAAATTGCGGCTAGCTTGTCGAATTCTATGTTCATTTTCTACAAGACCTAATCTTACGTATCCCTCACCGTATTCACCAAAACCAATGCCTGGAGCAACTGCCACCGATGCCTCCTGCAAAAGTATTTTGGAAAATGCCATCGATCCAACTGCTTTAAATTTTTCTGGTAATGGTGCCCATGCAAACATTGTAGCGGGAGGTGATGGAATCTCCCAGCCTATTCGATCCATTGACTCAATCAAAGTATCGCGACGGCTCCGATAAACGCTCCTAACTTGATCAATGCAATTAGTTTCACCATTCAAAGCTGTCGCTGCCGCAACCTG
>TARA_Y200000002_G_scaffold135250_1_pt1 | contig 11007 bp, 10 predicted proteins | sample TARA_Y200000002 | Tara Oceans TARA_Y200000002 (sample SAMEA2619388) | marine metagenome | biome: marine biome (ENVO:00000447); feature: surface water layer (ENVO:00002042); material: "saline water (ENVO:00002010), including plankton (ENVO:xxxxxxxx)" | depth 5 m | reverse complement strand
ATATATCTTATCCATGGGAGTCAGAAGGAAATACTCTATCAAAAGAAGACCTTGAAAGCCGTGATAAATGGCAATCCTTATTTATGCCATCTGGGTCTTTTGTTAGTGCGCGTACAGATCAAAAACATTGGTTAACATTTGGTTCAACAAAATTAATACCGGTTTTATATGGTGATTCTCCAGTGCTTATGACAGGTAGAAACGCACAAGCTGCAGTAAGAATCGGAGAAATTATTGATTCTATAGATAATAATGATGTAAATAAGATAAATTGGTCAACTATCCCACCTGGTAAAGATATTAACGTAAGAATGAGTGGGCTTGTATGGCCAGAAGCGGCTCAAAGAATAGCAAATTCAGCATACTTAACTCGCGAAAGATTTGGTGAAGGTCAAATCATATTATTTTCTGGCGAACCAAATTTTCGCGGTTCATCTTTGGGAACTAATAGATTATGGTTAAATGCTATTGTTTATGGAGCTGGATTAGGAACTAGTCAAAAAGTTTCATTAGACTAGTCTTTTTTAAAAAACTTATTAACCCTAGTACTTTATGTTCTAACTTTTCCCTTCTTTCTTAATCTTATTGAATCTGGTGTTACCTCAACAAGCTCATCCTCTTCAATAAATTCTAGTGCTTGTTCTAAAGTATGATTTATAGGTGGAACCAAGATTAAATTTTCATCTGTTCCAGCAGCTCTAATATTTGTTAATTGTTTTGCTTTTGTTGGATTTACAGGTAGATCGTTATCTCTTGAATGCAGACCTACAATTTGACCAATATATACTTCTTCTCCATGACCAAGAAATAGTTTTCCTCTATTTTGCAGATTAAAAAGAGCGTACGATAATGTTTTACCAGCAATCATTGAATACATGACTCCATTTACTCTTTTCGCTAAATCTCCAGTTTTGATGGGACCGTAATGATCAAAAACACTTGTCATGATTCCCGTACCACTTGTTAGTGTTAAAAAATAGGATCTAAATCCAATAATTCCTCTACATGGAGCAAGAAATTCTAATTTAATTCGACCATTATTATCAGATTCAATATTCTGAATTTCAGCTTTTCTTGGACCAAGCTCCTCCATAATGGCACCTTGATGTATTTCTTCAATATCTATAACAATATGCTCATAAGGCTCTTGTATTACTCCATCAATTTCTTTTTGAATAACCTCAGGTTTGGATATTGCAATCTCAAAACCTTCCCTTCTCATTGATTCTATAAGAACAGATATATGTAATTCTCCCCTTCCTGAAACAATAAATTTATCCGGACTATCACCTTGTTTTACTTTGAGAGCAACATTTGATATTAATTCTTTTTCTAACCTTTCTTTAATATTTCTGGAAGTAACAAATTTACCTTCTCTTCCAGCAAATGGTGAATCGTTTACTTGAAATGTCATCATTACTGTTGGTTCATCAACTGACAATGGGGGCAAAGCTTCTACACTTTTTGGATCACAAATAGTATCGGAGATATTTAATTTATCTATACCAGTAATACATACTATAGACCCAGCTTTTGAGCTATCTATTTCAACTCTATCAAGGCCTTGATAGCCCATAACTTGAAGAATTTTACCTTTTCTTTCATTGCCATCTCTGTCAATTACTACTATCTGTTGATTTTTATTTACGGTACCCCTTTTTATTCTACCGATACCAATTACTCCAACATAACTATTACTATCAAGTGCACTAATTTGAAGTTGAAGTGGGCCATCAATATTTACCTCTGGTGCTGGAACTTTATCTAATATCATTTGCATTAGAGGCTTCATGTCATCGGACATTTTGTTAATATCTAATCCAGATATTCCTTGAATTGAAGAGGTATAAATAATCGGAAAATCAAGCTGTTCATCTGTTCCACCTAATCTATCAAATAAATCAAAAACTTGATCAAGAACCCAATCTGGTCTTGCGTCAGGTCTATCAATTTTATTTATTACAACTATTGGTTTTAATCCTTTTTCAAATGCCTTTTGAGTAACAAACCTTGTCTGCGGCATAGGCCCATCTACAGCATCAACCAATAAAAGAACTGAATCAACCATAGATAGTGCTCTTTCAACCTCGCCACCAAAATCAGCATGGCCTGGGGTATCTACAATATTTATAAGATGGTCACTCCAATTAATTGAAGTATTTTTTGCAGTTATTGTTATTCCTCTCTCTATCTCCTGATCATTGGAGTCCATTATTCTTACAGAATCCATATTTTTTCTATCAAGTGTTCCTGATTGTTGAAGTAACTTATCTACTAGTGTAGTTTTACCATGATCAACATGAGCGATAATTGCTATATTTCTTATTTTATTAATATTCATTATGATTTAAAAAGTGATGATTATAGTCCTAAATTTATAAAAATATACTCAACAAAAAATATATTTGAACCAAAGTTTTGATCGATATAGAATTAGATGAGTTATATATATTTATATGGGAGAAATTATGACTGAATATCAAATATTAAATCTAATGTATCTAGCATTTATATCTAATGCTATGTATTTTGTTGGAATGGTTTTATTTACATGGTTAGGTTTTCGAATGGCAAATAACGTTAGACAACAAGATAACGCGCCACTAGTTGGTAAAGTATTTACATCTATTTTTTGCTTATTTGTAGGATTATTGTTCTTTAACACCAGCCAAATAGGTGGTGGAATTTTAGGATCTTACGTTGCTCAGCTCATTGAAATGGGTGCAGCCTCTGGAGATAGATTAGCAGTAATTGCAGATTCACCAGCAGTCATTGGTGGAGCAATTCAATCAGCATTTCATGCGTTTGTTGTAATCTTTCAATTACTATTAGTTTGGGTTAAGGAATAAACTTCGAGTTTCTTTTAGAAAAATAAATAATAGTTAAATGTCAGATATTTTAGGGCCACAAACTGTGGCCTTAAGACTTTTTGCTCCATTAATAAGCAAGGGTTCAAGAACATCTAATAATCCTGTTTCAACTCTCCAGCTTAAATATTGCTTTTGATGATCTAGCGTCTCCCAATCTTCAATTAAATGAATTGTATTATTTGCTTCATCTATGTAAGTATCAACAGAAATGCATCCATTGAATGACCTAGTATCAGGTAATGCCTGCTTAAGAGTTTCTTTAAGCTCATTCATCATATTTTCTTTAGCTGGAAATGAGACTATTACTAAGTTTTTCATAAATCTTCGTTATTTAATAAAATTCGTTACTTCTTTGATAAATTTATCGAATGATGGTTGATGGTTATACATCATGTGTCCAGCTTCAAATTCAGAGAAAATTACTCTTTTCATATCTATTGAGTTATCATTCATGAAATTTTCAGCTGTAAAACAAGGTGTTGCTAAATCATAAATACCACATGACACATAAACTTTAAAGTCTTTATTATACCTTTGTGCTCTAGCAATATGAGGAACTGTATTTACATATCCAAAATCATTACCTTTCCACTTTTGCGGATGCTTCCAACTATTAAAAAGTTTTGAATCACTGCTTTTATATAACATTTTCATATCAACACCAATTTCACCAAACCAAGTATGAAGTGCTGAAACATATGCAGACATGAACCCTTCTGCAGATACATCAGTATCAGAATATTGACCTCCGTCCATATAATCAGAATTTTTATATCTTGAATCTAGTCTTCCAACCGAAAACCCATCATCTCTTAAAAGCTCTTTTCGAAAGCTAGATGGATCAATACGCATATTGAAATCCTCAACAAATTCTTTACTAAGACCTGTATAAAATGAAAATTTTTCAATAAGTTCTTCTGATTTAGTTTTAGATAACCTTGATCCTTTAAGAAGAGCTGGTCCATATTCATTTAAACTGAATTTTTTTGAATCCTCATAAAATTCCTGAAGGGATTTATTTGTATTTACTTTATTATGAAAATGGGCGGTAGCAGCATAAGAAGGTAAAAAACCATAGTGTGGACTATTATTACCAGGATGAAATGTTAGATATTGGTAATCAGACGCTGGTGAAACAAGCAAGAGACCATTTATTTCAATTGGAGTAATTGACCCAGATCTTAGCTCAGACACTAGTAATGGACCTCTTATTCCTCCATAGCTTTCGCCAAGAATATATCTTGGAGAATTCCATCTACTGTTATCTGATATCCATCTCCTTATGAACTCGGCAATTATTTTTGGATCTTCATTTACTCCCCAAAATTCTTCAGGTTTATGACAACCTACCGCCCTGCTATACCCTGTTCCAACAGGGTCTATAAATACTAAATCCGCGTCACTTAATGGTGATTGATTATTGTCTATAATTTTAAAGGGAGGCGAACCATCATCTCCAGCATTACTTGGAACTTTAACAATCTTTGGTCCTAATACACCAATATGAAGCCATAATGATGCTGATCCTGGACCACCATTAAAACTAAATATGATTGGTCTATTTTTATTATCATCTACAATATATTCAGTATAAAAAAATGAAGCAGTTGGAGATTTATAATTATCTCTCTCATATAAAATTTTTTGTTTTACACTTGCCCTATATTTAATACGTTTACCATTAAAAGTACCTTCAAAATTCTTACTAAAGTTTTTTTCATTAAATTCAAAATCATCTGAATTACAGTCAGCGATCTCAGCGTGTTCATCTGATATAAGCGTATGAGTATAGGAATTTAACAATAAAGATAATAGTAATATTTTTTTCATATTATTGATTATATATAAATATATATTTTTTAATCTAATTATTTTATTATTTTAGAATGGATAAACTAAGAATTGCATTTAGCTTTATAAAAATTAAGCTTAAAAATATTGGAAGTGTTTTGATTACGGCTGCTACAGGCTATGTCCTAGGATCTGCTGCTATTATTCAGGTTTCAAGTGTAGTGGTAGATAATGTTTCTCTTCAATCATTTGGAATCTCAAAAGAAATTTTTATGCAATATCTATTCGTAGCGCTTTTAACACTATTCCCAATCTTTATCATTTTTGCATATGTATTTAAAAGAAAATCAATTGACAACGAAATTCTCAGTAATCTCAATTCAAATGTTGATAGTTTAGATGACTATCGACCAAAAATAGCAGTGATACCCTTTGAAAATTTGAATAATGATGAAGAAACCCAGTTTCTTGTTGATGGGATAGCTGAAGACTTAATTATGGAATTATCAATGGTCAAAGAAATATCAGTAGCAACTCGAAAAACATGTTTTGGTTTTAAAGGAAAAGAAATAGCTAATACATCATATAAAAATGATTGGGGATTTGATTTTATTGTTACGGGTAGCATAAGAGCATCAGTTGACAGAGAGAGACTCAGAATACTAATTGAATTAAGTGATTTAAAAGATGATAGAGTAATTTGGACCAATAAATTTGATAAAAAAAATGAAGACATCTTTGAAATTCAAGATGAGATAGTTACAAAAATTATTAACTGCATTGTTGGCGAAATTGAAATTTCAAGTTTAAAAAGGGCAAATAGAAAGCCAACATCTAATATGACTTCATATGAATATACACTTAAAGGAAGAGCTTTAAATCAACAGTTTGAAAAAAATGCAAACGCAGAAGCAATAAAGATGTTAGATGCTGCAATCAAGGCAGATCAATCTAATCCACTTCCCTATTCTTGGAAAGCTTGCACCATTGGTCAATCAATAGCATTGGGTTTTAGGGAGGACAATGACCAAAGTAAAGCCGATCTTTTAGATGCACTTAGCAAAGCAAATGAACTAAATGATAACGACTGGAATGCTTTAAGAATTATTGCTGAAGCTCATTTAACATTAAATGATTTCCAGCAATCAATGGTTTATGCAAATAAAGCTTACAACTCAAATCCCAATCATCCATACGTGCTATGGATATATGGTCGAATTTTAATGAGATTTGGAAAAGTAAAAGATGGTATTAAAATTTTAGAACATCTTTACAACATAGAACCAATGGCATTAGCAGATGTTAATACTGACAGAATTCTAAAGGAACTTTTTTTAGCGCATTATTTGGATAATAATTACAAACGATCGCAAGAAATCTTTGAAGAAATATATGAACCAGATTTTAGAGAATGGTTAATTTATATTGATATTAAAACAAAGGAGAATATAGAATTTTTAAAAGAAAATTGGTTCTTAAGTGGTAAAGATAAGTTTCAAGAAATTAATAAAAAGAAAGAAATTTCATTATTTCATCTTAATAATAAAAGCATTAGTAAGGAGTTATTAGATTTATCTAATAATATTTAGTTATTTTTATGCAAAATAAAAATTTAAAAAATTTATGGGGGATCGCTGTTGCATATTTTGGTGGAAGCTTTATTTTAATTCAAATTGCCAATATTGGATTTCCTTATTTTGAAGTTGAACAATATATTGGACTAAATACAGATCAAATTATGAAAGGACTCTTTATCGGTCTTCCAATTGGACTACCAGTTGTCTTAATTTCTTTTTATTTTTTCAAAAGAAACAATTTATTAGAAAATAATGATTCTACAGCTGATACGTCTATCTATAAAAATGGAGCATATAGACAAAAGATTGCTGTAGTTCCTTTCACAAATTTAAATAAAGATGAAGATGGAGCATTTTTAGTAGATGGTATTGTTGAGGATATAATTACTGAATTTTCAATGATTAAGGAAATTGAAATACTTTCAAGACAATCATGTTTTGATTTTAGAGATAAAAATTATTCAATAGAAAACTTTAGAAATGAATTTGATCTTGATTATATTGTTTCTGGCAGTATTAGAGTTGTTGGTGATCGATTAAGAATTTCAGTTGAACTCTCAGAAATTAATGATGGTAATGTTATTTGGGCTAGTAAATATGACAGAGTTAAGGAAGATATTTTTGATATACAAGATGAGATTGTAAGAAAAATTACTATATCGTTAATTGGAGAAATCGAGCTATCTAGCTTGGAAAGAGCTAAAAGGAAACCAACAGAAAATATGAATTCATATGAATGCTTGCTTAAAGGTAAGGAGTTACATCATAAGTTTACCAAAAAAGATAATGAAGAAAGTTTATTAGCTTTAGATGCATCTATTAAGGCAGATAATAATAACTCTCAAGCATATGCATGGAAAGCTTGCGCTTTAGGCCAAGCTTATGGAAGAGGTTATCAAGATGATACTGATAAACTAATTGCTGAAATTATGGATAATATTAATAAGGCTGTTGAGCTTAATAATAATGACTTTGAAGCTCATAGAATGTTAGCTGAAGTACATTTATCTCTTCATGATTTTGAAAAAGCTCTAGATCATGGCTCAAAAGCTTTTCAGCTCAATCCAAATGATCCGCGTGTATCTTCTGTATATGGTGAAATTTTAATTAGAATTAATAAATTGGATGATGGAATACTATTACTTGAAAAAGCATATGAGTTAGATCCTGTTCCGCAGGGTCAAAGCACTTCTGATAGACGATTATGTGCTTTACTGACCGGTTATTATTTAGCAAATGACTTTGAAAAATGTGATGAACTTATAAATAAAATTGTAGATATAGATTTTAAATCATGGTTATTATCAATAGATATATTTGAGAAAAATGATAAAGAACTTAATAAAAGCTGGTTTACCAAAGGATTAACAAAATTTAATGATTTAGATATTAGCCTTGAAGTTGATAGATTCCATTTAAATAATGAAACACTAACAAACAGTCTTATTAAGAAAGCAGAAAATTATATTTCTTGAATTTCTATTATCTTTTTACTTTTAATCAATAAAAACTGTGTGATCCTTGCCTTTATCAGCAACTCTTATTACCAAAAGATCACTACAAGTGCCCTCTTCAAGCTCTGGAGCATCATCTTCTCCACCATGAACCCAATCAGTTCTTTCAAACCAATATTCATCTTTTTTATATGTCTTCCATTTGCCTGTTGATTTGGACTGTGACTTTCCATCTAAAACATATACTACTGTTCCAGATGCTGGATGAAAGTGTTTTGCTACTGCGTTTTGATTACATGTTTTTCTTCTTTCAATATGTAAATCCATTTTGCCATCTAGATCAAAAATTTCTGAAGATATTAATCCAGGAAATGAGCTAGTAGATTCCATATGATCATCAGCAGAGACTGATATAGATAAAATGAATGCAAACACTAGGTTAGATATTAAAGTTTTTTTCATAAGTTTCTCCTTTTTTATAATTTAATTTAAGCGGCAGTAAAACCACCATCACATACATAAACTGAGCCAGAACAATTAGATGATTCATCTGAACCAAGAAATAATGCAAGATTAGCTATTTCTTCATTTGTTGAGTATCTATTTGTTGCAATCATACCATTTACCATATCAACAACTGATGCAGGATCATCAGGATTTAATTGCTCACCCAATGAAGCCATCATTCTATTATCTACTGGACCAGGTGCAAGAGCGTTTACTCTTATATTCATAGGACCATTCTCTAAGCATGCAGTTTTTACCATGCCACAAACAGCATGCTTGCTTGCGATATAGGGACATAATCCATTAAAACCGACTAACCCAGCTGTTGAGGCTACAGCAATGAATGATCCTGCTTTTTGTTTTTGCATTATGGGCATAGAATGTTTCATAAAAAGCCATACCCCAACAACATTTACATCTATAACATCATTAAACTCTTCAACTGTAAACTCTGTTAAAGGTTTTACAATGCCCTCAGTTCCAGCATTGGCCATAACAATATCAACAGAGCCAAATTTATCGTGCGTAGTGTTAATTGAGTTTTTTATTGCCACTTCATCTTTAGAATCAGCTATGCAGTAAATTGCATTATCTGGATTACCTAGGTTTGATATTAAGTTACTTAATTTTTCCTCTGATCTTCCAACGAGAGCAACATTAGCTCCTTCATCCAAAAATCTTCTTGTCGTTGCTTCACCAATTCCACCTGTTGCGCCTGTAATAATTGCTGTTTTATTCTCAAGTCTCATTTGTATAATTCTCTAATTTTTTATTAATAAAGCCTTTAATTTATATACCTAATATAATATCTACAAATTAAAGCTATGCAATCATAATAGTTAATTAATTATGATAAAATTTTATAAAATTTACTCACTCAATTATGTTATACGAAGATATATTGGATACTATTGGTAATACACCAGCTATCAAAATTAAAAATTTATCTCCTGATGATATTAATATTTATGTTAAAGCTGAATTTTATAATCCGGCAAGTTCTGTAAAAGATAGATTAGCAAAAAATATAATTGAAGAAGCTGAAAAAAAATCATTGCTTACCCCTGGACAAACTGTTGTAGAAGCGACAAGTGGCAATACTGGTGTTGGCTTGGCTTTGGTCTGTGCCTCAAAAAATTATCCTCTTATCGTGACAATGCCTGACAGTGCATCAATTGAAAGAAGAAAATTAATGAGATTTTTGGGAGCAAAGGTGTTGCTTACACCTGCATCAGAGGGTGGAACAGGAGCTTATAAGAAAGCTCAAGACCTGGTTAGGGCCAATGGTTGGTTTTATGCAAGACAATTTGAAAACACTGCAAATGCTGATATACATGAACAAACTACGGGCATTGAAATTTTTAATGATTTTAAGGAAATGGGTTTAGATTATTTTGTATCAGGCTATGGGACTGGTGGAACTTTTACTGGTGTTGCTAGAGTATTGAAAGAGAAAATGCCAAAAACAAAGTTGATTATTACTGAACCTGATGTAGCGCCATTGTTAGCAAGTAATGTTGAACAAGAAAGAGATGAGAATGGTTCTCCAATGGCATCTCACCCGAAATGGAATCCACACCCTATTCAAGGTTGGACTACTGACTTTATTCCATTAGTTTTACAAGAATCTGTAGATAATGAATATATAGATGAAAATATTCCTGTCTCGGGTGATGATGGAATCTATTGGTCAAAAGAACTTGCCTCAAAAGAAGGAATTATTACTGGTGTATCAGGTGGATCAACATTTGCTGTTGCAATGAATGTAGCTAAAACAGCACCTAAGGGATCTACTATACTTTGTATGATTCCAGACACAGCTGAAAGATATATGTCTAGCATTTTATTTGATGATGTAAATTCAGAAATGAATGCAGATGAGCTTAAGTTATTTAAATCAGTTTAGTCTAAGACTTTAGCAGGAATACCAGCAACAGTTGTGTTTGCTTCCACATCTTTTAAAACTAAGCTGCCAGCTGCTACCGTTGAATTTTCACCGATAATAATGTTGCCAAGAATTGTACTAGATGCATAAATAGATGCCCCATCCATAATCTTAGGATGTCTATCACCGCTCTCAATACCTCTTCCACCAAGAGTAACACCTTGATATATAGATACATTTTTTCCTATTTTGGAAGTCTCACCAATTACAACACCTGTTGCATGATCAATCATTACCCCGCTTGAGATTTCAGCAGCAGGATGAATATCAACACCAAAAATCTCAGATGCCCTATTTTGAAAAAACAATGCCATTGTATGTCTTTCATTTTTCCACAAACAGTGGGCAGCTCTATAGGTGGCTAAACCCTGGAAGCCTTTATAAAATAAAATTGGTGTTGAATAATATTTACATGCTGGATCATTATTTTTAAAAAAAATTAAGTCATTCAATAAATCATCTTCAATACCTTCACAGGTTTGAAATACATCAGTTATAAATTTTCTTATATCTTTTGATGACAAAGCATCACTGTTTAATTTTGAAGCAAGAATAGCAGCTATAGATTCAATTAATGAATTTTTTGAAACTATTAGTTTTTTTAAATATGGCTCTAAGGATGGTTCTGCACTGATCCTTAGATTAACTTCTTCAACTATTTCATTCCAAATGTTTCTATTCATGCTTAAGTATTTGAGGATTAAATTGGATAAATTATAACTATATTAATTAATCATTAATATATAAACCGAATCCTTCTTGTAAGCCAATAATCTCATTAGTTAAATTTTTATCAGATGATAAATAATAATCTTGAGCCTCTTTTTTAAAAAGTATGAAATTTAATAAATGACATTGATCTT
>TARA_Y200000002_G_scaffold271261_1_pt1 | contig 11036 bp, 5 predicted proteins | sample TARA_Y200000002 | Tara Oceans TARA_Y200000002 (sample SAMEA2619388) | marine metagenome | biome: marine biome (ENVO:00000447); feature: surface water layer (ENVO:00002042); material: "saline water (ENVO:00002010), including plankton (ENVO:xxxxxxxx)" | depth 5 m | reverse complement strand
ACAATGATCAATACAGCATTTATTTATGCACTTGGCACAAAAGGATTTTTCATAGAAATACGTGGTGGTGTTACCCTTATTATGGCCTTTTTAATGGTATTTATGGGAAAATGGAATAGACGGTCAAAAGTTATGACCCAGGCTGAGTGGATGCACTTTAGATTTGGCACAGGAAAAGAGGGAGACACTGCTCGAATAATTGCTGCATTTGCATCGATCATAATGACCATTGCAATGGTCACCTATTTTGTAATTGGAGCAGGAAAATTTGTTGGGTCCTTTTTAGGAGTTGAACCCATATTTGCATCACTCATCATGGTAGTGTTAGCAATGATATACACTGTTGCTAGTGGCCTCTATGGTGTTGTATGGACGGACGTTTTTCAAGGTATCTTCATATTTGGTGTTATCATGTATATCTCTTCCATGGCTATGAGCATTGTAGACCTGCCTGAAGAATTCATGGTTTCAGTACCGATGTTAGATGGTTCGTTCACTACGATAAAAACAACTCTATCAGAATGGTCTAGAATCACGCCACCAAACGAAATGAACATGCCTTCTGGGTCTACTTTTGAGATCTACAATTTATTTGGAATTGCAATCATGTTTTACTTATTCAAAGTAACGCTAGAAGGTTCGAGCGGAGCTGGTGGTTACATGTTGCAACGGTATTTTGCAGCAAGGAGTGACAGAGAAGCAGGTCTTCTTTCCTTGTTCTGGACATCACTACTTGCTTTTCGTTGGCCCCTAATAGCATCCTTCGCTATGCTTGGCATTCATCATGGATTGAACCCTGAGTATAATGTCATTGCAGATCCTGAACTGGTGCTACCAACAGTTATAAAACATTATATCCCTACTGGAGTGAAAGGTTTTTTAATGGCAGGACTTATGGCAGCTGCAATGTCTACTTTTGATTCAACCGTAAACGCTGGCGCTGCCTATTGGGTAAAAGATCTATATCAAACATATTTGCGGCCAAATGCTAGTGAAAAAGATCTGATGTTTCAGGGGCGAGTTGCATCATTGGTCATCGTTGCATTGGCATTATTATTCAGTCTAACCATCAGTAATATCAATGAGATATGGGGCTGGATCACCATGGGAATTGGAGCAGGAATGTTTATCCCACAAGTAATACGTTGGTATTGGTGGCGGTTCAATGGATACGGCTTTGCAATTGGAACGGCTTTTGGAATGATTGCTGCTGTGCTCACCAAAGCATTTGGAGGTCCACTTCCTGAATACACCTCTTTTTTAATTGCAAGTGGAAGTTCTTTAATAGGCTGCTTCGTTGGGACTTTTTTCACACAAGCAACAGATGAAAAAGTATTATTTAATTTTTACAAGATAACTCGTCCTTTTGGCATTTGGGATAAAGTAAGAAAAAAGTTGCCAAATGATATATTGTTAAAGATCAATGAAGAAAACAGGCGAGACATCATTGCTACTTTTTTTGCAGTTCCATGGCAGATCGTGCTTTTTCTAACAGGAATGATGATAGTACTCAAGCAATGGTCTAACGTTCTGAATTTAATGATATTATTAGTTTTCCTTTCTTTTGGCTTATACTGGTTTTGGTTTAGGCATCTTTCAAAAGAGGTCAAAGTCGACTCTTGAAAAGATTAATTTTCCTTTTCGCTTCCATCATTTATGGACAATCTTTAGACGTTACCTTCCGATACGTGGCAGGTATAAATGATGATTTTGTTAGAGTCTTTATACCTGGTACCATGCCAAGCGGTACATCAAATGATTGGGGGCCCAATTCAAACGGAATTATTGATTCAAATGCCCCTTCAAGAATGGAATACAATCAGACAACCTATTCTTATGAAAAAACCTATTCATTAAATGTAGGTGAGGAGCATCAATATAAAATTCATTTCCACCATAATTCATCTGGGTCTGACTATACCTGGATACCCGATCCACTTAATCCATTGACAACAGATGACAACTGGACCAATTCAATCTTAGAGGTTACTGACCCTCTCTTATTTCAAGAAGCTCGTCACCTAAATAGTATCGGAGAAATAACTGGATTCAGCATGGGTATCTTCACTTCTGAAAGTGTTGATTCCATACGGTATTCAATTGGCGGTGACACTCTTTCTGGTACAGATTATTACCAAGGCAATGGTGTATTGCATATTCCTTTTGACTCACCCTTATCCGTTTATGATCCGATATGGGTTCAAGCATCTATTTCTGGATCTTGGAATACGGTCTATGACTTTGGCGCGATAGAGATCATTGAACAACCGATACCAGATGGAGTTGAACTAGGCCCTACGTGGTTAAATAATACAATGTATTTAGCTGTCTATGCCCCAGCTCAACCGGTAATGAGGGTCATTATTAACGCGGCTAGCAATACAACAGAAACTTCAGAAGCAGTGACCATGTACAAAGATCCAAACATCCAAGATACTTGGTGGATTGAGCTTGATCTTCCAGAAGGTGAATATGAATACGAATATCTTTTGATAAATGGGAATAAAATTGCTGACCCCTTCTCAAGAAGACTCACAAATGGGAAAACTAGAATAGAGATCGGTCAAGGCGGAATATCTACCGCTGATGACTATGTCTGGCAATCTGTTGAATATGTAAGACCATCATTAGATACACTTATTATATACGAATTGCATGTAGATGATTTTTCTGCTCAGGGCAATGGCCAGGGAACGTTTTTAGATGTTGTTAATAGATTGGATCATTTAAAAGGAACTGGTATAAATGCGATTGAACTGATGCCAATTACTGATTTTCCAGGGACCCACTCCTGGGGCTATGACCCTCAACTAATGACTGCAGTAGAATCAAATTACGGAACGCCAGGTGATTTAAAAATATTAATTGATGAAGCTCATTCTCGAGGAATAGCCGTAATAATGGACATGATCTGGAATCATATTAAATCAACCAGCCCAATTTGGGAAATACAACCGGACTATGATCTAAATCCATATATTAAGTTACACACCGATCTAAATCCAAATGAGGCAGAGGGTTCCTGGGGGATGTTAGACTGGGATCATTTTAATCCAAGCACCATAGACTATATTAATAGAGTAAACAAAATCTGGGTAGATGAATACAGGATTGATGGATTTAGGTTTGATGCGATGTATATGATAGGTTGGGACATGCAGCAACAGGAGTACGGAATACCTGCCTGGTCAACTGCTCTAAAAGATCATGATTCCACAGTTTACCAAATTGCAGAGCATTTACCATCAAACCCATGGCTAATTGAAAACACAGATTTATCTTCAGGGTGGCATGATAGCTTTCATGACAGAATCCTTAATGACATACACGGCCAAAGCCTATCAACCATATCCATTATGAGACAGATTGTTGGCTTGCATGAATACTCTGATTGGGGTGACCCGTATAATAACCGTATACAGGCTGTCAAATACATGGTGAGCCATGATGAACAATCTCTTTTACAGGAAATGGCTACCTTCAACAATTATTCTATTGAAGAAGCACGAAATCAAGACAAGTTTTATGCAACGATACTCTTTACATCACTTGGTATCCCAATGCTTTTTCAGGGCCAAGAATTTGGACTCCAAACAGGATGGGATGATGATAATAATAATGGTAACTACGATGAGGAAAAGTTGCAATATCGCCCAGTCGATTGGTCATTATTAGATACAGACATTGGACAATCACACCTAGAACATTACTCAAAATTGGCCAGACTTAGAAAATCTAATCCCGCATTTTATAAAGGAACATTTTATGATCTTTATCGATACACAAGTCAGAAGGTTGTCGTTTATGGATATAAAGATGAGTCGCTTAATCATAATGATGATCAAGTTGTGGTAATTGCTAATTTTTCATTTTTAGAAAGGACCATAGAAAATGTTCCTTTCCTCTCATCAGGAACCTGGCATGATGCATTAAACCCTACAAATGTAATTACTGTTAGCGAAGATAATTATTACACTGAATATTCGATTCCTGCGAAATCAGCGATTGTATTTACCAATCGGGACTACCAACTCAAAATTCCCTCATCAAACGAATTAACCCCAAACCAATTTCAAATAATAGAATGCTCTCCAAATCCCTTTAATGGGAGATTAAATATCCACTATCGCATAAACGAAACATCAGATATTCATGTTAGCATCTTCGATATTAATGGAAAGATCATCAAAAGTTTTGCAAATGAACAAAAAAGCCCTGGTCAGCATCAACTTGTTTGGGATACAAAAAACAACAATGGGACCTCAGTTGCAACTGGGTTGTATTTTGTGTCACTTTCATCAAAAGACAGAATTACAAGTAAAAAAGTTTTATACCTAAAATAAAGCAAGAGCATGAAAATCATTTACGCATTTATTGGTATCGCTCTTTTTTTCATCCAATCTTGTACCACTAACTCATATACAAGTCAAATACTCAGTTATGGTGCTTTCTTAAATGAGGATGGTATCGAATTTAGAATACATGCTCCAAGTTCCGATCAAGTTCAATTAATAATTTTTGATAATCCACAAGATGAAAATGGAATTGCATATGAAATGTCCTCTGATAGGAATGGTGATTGGACCATTTTTATCAACGGCTTAGGAGTAGGGACAATATATGGTTACAGACTAAATGGGCCTATAAATGATAATAGCATCATTATTGCAGATCCTTATTCAAAAGCGGCCATTACTCAAAACACTTGGCGACATGTTGCTAAAACATTAGTGATAAATGAATCATTTGATTGGCAAGGAGATACATGGAAAAATTTTGATATGAGAGATCTCATAATTTATGAAGCTCATTTAAGAGATATGACAAGACATCCATCCTCAGGAACATCCTATCCTGGTACCTATAAAGGGTTTATTGAAAATGATCAAAATGGTGGTATTACACATTTAAAGAGAATGGGTGTAAACGCAATTCAATTGTTACCTCTATGGGATTATGCAAATGTAGAAATACCCTATAAAAAACAAGTTGATGGAATGTTCAATGATTGGAATCCTTATGAACGAAATCATTGGGGTTACATGCCAACGTTTTTCATGGCACCAGAAAGTTACTATGCCTCAGATGGTAGTAGAAAAGTAGGAGACTGGAATGGGGCTAGTGGTAAGGCTGTTAAAGAGTTAAAAGAAATGATTAGAGAATTACATAAAAATGACATTGCAGTCATCCTTGATGTGGTTATTAACCATGTTTCTAATTATGATTGGCACCCCTTAAAATTTATTGATAGAGATCTGTACTTCCATTTAGATGAAAGAGGAAACTATATTAGCCAATGTTGTGGTAATCTGTTGGATACGGGAAATAAACACGTAAGACAATATATCATAGAAAGTTTAAAGTACTGGATGTTAGAATACCACATAGATGGTTTTCGATTTGATCAAGCTCATATTCTTTCTATAGAAACGGCTGAATTAATATCAAATGAATTAAAGTCAATAAATCCAGAAGTAATAATCTATGGTGAGGCCTGGGATAATCGGAGTAATGAATTCTCTGAAATAGGTTGGGGATCATTCAATGCTCATTTTAGAGATGTAATTCGAGGTGACTTACATGATTATGACAAGAAAGGTTTTCTGTTTGGTTCTTATAGACCAAATGAGAATAAAAAAGATCTGAAATTAATTATCGGAGGAACACCTAAAATAAGTGGCGGTGTTTATGAAATGCCTCACCATGCCATTAACTTTTTGGAGGTCCACGATGATTACTGCTTCAGTGATTTTCTAAGACTATCTAGTGGCGAAAGTAAAAAGATTGACCTTATTAAAGATAAATTAAGTTACATCTCACTGTCTTCAAGATTAAAAAAGATGAACAAGCTTGCTGCATTTATTTTATTTACAAGCCAAGGAGTACCGCTATTTCATCAGGGACAAGAATGGGGTCATTCTAAAGTTATAGCAGAGACAAAATCTCCCGATGCGAATGTTTTTAGAATGGATCCAAATTCATACAATAAAGACAATGAAACAAATTGGGTTAATTGGAACGAATTAAATCAAAATCAAGATTTGGTAGATTTTTATAAAGCCCTAATCCAAATAAGAAAAAAATATCCTCAATTAAGAAAAACTCTTTTCAAAGATATTGAATTTTACGATTTCAAAAATGAATTTAGTTTGGGGTATGGTTTTGACGAAGCACTCATTGCCTATGTAAATGGAGATGATAAAGAAAGCCTAGAGATTACCTTACCAAATGGAGTATGGAATCTACTAATTAGCACCTCAGATCAAACTACAGGTGAATTGGATGATGGGAAATTTATTTTAGAACCAAAAAGTGGTGTACTGCTAATAAAAGGATGAAATATACATATCTCTTTTTACTATCTTTTTTTTTCGTATGCTGTGGAGGTGAAAAATTGAATTCCTCGAACCTTGAATGGATAAATAATCAAACAATTTATGAAGTGAACCTAAGGCAATACACCGCTGAGGGTACTTTCGCATCTTTCCGAAAGCATCTTCCAAGACTCAAAGAAATGGGAGTCGGCGTTTTATGGTTCATGCCCATCCACCCTATTGGTGAAAAAAATAGGAAAGGTGAATTAGGAAGTTATTATTCTGTAAGAGATTATCTTGATATAAATCCAGAATTTGGTACTAAGAAAGAATTTAAATCCCTTATAGATGAGATTCATAGAATGGGGATGTACGTTATTATTGACTGGGTTGCAAATCACACGGCTTGTGATAATGCTATGGTATCTGAAAATCCTGATTGGTATACCAGAAATAAAAGTGGGGATTTTCAACCTCCACAAGGTACTGATTGGAGTGATGTATATGATTTAGACTTTTCTAACCCTGATTTGAGAAGGTATATGGCCAAAGCAATGGAGTATTGGGTTAAAGAATTTGACATTGACGGTTTTAGATGTGATGTCGCGGGAATGGTACCTACAGATTTTTGGGAGACCACAATAAATAAACTAAGATTCATCAAGCCAATTTTTATGCTAGCAGAATGGGAAGATCCAGAATTATTGGACAAAGGTTTTCAAGCAGATTATAGTTGGCAACTTTATCATATACTAAAGGATGTTTCTAAAGGTAACAAAAAGGTAGCTGACATTCGTGATTTTTATGAAAATCCAAAAAAAAATTATCCTGAAGGTGCATTAAAAATGAACTTTTTAGATAATCATGATGAGAACAGTTGGAATAGGGTAATGGTTGAACACTTCAAAGAAAAAGTGTATCCATTATCAACCATGTTGTTCACATTGCCAGGCATACCTATGATCTATTCTGGTCAAGAATCTCGATTAAATAAAAGGTTGAAATTTTTTGAAAAAGATACAATCGATTGGGGTGTTTTTTCAGATGAAAATTTTTATAAGAAACTAATATCCTTAAGAAAAATGCATCCTGCTTTTTGGTGCGATAACACTAACCTTGAATTTTTAAATAATTACCCTGAAGGTTTAATAGGTTACAAGAGATGGGACGATGAGAATACCTATCATATTATTTTAAATCTTTCAAATGAAAAAGAGAATCTAAATGAGGAAGTATCGCACGAAATTCTAATCCGTGATAAAAAGTCATCGGAGCAATCTATTTCACCCAATGGTTTTGTAGTTTATAAAATACTAAATGAATGAAACACTGACATCTACCCTATTCTTAATTTTCAAGAAAGTTTTACTTATCATCGCTCTGCTGAGTTTTGTTTTTTCTGATGATTCATGGAAAGTATATGATGAATCAGACCTTGCTTATATCCATATTACTGTTGACCCAGAAGATCTTGAATGGATGTATGATAATGTAGAAAGTGATTCAATGCATCTAGCCACATTGCAATTTCAGAATGCATTTATTAATGAAACCGTAGACTCCATTGGATTCCGTTTACGTGGTAATACCTCACGTAATGCAGATAAAAAATCATTTAAGGTCGACTTTAATCATTTTATTTCAGGCCGTGAGTTTTATGGTTTACAAAAACTAAACTTAAATGGTGAGCACAATGACCCTTCGATAATTCGCTCCAAATTGAGTTGGGATTTCTATGAAGATATTGGGATGAAAAGTAGCAGAGCATCTCACGCTACATTATACATTAATAATGAATATTTTGGACTATACATATCCATAGAACATATAGATGATACATTTCTTACAAGAAATTTTGAAAATGATAAAGGCAATCTTTGGAAATGTATTTGGCCTGCCGATTTAACATACAGGGGAAATGAACCAGACGATTATCATCCATACTATAGCGAAACTAGACCTTATGAATTAAAAACAAATAAAAATGACTATGAGTATGTGAAATTAGCTCGCTTGATCAATGTCATTCATGAAACGCCAGATTCATTGGAGATGGTACTCGATATAAAAACAACTCTACAATATTTTGCCATGAATGTTTTAACGGGTAGCTGGGATGATTATCGCTTTCTTCGAAATAATTTCTATCTCTATCATAACCCTGATGATGATTTGATATACTGGCTACCTTTTGATTATGATAATTCTTTTGGCATAGACTGGTTTAATATTGATTGGTCTACAATCGACCCCTATGAGTATGCTGTCATTGATAATGATGGCCGCCCTCTAACAGATTATTTATTTTCTCAACAAAGATATAGAAACTTATTTTCTCACTTTTTGCAATTCTATAATCAACAATTATTTAACTTGGACAGTATATATGAGACATTAAATAATTTTTCAGATCATTTATACTCTGCTGCAGAATACGACATCTATCGAACTCTAGATTACGGTTTTAGTATAAATGACTTTTTAAATAGCTATGGTAGTGATTATGAAAATGCTCATGTTAAACAAGGTATTCTAGAATTCATTGCAGAAAGAAAAGAATCATTAAACGAACAAATAGCCTTCGATGGATATAACCCAATTATCTATGAAAGTTCTATTGAACAAAATATAATGATGGTTGGAGAATCAATTAATGTAAAAGCCTCTATTTGGGGGAACGTACTAAATGCACAATTCTTTTACCGCCATGTGAATGAAGAAGAGTGGAGCTCAGTACCTTTATTTTTCAATCCTAACACTGAAAGTAAAAGGGTTGAAGACCATGATCAATGGCTAGCAGAATTCACTCCTTTACAATCCGGTGATTATGATTGGTATGTCCTTGTATCAAACGAGATAGAAGATGAAAAGTTTCCTGTTTACGATTACAGGTCTTTTGAGGTTTTAAATCCAATCACAAATCAGTCATTGTTAATTAATGAAATGCTTGCAAATAATGTGACTACAAATATGGATGAAGCTGGTGAGTATGACGATTGGGTTGAGTTATGGAACAATAGTGATTTACAGGCTGATTTAACAAACCACTTTTTAACAGATAAAAGAGATAACCTTACAAAGTGGAAATTCCCTGATTCTTCCTATGGGATTCTTCCAAACGATTATATTCTAATCTGGTGTGACGAAGATCAAGATCAAGGTAATCTTCATACAAATTTTAAGTTATCATCTGGAGGAGAATTTTTAGCACTAATCCATCCTGATGGCGAGACAATTCTTGATTCGGTTACCTTCCCATATCAGCAGGAGGATATTTCATATGGCAGAGTCTTTACGCAGGGATATAATGATGAATGGGATTACCTATCACCAACTCCCCTCTCATCCAATACATCTCTTAAAATATCAAATGCTTTATCAGCTAATTCTTTTGAATTAAAGAACCTATACCCAAATCCTTTCAATTCGAATTTTCAGATCAGCTTAAATATTGACAAAGAATTAGGCCCAATAAAGATAGACGTCATATCGCTTATTGGTCGCACAGTAGAATCAAAAATAATTTATCCCTCATCACTAGGTTTTACTACTATATCAATGGAAATGGATAATACTCATGCTTCAGGTACTTATTTTTTAAAGATCACAATGGGCAATAATCTGATTTCTGAGAAAGTTCTTTTATTAAAATGAAGACAGTTTTTTTAAAAAATCTTATTTAAAGCTTTTTTCGTTGATCTATTCTGCCCATTGATAGTATAAATGGGTTAGCCTTCTGATAGCTTGAAAAATCTAACTTTGATCTTATATCAAGCCATTTATTCTCAATTATTATCTGCCCTACTGGACCACCTAAAGAATTGCCTGGCCCTAATAATAATAGATTATCAGGAGAATATTCTTTTAATGCGACCGTGACAGATGAAGTGAAATCAAATGTTTTTTGGACCTGATGTTTAAGTGTATAAAGCATGATATCAGCAGGGTCACTGCTATAGGGAGACCATACTTTACCTCGCCCATCAATAAGAGGTATAGATGGCTTTTTAAAAATTGATGAGTCAATCATTTTAAATGCAGATTTAGATATTGATTCAAGTAAAGGAGTATGAAATGCAGCATGATAAGGTATTATAAGCGGGTATTTATCCTTAACTGGAAGTTTTTTTGATAGTCTCTTTAGCGCTGAACTTTTTCCACCAATTACAAGATAACCACCTAATTTAATTGATACATGTAGACCTGCTTGTCGAATCTCAGATAAAACCAGCTCATGAATCTTTTTATCTCTCTGCCAATTATCTTTCATTATTGGATAGATCATTTGAGATCCAACAAGCTCATCTTTCATCATTGAACCCATTGTGTCAATAAGATGATATCCATTTTCAAATGAAATAGCTCCAGATAACGCTAAAGCTGTATACCATCCCATTGAATTCCCCAATATAGAAACAACTTCATACTTAGTCTTATCTAGACTTAGAAAATCAGAAAAGCTACAAGCATATATTAACGTAGAAGCATTTTGGCCTATCATGTGTGTTTTAGCTCTAAAATTCTGAGAATCAAGTTTTGTCAGTGATATTTGTCTCTTGCTTTCTCGCTGTTCATCCATCCATTTGATATGCTTCTTTGCCAAGCTATCATGCTGTTTAAGATACTTATTTGTATCTCTTGTATAAGAACCTCTACCAGGACATATCACTACAACTCTTTTTTTATTCATTTAATAGATCTAATGCGTGATTGAGTATCGAC
>TARA_Y200000002_G_scaffold370799_1_pt1 | contig 11053 bp, 2 predicted proteins | sample TARA_Y200000002 | Tara Oceans TARA_Y200000002 (sample SAMEA2619388) | marine metagenome | biome: marine biome (ENVO:00000447); feature: surface water layer (ENVO:00002042); material: "saline water (ENVO:00002010), including plankton (ENVO:xxxxxxxx)" | depth 5 m | reverse complement strand
GGAGTGTATGAGGACACGTTACAAGCTCAGGCTGGCTGTGATAGTGTGAGTGAGCTAGTATTAAATATAAGAAGTCTAAATTACAGTGTTGCTGATTCTATACAAAGATGTGTTGGTGATAGTGCTTTGATTGCTGGATCTTACCAATTAACCAGTGGTCTTTATTTAGATACGTTACAAAGTGTAGCTGGTTGTGATAGTATTATTGCAACATATTTAACAGTTGATACTGTTTTATACAACTCTTTTAGTTTAGAACTTTGTTATGGAGATAGTATTTTATTTGGTGGTGATTATTATAATTCAAATGGTACATATTACGATACTTTACAAGCTTTAGCTGGTTGCGATAGTGTTGTGGATTTAATTTTGACTGTAAAAGATTTAAATATTGGAGATACTTTAATTCTGACAGCATGTGATAGTACTGTTTGGAATGGAAATTCTTATGATTCTAGTGGTCTTTATTTAGATACGTTACAAAGTATTGATGGCTGTGATAGTATTGTGACTTTAGATTTAACCATTAATAATAGTTATTATGTTTCGGATACTGTACTAAGATGTACTGGAGATAGTGTATTCTTAGCTGGAGCATATCAGACAGTAAATGGAACATATATAGATACGTTACAAAGTGTTGTTGGGTGTGATAGTATAGTAACAACTGAGTTATTTATTGATACTATTTTATTTTCTTTCATTGATTTACAGATTTGTGATGGAGACAGTACTTTATTTGGAGGAAATTTTTACACCACAAGTGGAACATATTATGATACAATACAGGCACAGGCAGGTTGTGATAGTGTTATACAATTTTCATTAATAGTTAATAATAATTTTTACACAACTGACTCAATACAAATATGTTTTGGCGATAGTATTTTCTTAGAGGGTAGTTACCAAATTACTAGTGGGTCTTACATTGATACATTACAAAGTGTTTATGGATGTGATAGTATAGTTGAAACAAATCTTAATGTTTTCCCATTATTTACAAGAGGAAGATTTATATCAATTTGTAGTTCTGATAGTATTTTCTTAGCAGGAGCATATCAAACGGTTAGTGGCACTTACACAGATACTTTAGTATATAATAATGGTTGTAATTTTATATATCAAACTACACTCTTGGTAGACACAATAGTTCATGTGCCGGATACAATTACAATTTGTCAAAATGATAGTATTTTATTTGGTAATAATTATATAAGTAATCCAGGAACTTATTACGACACTATAATTAATTCTTCAGGATGTGACACTTTATTAATTTTAGATCTACAATTAGATTCTTCATACAATAATTTAATTAGTTCTACGGTTTGTGATTATTATGTAACTCCACTTGGAGATACATTATCAATTACTGGGATATATTATGATACATTGACTACAACAAATGGCTGTGATAGTGTACTAGTCTACGATATTATTGTAAATAATTCTACTATAACAAATATTATTGACACCGCTTGTGGAACTTATACTTCTCCGTTAGGAAATATTTATTCATCATCAGGAATATATATAGATTCTTTAGTTTCTGTAATTACTGGTTGTGATAGTTTAATTAGTATTGATTTAACCATTTATTGCGACGACTCGGATGGTGATGGAATACCCGATGTGGATGATGATGATGACGATAATGACGGTATTTCAGATGACGATGAAGGAACTGGAGACTCTGATGGCGATGGCATTCCAGATTATTTAGACATTGATAGTGATAATGATGGAATTTATGATGTGGTAGAATCTGGAAATGGTTCTCAGGATACTAATAATGATGGGGTTATTGATGTAAATGATAATGGCTTCACAGATAATGATAATAACGGTATGGCAGATGGATCTGATAATACAAGTCCATTAGATTCAGATGGTGATGGCATTGCAAATCACTTAGACTTAGACAGTGATAATGATGGGATATATGATGTTATTGAATCCGGAAATGGTTATCAGGATACCAACAATGATGGAGTAGTAGATGTTAATGATACTAACTTCTTGGATAGCGATAGTGATGGTATGGCAGATGGAACAGAATCAAATATACCTTCTGATAGTGATAATGATGGTTCCCCAGACTTTATAGATTTAGATAGTGATAATGATGGAATCTATGATGTTGTAGAAGTAGGAAATGGTGATAATGATTCTAATGGAGATGGTATAATAAATAATAGTGATACTGGATTTACTGATATTGATAATAATGGTATGGCAGATTTAACGGAAGGCTCTTCCCCTATTGATACTGACAACGATGGTAATCCAGATTTCATGGATTTGGATAGCGATGGAGATGGTTGTGATGATGTGATAGAAGCTGGGTTTACTGATGAAGACGGAGATGGTTACTTGGGTAATGTTCCAACTATAGAAGACTCATTAGGACTAGTGATTAGTGGAATTGATGGTTATCAACTACCAAATGATAATGACTCTACTGGTGTGTTTGACTTCCAAGAAATAGGATCTGAAGCCATATTTGACATAGAGCAACCATCAACATTGGAAATATTCAGTGAAGGTGAATCTTTAGAATTATATGGAGAAGCAAGTTCATTGTCAGTTGTATTCTATCAATGGGAAATAAGTGGAGACGATGGATTTACTTGGGAAACTTTATCTAATGATTCAACATTTAATGGAGTCAAGACAAATCTATTGACAATGTTTAATATTTCTAGGTTTTATGATAATTATTTATTTAGACTAAAGGCTTCCACACCAGGTTTTGCTTGCGGTGATGATATTTATTCTCAAGAATCAAGAATTCAATTAGAACAATTATTTGTCCCAGAAGGATTTTCACCTGATGGAAATGGAGTTAATGATACTTGGCATATTTCTGGTATAGAAAGATATCCAAATAATAAAGTTGAAGTTTATAATAGATGGGAAGTCAAAGTTTATGAAATGGATTCTTATGGGAATGATAATGAATGGGATGGGACTCCGAATGTTCTAAACAATATCATTTTTGGAGATGGACAAGTACCTGAAGGAACTTATTACTATGTAATTAATTTAGGCGAGGATAACAGAAATCCAATTAAAGGCTATGTTTATATAAGAAGAAAATAACATGAAAAAAATAATTTTTATATCACTTTTTATTAGCTTCTTCTTTAGTGGAAGATCACAGCAAGATGCTATGTTTACATTCTACATGTTTAACCACCAAGCTGTTAATCCAGCATATGTAGGATCTAGACAAATTATTAATGCAACTATGTTAAACAGATCACAATGGACAGGTTTTACTGGTGCTCCTTGGTCTCATACAATTTCTCTAAATGCACCCCTAATAAATGAATCTTTGGGTTTTGGGTTTAGTTTTTCCAATGATGTTGTGGGTCCTGCATTATTAAATAATTTGACAATTGACTTTGCTTATCACTTAAAATTTAATAATTCAGGTCATAAATTAGCAATGGGAGTAAAAGCAGGTGGTAATCATACTAGATTGGATTTAAATAATTTAAGTTTAGATAATCAAGTTGATCCAGCATTTTCACCCGATAATGTAGGTAAGTTTATGCCTAATTATGGATTTGGATTGTATTATTATGCTCCAAAGTGGTATATTGGATTTTCATCTCCACATTTAGTTAATTACGACTTTAATGCAACTCAAAGACACTATTTTTTAATAGCTGGTGCAATTTTTAACATCACGGAAGATATTAAATTAAGACCTAGCTCTTATATAAAAGTTACCCAAAATGCTGCAAGTACACTGGATTTGACTGGACTATTCATATTTCAAGATCGTTTATGGGCTGGTTTAGCTTTTAGAGCTCCATTTGGAGCTATAATTCCTACTGCTAGTAAAGGAGGTGGATATGCTCTTTTAGGCGGAGTTAATTTAAGTGATCAATTATCAGTAGGTTATTCCTTTGGATATTCACTTGGAAATCAAACTTTCAAATATAATGGTGGAACCCACGAAATTTCTATTCGTTATGATTATTTATACAAAGAGAAAAAAGTAATTAAATCACCTAGATATTTTTAATGATAAATTATTTAAAATATTTCTTTTTTATACCTTTCTTTTTGGTAGGTAAATTGACTATTTCACAAAGTGTTGAGCCTCATTTTAATCCAGATGATGATTCAACACATATTATAAAAGTAAGAAAATCGGATGGTACATTAGAATATTTCAAACATGGCGTACTAATAAATTTAGATACCACTCACCGTGGTGAAAATTTTGATTTAGCAGAAAATATTCAAAATGAAGACTCCTTAGAAAAGGATAGTTATGTTTTAAAAAATGCTCCTATTTTTGAATATGGTATTGGTAAATCAGATAAAGTAGCTATTGATTGGGGAAATTATCATTTTGAAAAAGAGTCTTACAAAAAGGCTATTTATAGATTTTCAGAAGTCCAAGAAAAATCCTTAGATTTACTGAGAAAATTGGGAAAATCTTTTTTCAATACAAATTCCTTAGATAGTGCTGAAAAATATTTTCAAATTGTTGCAGATAGCACTAATTCTCCTAGTGATTTATATAATTATTCTCATATTCTATACATGAATGAAAAGTTTGAAAATGCTGAAGAAGTAAGAAAACAATATGCAAGTTCTTCTGATGAAAAAAGAGCAGAAATTTTTAATAAAAACTCTTCTCACAAAGAACTTTTAAGTAGTGTTTCAAAAATAGATTTAAAAAACCTATCCATCAATACTAAAAATTCAGATTTTGGAGCCTATGCAGTAAAGAATGATTCCCTAAATAGTTATAAGGTTTTATTTACTAGTGCTGATGAATATTCTTTAAGAAAAATAAAAAAATCAAAGTTCGTAAAACCTGAACAACCAACTTATGATCTTTTTCAAACAGAATTTCAATTTCCAAGCATGGAAGTTTCTGATCCAAATGCTTTAAGCGGTGAATTAAAGAATCAATATCAGGAAGGACCTGCTATTATGTCGGAAGATCAAAAAACAATATACTTTACAAGAAGTAATAGCTTAGAATCAGAAAACGAGGCACTGTATTTAAGTATGTATAAGGTAAATGTTGATCACTTAAATACACCCGATAGTGTTCTTGGTTTATCTATCAATAATGATGATTACTCTGTTATGCATCCCACGATCACTGAAAATGGAGAAAGAATGTATTTTGCGAGTGATATGCCAGGCGGATATGGAGGGATGGATTTGTATTACTGTGAAATATATGGGCTATATAAACAGTTTTTTTTAAGCGACACAACAGCAACACGTGAACTTATTAGACTTTCAAGGCCTGTAAATCTTGGAAATCAAATTAATACAGAGGGTAATGAAGTTTTCCCTTTTCATTTAGACAACAAAACTTTATTTTACGCCTCCGATGGTAGAATAGGTTTTGGTGGTTTAGACATATTTATGGCCAATAATTATATGGATACTTTATCTACTGAAATTTTAAATCTTGGAAAGCCATTTAATTCATCTAAAGATGATTTCTCCTTCTTTGTTTCTAAAGATTTGAAGTTTGGTTTTTTATCTTCAAATAGGCCAGGAGGTAAGGGAGATGACGATATTTATTGTTTCAAAACTAATATCAATCTTTCAGAAGGTGTTGATGATTACTATACGATGGTTTACGGTCAAAAATTAGAAGTTATTAATAAATCAGTTTTGGATAATGATTTTGTACAAGATACTATAGAAGGAATTTTCGGAAAGGATTTACTATACAAAGCTAAATTAACCAGTGATCCATCCAATGGTAAAGTTAAGTTTAATGATGATGGTACATTTGTATATACACCTGATAATGAAAATGTTACTAATGATCAATTCACTTATAAGTTGGTTCATAATAGTTTTGCCGATGAAGATGTAAATGTTTTTATAAGTTCTATTGATAAAACTATTCCTGTTGCTAAAGATGACCATTATGTAATTAAAAAAGGTGAAAATTTTTCTATTGACGGTTTTGGAGGTACTTTACATAACGATTATGATCCTGGAAATGATTCTTTATCTACTATTTTAATTGATCCTCCTCTTCATGGAACCTTAGAATTTAATGGTGATGGATCATTTAGTTATTTTCCTGAAGATTATTTTGTGGTTGCCGATACATTCCATTATGCAGTTACTGACGGACATTTTTACGATACTGCAGAAGTTACTTTAGCTAGACTTATTACTGGTGTAGACATTGCGACTATCATTGAAATAGAACCCATATATTTTGATGTTAATAAATCTAATATACGAGACGATGCCGCTCATGAGTTAGATAAAATTGTTGATGTGATGAATGAATATTCAACAATGGTTGTAGAGTTAGGTTCTCATACAGACTGTAGAGCATCTAAAAATTACAACTCTAGTTTATCAGATAGAAGAGCAAAATCTTCAGCCATTTATATAAAGGCTAGAATATCTAATCCAGAAAGAATATATGGAAAGGGGTATGGAGAATCAAAATTGAAAAATAAATGTGAGTGCGAAGGATCTAGAATTGTACCTTGCACAGAGGACGAACACCAGGAAAATAGAAGGACTGAATTTGTAATTGTAAAAATGTAACTTTTTTAATAATGAAGTTTAATAAATTATTATTAGCAATTATATTTCTCACACTTGGAAATTACCATTATTCCCAATGTTCTAATTTAAGTGTTGCTGCTGGTACTAATGCTAATTTAGTTACTGAAACTTTGTATGAAGAAACTTTTTCAGGGCAAATCAATAAGGGTGCCTATGGCTCTACTATAGATGTTTCCGAATGTGACTGGACAATTGACGTTAGCTCTGCAACTTTAAGTAATAATTCTGATTGGTTTAAAGTAAACTCTAATGAACAAATGGAAGGTCAGGATACTGATGGTGAATGTATATGGTATTCTCCAAGTATAAACATTGCAAATTATCATAATATTTCTTTAAGTCTTTTTGCTTCAAAGCAAGGATATGTTTCTAATAACTCTAACAATTATTATGTTAAGACAGAATATAGTTTAGATGGTGGGATTTGGAATCAATTCTCTGGAAATGGTTTATTAGATTTTAATTATGCCAATAATACAAGTGTTTTCCATAATGGTTTGGAAGGCAATTATATACAAATAAGAGTTACTGTTAAAACAATTTCTTCCAACAGAAAAATGAGATTTGATGATGTCAAAGTAACAGGTCAAACCTATAAAACTAACTTATGTTATGGATCTTCATTAAACCTAGGAGGATCTAGTACAGCTAACTGGACTGGTTCAGGAACTCCAGTTATTTCTTACACTTGGACACCTTCAGCTTCATTAGATGACCCAACAATAGCTAATCCAGTTGCTAATCCTACGAGTGATGTAATTTACAAAGTAGTTTCAAGTTTATATGACAATGGAAATCTATGTAAGGACAGTTCTCTTTTCTATGTAAAAGTTACGCCACAAGTATCTGTTCAAAGTAATTCTCCAGTTTGTGTTGATGATACTTTAGTTTTAACTGAAATAGGAGGTGATGCTAGTCTTTGGAACTGGACTTCGAACGGTAATGCCAATATCTTAACTTTTGAAGATACTACAACCAAGGTTGTAGGTATGACAAATGGAGAAGTTTTTACTGTTTCGGTTGAAGACGATTTTGGTTGTACTAACTCAGCATCTATAACAATAACTGTAAATCCTAAACCAACAAATGTAACTTCAAGTCCTCACGGTACTTATTGCAGTTCTGATTCGCCAGTCAATTTAACAGGTGGTTTGCCTGCAGGTGGATATTATGCTGCAGATACTGGAGTTAATAATAACACTTATGATCCTTCTACTGCTGGTTATGGTAGCACATTGGAAATTATTGATATAATGTATATTTGGGCAGATGCTAACGGCTGTAAAGACACGGTTACTGCTCCTGTAAGCGTTCAACTAGCTCCTGAAGTTGATTTAAGCTCTCCCTTTTTATATTTAAATCCTACTGACGATGATTATATGACAGTATCGGCTCAAACGGGTGGTTGGTCAAAATGTGGAAGTGTAGACCCTACATTCACATTAGATTTAGAACTCACTAATGCTAGTGTTGGCAATAATTCTGCAAATGTTACTTATGATTTAGATTTTGGAGACGGAAATTCGATTAACAACATTTTGCCTGGTGTAGTTTACAGTAATACTTATGTAGGACAAGGAGCATACGATATAGTAGTTACTGCAACTGATAATATTACAGCGTGTGTTAGGACCTATGAGAAGGAATTCTTTTATGGAACCAATCCTGCAGTTTCTTTGGGAACACCTGGAAATACTACTGGAAGGTGTGCTCCAGCTAGTTATGGATTTCCAGTAGAATTTTTTACTGTTGATTTGGCTACTGGGGATACCACTATAAATAGTCCAGGTACATCCTATTTAAAATTTACTAATGATGGTAAAGACGATTCGACATTTGTTCATCCAAGTCCAAAAGGGGATTTAGTTAAATCTGTTATTAATCACTCCTTTGACGATGCTTCATGTGGTTATAGTTTTGCTGGTCAAGACAACATTTTTTCTATTGCGATTACGGCAACCAATGGGTGCGGATCGTCATCTGCTAGTGTTTTCCCCATAACACAATCTTCACCACCTGAAGCAAAAATTGATTCAACAGACTCTATTTTTTGTATAAACGTTCCGGTAACGTTTGTAGACTCTAGTAGAGCTGGAAAGTTTATACTATCAGCTTGGAATGGTATTGGATACGATTATTCTTGTGATACTATAGGAGCCACTGCTTGGAAAATCATTCCAAATACCGGATTTACCGTCACTTCTGGTTCTTTGGGTACCGCACCACCTAATTACTACGATTCTACAACATACGGTACACAAGAAGTCACGCTTACTTTTCATGAAAGAAATACGTATTCTATTGCACTATATAAAAGTGCTCAGTGTGGAGGGGGTATTGCTATTGATTCTACAGACTATGAATTTAAAATTGATTCTCTTCCTCATGCAGAATTCATATTGGATAAGGACATTGACTGTGGTCCATTCTCAGTATCCAATAATAATATTTCTCTTTCTAAAAATGATTATTATGCAACATTCGATTGGAGTTTTTCTACTTTAATAAATGGATGCAGAGGTTCTACTGGACCCACTATTCAAAAAGTTCTTTCTGATTCTTCAATAGTTTCTACATATAATGAAAATTTTAGTGGAATGTATAATAAAGGATATACTGGGATTAGTTCTGATGTTACTTCAGTTGATTGGTCAATGGATATTTCAAATACATCTATGATTGATGCTAATGATTGGTTCAAAGTTCGTAACCAAAGGTTAGAAGCTCAAGACATTAATGGAACAGGCATTTGGTATTCTCCATTAGTTGATATAAGTTCTTATAATTTAGTTTCATTAGAACTAGATGCTGAGGAAAGTGTTATAAACTATTTACAAAACACCAATCTTGAGGGCCACTGGGAAATGGATGAAAATAGTGGCCTTGTAGCAGGAGATTCATCTGGAAATTCTAGAAATGGAGTAATTTCAGGAGCATCTTGGGTAGTTGGTAAAGTTGGTTCAGCCTTATCTTTTGATGGAGTGGATGATGAAGTAATTGCAACAGGTTATAAAGGAATTTCAGGATCAACACCCAGAACCATTGCTGCATGGATTAAAACATCCACAACAGGTGTTGTTGCATATTGGGGAAGAGATGCTGGTGGTCAAAAATCGACATTCAGAGTTCAGGCAACTAATTCTGTAAATGGTTCCATAAGATATGAAGTTGATGGAGGTTTTGTTTGTGGTACAACTGACTTAAGAGATAATCAATGGCATCATGTCTGTGCTGTCTTACCAGATGGAGCAACTGATGTCAATCAAGTTTTACTTTATGTAGATGGCCAGTTGGAAGCTTATGGTTCAACTAATTCAAAAACCATAAACACTGGGTCTTTAAATGATCTAAAAATCGGTAATGATATGATTAATAGGAACTTTAACGGGATTATTGATGATGTTCGTTTATACAGTAGAGCGCTTTCACTAGAAGAAATAAATGATTTACCAGGATTTAGTAACACTATCGCAAATCCAAATGAACTTAAAACAGAATATAGAATAGATGGCGGTCCTTGGACAGTCGCAGAAAGCAATGGTTCTTTAACAGGTGATTTTAATGCCGCTATCGTTACTCAAGATAGTCTTACTGGTTCCTCTTTAGAATTTAAAATTACCATGAATACAATAGATCAGATTTTCACTGCTGATAATATCAAAGTTTCTGGCTTTGGAAATTACGATTCATTAAATTCTATTTATAGTTTTACTAAAGCGGGTTTATACACAATTGATTTAACTGCTTCTAATGTATGTGGTTCGGATTTACACCAAGATACCGTAACTGTTCAAGGAGCCCCAATTGTTACAATTGATCCAATAATTGATACATGTAATACTAAAAATTTATTTCCTACAGCTACTATAGATACTTGTTTCGGTTTCATGTCTGGTTATTCATGGACTTTTCCTGGTTCCGCTGCTAATGAAACTTCCAATTTCGAAATACCCAATATGATTTATTATGATAGTGTAGGGGTATTTAAAACTTACATTGATGTTACCAATAATTGTGGAAGCGACCAAGACAGTCTGGTTTTTGAAATTCATGATAACCCTGTAATTGATTTAGCACCTATTGATTCTGTTTGTTTTGGTTTGAATACTGTTTTAGCCCCAACCATTACAGAAGGCTCTCCAAATTATGTTTATAGCTGGTCTTCAAATGCCTCAATTTCTAATTCGTCGTCTTCATCGCCAACTATTACTACTTTTTCTGATGAAAATGTTTATTTTGAAGTTACTGATGCTAATAATTGTATGGCCTTTGATACTATTTTCGTAGACATATTAGATTTACCAACAGTAGATGCTGGCGCTGGTCAAAGTGTTTGCCCTGAAGATACTGCCTTTTTAACTGGTTCTATTTCAGGAGCTATTCCACCATATACTTTTACGTGGGATTTAGCTTCACTTTCTGATATTACTATCCTAAATCCGTATTATGATATGAATGGTACCGAAAC
>TARA_Y200000002_G_scaffold66787_2_pt1 | contig 11092 bp, 13 predicted proteins | sample TARA_Y200000002 | Tara Oceans TARA_Y200000002 (sample SAMEA2619388) | marine metagenome | biome: marine biome (ENVO:00000447); feature: surface water layer (ENVO:00002042); material: "saline water (ENVO:00002010), including plankton (ENVO:xxxxxxxx)" | depth 5 m | reverse complement strand
TTTGAGAAATCTGGAGATCCAGATAAAAAGAGTAAATTCAATATTTCAGCTCCAGTTTTTGCAAAATTATGTGATGAATCTGAAAGGGAAGCCTATTTAGGTACTGCAAGAAATAATTACACGCTCTATGTTGGAGGAATGGGTGCAAAAGATAAAAACTTTTATTTCAATTTAATGTGTGAATACGGTTACGAAGATATTGCAACTCAGATACAAGAACTTTATTTGAATGGAAATAAACCTGAAGCTGAAGCACTGTTTCCACCAGATCTCTTGGATGACTTAACACTAGTTGGTTCCAAAGAACGTATAAAGGAAAAATTAGAAGACTGGAAGAACTGTAATGTTACAGAATTATCTATTTCTATTCCTTTAGATATTGAAACTATTAGATTCATTAAAGAGTGTCTCTAAATGGGTGATATAACTGCCGAAGATATCAATGTTTCAACATGGAAAATTCCTAGCCCTTTAGGAATAATTGGAAGTCATGCAGATGGTGAATTTAATGGTATGACTGCTAGCTGGATTACTCAAGTTAGCATGCAACCGGCACTGATTGGAGTTGGAATTGACAATAAAAGTGTCACATTCAATTTAATGGATAGAAGTGAGTTTTTTACCTTAAATATGTTTTCACCAGATTATACAAAAGTATTCGTTAAATTTTCAAAACCAGCAGAATACAATGAAGGATTTTTGAATAAAGAACCGATAATTTTAACAAGTAATACTGTACCAGTATTTGAGAATGCTACTGTATGGTTTGAATTAAAAACAACACAAAAAATTAATTTAGGTACCCATACATTTTTTATTGGTGAAATCATTGACTGTAAAACTAAGAATCCTGAGGAAAGGGTTGCTTACATGGGTGATACAAGAATGAAGTATGGTGGAGTTCCAAGAGGTGGACATTAGTTCACAATTATTTAATATTTTAAAATAGTAGTTTTTAACTTTATTCTCTATAATTTTCCAATAAAGGAAATTAATGAAAATTAAAAAAGGTGATGTAATTAACGAACTATCTTTACCTGCTATTGATGGTTCTGTTTTTGATTTGCAATTTGTGCAAGGGCAGAAATTAATGATATCATTTTATAGATATTCATCGTGTCCTTTTTGTCATTTACGAATAAACGAAACTATTAATAACAAAGACAATTTTGGCAATAATTTTCAAGCAGTCGCAATATTTAATTGTAATATAGACAGTCTAAAAAAAGCATCTTCTAAACATGACCCCTCAATTTTTATTCTTGCAGATGAGAATAGATATTATTTTGACAAATACAGTATTGGTAAAAGTAGCTTTGGAGTATTACTGGGTTCAATATTTGGGTTTTTTAGATTCATGAAAGCTATATTCATAAAAGGATTCAATCCTTTTACTAGTATGAGTGGAGCATTTACTGGTTTACCCGTAGATCTTCTTATTGATGAAAACGGGGTAGTTGTTGATGTTAAATATGGAAAGACAACTATTGACCATATTCCGATGTCAGATGTGATCTCTTTTTCTAAGAATTAGTCATTTTGAAGAAATATTTTTATCTGTTTCTTTCAAATATATTTCTTTTTATTATTTTTCCGATAATTCGTTTAATAAGTAAAAAATTTTATGAAAAAAATATACTTCCTAAATTAATTAACTTTACATGCAATTCAGGACCTATTAATTATCAACGAAAAAAAATTATTCCTAATGCCAATGGTAAAGTACTTGAAATTGGAATTGGTCCTGGTTCAAATCTAAAACATTACGATAATACAAAAGTAACAAGTATTTTAGGGATTGACCCTTCAGAAGAATTGAATCAAATAGCAAAAAAAAGAGCCGATAAATATAATTTAAATATTGAATTTTTAATTGAGTCTGCAAGTAACTTATCAGTTGAAAATAATTCCATAGACACTGTAGTAAGTACCTATGCACTTTGTTCCATACCTGAGCCTGAAAAAACTTTACAGGAAATAAAAAGAGTGTTAAAAAATGATGGAATATTTATTTTTAGCGAACATGGTTTATCTCCAGATAAAAATGTTTCCTTTGTTCAAAATACTACAGATTCTTTTTATCCTAAAATAGCTGGTGGTTGTCATACAAATAGAAATATTGAAAAATTAATATTTGATAACGGTTTTGAATTTATTGAATTAAATAATATATATCTACCAGGTACTCAGAAGTTTTTAGGATATAACTACTGGGGCAAAGCGAAAGTAGAATCTAAATAACTGTTAATATTGCCTGAACACATTCCTCTGGACTATCTTCTTGAATAAAATGTCCACCTTGAAGTGTTTTATGGGGCTGGTCTTTGCATCCAGGTACAACTTTAGTAAAAGCTTTATCTACACCTCTAAAAACCTGATCTTGCTCACTGAAAACACATAAAAACGGCTTGTCCCATTTTTTTAATTCTTCCCAAGCTTTTCTGTTATTTGCTGAACTTGGATCATCAGGTGTTACAGGTACAAGCATAGGGAATTGTCTTGCTGCTTCTTTGTATGAGTCGTCAGGAAAAGGTGCATTATAAGCATCTACTACATGTTGTTCTAAACCATTAATTGTGCCACCTTTTACAATTCCCCCAGCATGAAAATTTTCAACTGTCTGAGAGTATTGTTTCCAACTTTCAAATCCTTCTCCTGGAGAATAGTCGCCAGTTGGAAGTCCGGTGTTACTTAAAACGACACTGCTAAATTTATCTTGATTATCAACAACAAGTCTAAGACCTATTAATCCACCCCAGTCTTGTCCAAATAAAGTTATATTTTCTAGATTTAAATCTTGTAACCAAGAATTCATCCAGGAAACATACTTTTCATATGTATATGCCGTTCTTTCAGATAGTTTGTCTGACTTGCCAAAACCAGGCAAGTCAGGAACAACAACTCTCAAGCCACTTTCAACTAGTGGATTAATAAACTTTCTATAAATGTATCCCCAGTCTGGCTCTCCATGTAGTAAAAGAACAGTCTTATCGTTATTTGATCCTTCGTCTACGTAATGAATTCTTAGATTTCCGTATTCAGTATTTAATGTATAGAAGTTCTCTTCATATTCCCATTCTTTTATATCTTCAAAGTCTGATGAGTTATTTTTTAATATATTTACCATACTTTTATTTTACAGGTTATGAATTACGTTTGTTACCACACCCCAAACAAATGCTTCACTTTCATCTGCAATGACGATTGGGTCAAAAGCATTATTCTCTGGCTCCAAGAAGATTTTTTTACCTTTTTTCCTGTATCTCTTTACAGTAAGTTCATTATCTACAACAGCTATTACAACTTTTCCATCTTCAGCTTTTAAACTCCTATCTACTACTAAGATATCATCTGGGAAAATTCCAGCATTAATCATGGATTCTCCCGAAGCTCTTACTAAAAATGTAGAGGCAGGATGTTTTACTAAGTATTGGTTTAAATCTATTTTGTCTTCTAGGTAATCATCCGCAGGGGATGGGAAACCCGCAGCAACCTTATTGCTATACATTGGTACTTCATACAGTCCTTTATTAATGACTTCAGAAATATACTTAATCTTACTTATGGGAATGCGTACAGCTTTTGTTTCTTCTCCGTACCTACCTTGACCTTTTGGTCTTCCGGCTCCTTTTCTTGCTCCACCTCGTGGCATAAAATGTCTTTCTTTTTTCTTAGAATAGTGTACAGTATTCAAAGGAGTAAGTAAGTGAATAATAAAATTTTTGCCTTAGTGGACTGTAATAATTTTTATGCATCCTGTGAGAGAGTATTCAACCCAAAGCTAGAAGGAAAGCCCATTGTTGTATTATCTAACAATGATGGATGTGTAGTTGCTAGATCAAATGAGGCAAAAGCTTTAGGTATACCAATGGGAGCTCCATACTTTAAATATAAACAACTTATCAACAGAAATAAAGTTCACGTATTTTCATCGAATTATACCTTTTACGGCGATATGTCAGCCAGAGTTATGACCTCACTAAAGTCTCTTGTGAGCGATATAGAGATTTACTCTATTGACGAAGCATTTCTTGATATCAGTAGCTTTTATTACTGTGATTTAGAAGAGACCGCTCAAGAGATACGAAGATTAATCAAGCAATGGACAGGTATTCCAGTCTCTATAGGCATAGGCCCAACAAAGACATTAGCAAAAGTAGCAAATAGGCAAGCTAAAAAGCACACAGTATCTAATGTTTTCGATATACGGGATCAGAGTATAAGAGAAGAGATTTTGAGAGATTTACCACTTGAAGAGATATGGGGAATCTCAACAAGATGGGGAAGGAGGCTTCGAAGAATTGGAATAGATACTGCTTATGATTTAACACAGGCAAACGCTCGTCACATTAGAAAAACTATCAGCATTGTAGGGGAGAGGATACATCATGAGCTAAATGGTATTTCCTGCATCGGCATAGAAGAGGTCAAGAATAAGAAAAACATCATATCCTCTAAGTCATTTGGTAGAAAAGTAATGTTAGTAAGTGAGTTAGAGGAAGCAGTTTCTAATTATGTTGCTAGAGCATGTGAGAAGTTAAGAGCACAGGGTTCTAGAGCACAAGGCTTATATGTATTTTTGAGAACAAGTCCATTTGTTGATTCAGAAAAGAGATATAGCAATGGTATGAGTACCTTTTTCACGATACCAACAAGTAATACTTCAAAGATTGTAAAAGAAGCAAAGTATTTAACACAAAAACTCTTTGTATATGGATATGAGTATCAGAAGATTGGTGTAATGTTGCTCGATATTACTGGCGCAGAGAACGAGCAGTATAGTTTTTATGAATATGAGAACTATGATCAATCAGACCGTGTTATGGAGGTACTGGATGGTATTAATAGCAAGTATGGATCAAGCACATTGACTCTTGGGGCACAGGGTATAAAAAAAGATTGGAAAATGAAGTCAGAACAAAAGTCTGCTGCCTACACAACAAATATGCTTCAAATACCAGTTGTGAAATGAGAAAAGTGGGAATTAATCTGTTTAAATTAAAGATATGGCTTTAGAGAACCCATACGCAAGCTCACTAGATGGTCTTGCAATAGAAGATCCAGTAAAAAGCTTTTTTGATTACTGCAAGAAACGTGAAGCAGTACGTATAAAAAGAGACTCAGGAGAAGCATATCCTTGGAGTGGTGATCCAATATTACAAAAAGGTCGTTTTTTAAATGTTTTTAGAGAGGATGACAAGGTAAGTAAGTCTATTATTAAATTTGCTGAACCAGCAAAAGAAGACTTACCTTTATTGATTCAAGCTTTATTTTTCAGTAGGTGGTGCAATAAAGACTTAACTATAGATAATTTAACGATTAATGATTTAAGTAATCCAGAATCTTTAAAGGAGAAACTTCTTGGTTTAGAGCAATGGGAGAATTACACAGCATATCCAGTTGAAGATTCCTATTGGGGTAAAAAGTTATATACCCGCATAGATGCCGCAACATATAAATTTTATGAAAAAAAAGAAGAGTTAACTGAAATAGTATTAAATTCTAATAAAAATGTTATTACTGCGACAGGTAATGTAAACAATCAATTCATGATGAATAATGACTTCCCAATATTTATGGCGTTGATAGATATTGCTTGGTTTAGAGAAGATGTTATACCAATCACTACGGATGTTCCAACTGGTATTGGAGCACAACCATATTTAGATAGGCTTCAAAAGTTTCTTAATTTAGATAGCCACCAAGATGTTGGTATAAAAATGATAGAACTTCAGAAAGAATATTGGCCAGATGCTAAAAGAGAATTTTATCCTATAGATATAGAATATCAATCCTGTGAATGCAGAAAATACTTTAGTTATGTTAATAATACAAAACTGTTTGAGGGTAAAAATCTTTTTACAATTTAAAAGAATTTATTTAAGCTTTATCTAAGTTTTTCCATAAATTTCTTGTTGATAGATACCAAACTAATCCAAATAAAAATCCAAGTACTGGAAATAGCTTAAAGACAAAAAGTACACCAAAAACTGATGCTAGATAGCCAATCATAAGAGTTGAAATTGTATTCATAAAAAAATATAACGAGTAATCAATACCCGCAATTCGACCTCTTAACCTATCTGGGGTTAGCACCTGTAGTCCGTATGTAGAAAAAGCCCATTGAGAGCCTCCTCCAGAGTGACCTAAGAATAAGAATAAAACGGTGAGATATAACGATAGAGTATAGGGGATAAAAAAGTAAAATAATCCCCAAGCCATAATTGTAATTCCAATAGTATTTAATAATCTTCCATCAGAAGTTCCAAAAAAATATCTAATTACTATTGGACCTACCAATGCACCTATACCTCGGGCACCGAACATTAGGCCAGTCCCATAATCTCCAGCTTGATAAATATCATATGAAAGAACAGTAAACATCGATAAAAGACCACTAGCTGAGATACTGAATGTGGCTTTTGTAATAATTAAAGAGAAAATCTCTTTTCTTGAAGAAGCATATTTCAATCCATCCCTATAACTAATCTCCTCTTTATGAAGATCTTCGGTTGCTTTTTCACTTAAGTTTTTCTTGATTGAAAAAACTATTAATGCTGATACTAGAAAACTTAAGAAGTCAATAGTAAATAACATGTTCCTACTGATTACAGTTGTTAGGTAACCACCTAATCCTGCACCCAAACCTGCCATTATTCCCCAGCTAGAAAAAAATATTACATTAGCTTCTGCCAAATTTTCTTTTTTTACAACATTTGGAAGTGCAGCATCTGAAGTTGGCATATATGAAAACCCTACAACGGAAAGCATTCCAAATGAAAATAATATAAAAGCAACATTTTCTGTTGTTACGGCATAAAGGATTAATAACACTACAAATCCCGAAAGGAATTCAGAAATTGCTAGGACTTTTTTTCTGTCAAACCTATCAGCTAAGTATCCTCCAAAACTTCCCAACAGAAAAAGTGGGGCACTTTGAACAACTAAAACTAAAGATGTTATAAAGGGATTATCTGTTAAGTCATAAATTATCCCAAGAAGAGGTACAGTTAAAAGCCAATCACCGCCCAGGGTTATTAATCTCGCTGCAAAAAGTTTTTGGAAATCTTTATTTTTAGTAATTAGAGTAATATATTTCTGTAGATTTTCCATTAGTCATACAACTGTAACTGAATTGAGAAATAACTACTATACTTTGACAATAATGAAAACAGTATTAATTACAGGCGGCACTAGAGGTATCGGCCTATCAACAGCAATCAATTTTCAACAAAAAGGCTGGGAGGTATATATAACTTCCAGAAAACAAGAAAATCTAGACTTAGTTATAAAAGAATATCCTGAGTTAAAAGGTTTTGTCGCAAGAGCAGATGACCTCGCAGCGGCATCAGAAACATGTATGAAGATCAAAGATGAAACCGGTTCTTTAGATGTTTTAATAAACAATGCTGGAACTAATCCCTCAGGTGGAAGCTTAATGGACGTAGAACTTTCGGCTGTTCAAAAAACATGGGATGTAAACCTGATGGGGCCTTTAATGTGGACTAGAGAAGCTGTAAAAGCAGGTCTTTCTGAATCAGTTTTAAATGTTTGTTCTGTTGGTGGAATAAGACCTTCTCAATATATGGGAGCCTATAATATTTCAAAAGCAGGTTTAATTTACATGACAAGACAATTAGCAATGGAACTTGCTCCCGACATCCGTGTAAATGGCATTGCTCCTGCAATAGTCAAAACTAAATTATCAGAAATGCTTTGGGTAAATGATGAAAAGGGAAGTGCTGATTTACACGCGTTGAAAAAACTAGGTGAACCTGAGGATATAGCTAGCCTTATTTACTTTCTATCAGGTGAAGATGCATCATGGATCACAGGGGAAGTCGTAACAATTGATGGTGGATTTCTTCTTTAACCTATAAAGTATTTAGCCAACTCATTGTATATAGGTATTCCAAAAATTATATTAAATGGAAATGTAATACCTAGGCTTAAACCTAAATATATTGCTGGATTAGCGTTTGGGATTGCATCTTTTACAACAGCTGGTACAGCTATATAGCTAGCACTTGCAGCTAGTACCATTATTAAAGTTGCATTACCTGAATCTAATGAAAAATAAACTGATGCAATGAGTGCCAAAGCAGAGCTGATAATTGGAGTAATAAGAGCAAAGAGTATTAAGTTTTGACTTCTTCCTTTCAATTCACCAAGTCTTTTAGCAACTCTTGTACCCATCACAAAAAGAAATGACAAAAGAATGTAATCAAACAGACTTTCAGTTATTAAATTAATTTGTGAAAATTGTGAAAAGTTGAATAGGTAACTAATCACTAATGAACCTACTAAAATAATATTAGGTATCTCTAAAAAGGCTTTTTTGGCAGTTTCTAATTTACTACCTCTTTCTTTACTTTTTCTTGTAAATAAAAACAATGCCATAAAAATTGCTGGGAATTCCATTACAACTAACACTGCAGACATATAGTCATCAAATTGTTGTGAACTATTTGATAAAAAATTAATTGCAGTGACGAAGGTTACAGCACTCACAGAACCATAAGTTCCAGCAAGGGCAGAGGCATCTTCAGTATTTAGTATGTTCCTAAGGTATATGTATGCTAATAATGGAATTAAAACTGCCAAAAATATTCCAATAGATAAAACATTTACAACATCATTAATAAACCCTGTTGTTTCTAAACTAATTCCCCCTTTTAAGCCAAGTGAGAGAAGGAGGTAGTATCCAAGGTACTTTGAAAGAACATCAGGAAATAATTTTTTTGTTATTAATCCAAATAAAATACCTCCCAAAAAGATTAGAAGTGCTGGATTAAGTATGGCATTCATATATAAATAGGAATAATAGTGCTTAATTTCATTTTTTTAAGTGTTTAATCAAATATAAATTATTTAATTTTTCTTATTAAATCTTCGACCCGATTGATATCAACTTTTTTGGATACATCATTGTCATATTTGAAACTGGTTCCCACTATTAAAATATCTGCTAAATTTTCATAAGCAGAAATATTAGTAGAATTCACTCCAGAACCTATTGCTAATTTACCTTCAGGTACAATTGCTCGTACCTTTTGAAGGTCTTCTAAATTAATTTCATGCCCAGTACCATCTCCAGTAACAATAACTACATCAGCACCAGCTCTTTCTATTAGTTCTGCCGCATGGTTTTCTATTTTTGAACCCTGGGGCGGCACAGCATGTTTTACAAATACATCAGCATAAATTTCGATATAGTTACTTAATGATGACTTAAATTGGTTAACTTCATGTGAGTTACCTTCAATAATGCCTTGGTCTGTAAACATTGTATTGTTTAAAACATTTATTCTTACAAAATGTGATTTTGTAGCTTCGGCAATGGATAGTGCAGCTATACCATCATTTCTTAAAACATTGATCCCTACTTTTATATCTCTGTCGATAGTCAAATTTTCAACAACAGTTGTAAAATTAGCTAAAGTTCTTTTTGATATATTATCTTTTACAAAAGGTGTATCTCCAAAATTCTCAATAATTATTCCATCAACACCACCAAAAATTAAACTATTCACATCTTCTTGGGCTGAATCTATAATTTCATCTAAAGTTAACCTGTTTGATGGTGACCCAGGAAGACTCTGAAGATGAACTACTCCGTAAACTAACATTATATTTTCACGTGTTTATATTTCAAGAACTTTGAAGCAAACTCACCTTCAGTGGTAAGAGTAGGAGAGAAGTTTTTAGAAGTTCTTCCTGTTATAACTCTACACCAATCACTTGCACTTCCTTTAATACTGTTTTCACTATTCTCATCTCCAAATTGCCAAGCTTTATATTCAGGGCCTATTAGTTCCACTCTAATATTTTCAAATTTACCTTTATTTAATTTTGTAGCATGTTCTGCATTCAGCCATCCATATAGTGCTACATGCTCGACTCTTGTTGTATCTTCATATTCTTTATTCATACATTCATAAACATCTAAACTATGTGCCCAGGTTTCAGCTAATTTGGTAACTGCAAAAGTTTTGCAATCAATTTCATTTTTCCACCATGTTATTTTTTTTCCTGGTGAAGCTTTTGCAAGGATTTCAATAACAGCCGCTCTAGACATTCTCCACCATTCAATTACATCTTGTGGTCGCATATCCTTACCTTTAATAATTGCTTGTTTTTCAAACTTTTCTAAACCTTTAGGTCCGCGGTATTTATTAAAATCTGCCCCTTTTTTCTTTAAGGCATTATGTGCCAAATCCTCAAGTGCAGCTAGATAGCTTACATGAGCAGTAATATCCCAATTCTTATATGATGTTTTAGAATTCCAATTTCTAACAGGGATACTTTGCAAATATTGATCAAGCAACTGTTGTTCAGCAACGAGATTACTTAGTATTTCTTGCATATATATAAGTTTACTTGTGAAAACTATTAACTCCAATGGCAAATCTTATTAAAAAAAACTTTTTTTATATATATATCAGCCTTAATATAATTTTATGAAAAAAATATTGAAATTTGTGACACTAGTAGCAGGAGTAAGATTTCTTGTAAAAATATTGTCTGAAAATGTAGATGTAAAAGTACAAATAGAGAAATTAAGAGATGAACTTGCAACTCTCGAAACTGAAGATTTGGAAAACAAACTAAAAGCATTTTTTAAAAAATACGATCCAAATTTCAATAATCAAGACGAACAAGAAGAATTATAAATTTTAATATTTTAGTATGTGGAGAATTCTTGGTAAGGTAGCACACCTGTGGCCAACAAATTTTTATAGATTAATTTCAAAAATTCATTCAAAAATAATAAAATTTAATCATACAAAAGCTGGCGAGTATATTCTTGGAGATCATATTCTTCTTCTTGAAACCATAGGAAATAAATCACAAAAATTAAGAAAAACACCCCTAACCTATGCAGAACATAAAGATTCTTATATAGTTGCTGCATCTTTTAGCGGCAATGATAACACTCCCGATTGGTATTTTAATTTATTCACATCTCCTCCCTATATAACCGTTAATGATTCTAGGTTTGAAGTAGTGGTTGAAGAAATTCAATTAGATAATAAAGAGTTTTATTGGTCTTTATTAGATGAGGTATATCCAACCTTCAAAACTTATAGGG
>TARA_Y200000002_G_scaffold363770_1_pt1 | contig 11096 bp, 8 predicted proteins | sample TARA_Y200000002 | Tara Oceans TARA_Y200000002 (sample SAMEA2619388) | marine metagenome | biome: marine biome (ENVO:00000447); feature: surface water layer (ENVO:00002042); material: "saline water (ENVO:00002010), including plankton (ENVO:xxxxxxxx)" | depth 5 m | reverse complement strand
TAGAACTTAAGTGTTCATTTGGATAACCAACTCTGGAGTCCATGCCTGTAGTAAATTCTATAAGTTGATTCATATGCTTTAACTGTGATCCTCCACCAGTTACTACAATTCCACCAATTAATTTTTTCTCATACCCTGAATTCTTAATTTCAAAATAAATATGTTCTAAAATTTCAGACATTCTGGCATTAATAATATTGGCTAAGTTCATTACAGAAATTTCTTTTGGGTCTCTCCCTCTTAGTCCTGGAATACATACTACTTCATTTTCTTGACTAGTTTGAGTAACTGCAGATCCAAACTTAGTTTTTAAAAGCTCCGCTTGTCTGTGCATGATAGTGCAACCCTCTTTTATATCTTCGGTAATTACATTTCCTCCAAAAGGAATAACAGCAGTATGTCTAATTATACCATCATGGAATATGGCGATATCAGTAGTTCCACCACCAATATCCACAAGCGCCACTCCTGCTTCTTTTTCTTCTTCGCTTATCACAGCAGATGAAGATGCTAGTGGTTCTAATATTAGTTCAGCTACTTCTAATCCTGCTTTATTAACACACTTAAAAATATTTCTTGCAGCAGCCATCTGACCTGTTATAATATGAAAGTTAGCTTCAAGTTGAACGCCTGACATTCCAATAGGATCTTTAATTCCTGGTTGTCTGTCTACTATATATTCTTGAGGCAGTACATGAATAATCTCTTCTCCAGGCATCATCACCAACTTGTACATATCATCAATTAATTCATCAACATCTTTTTGAGATATTTCTTCTTCAATAGAATCTCTAGTTATCATTCCTCTGTGTTGAAGACTTTTAATATGCTGTCCTGCAATTCCAACATTTACCACATTAATTTCCATACCTGACTTAGTCTCCGCTTCCTCTACGGCCGATCTAATTGATTGAACGGTTTTTTCAATATTTGAAACTACTCCTCGAGTAACACCTAAGCTGGGTGCTTTACCAATTCCTAAAATTTCAATTTTGTCATGATCAGTTTTCCTACCAACCAAACAAGCAATTTTGGTAGTTCCAATATCCAATCCTACGACTATTTCTGGTGCATCCATATTAATTTCTTTTTGAACAAATTATTTGATTATCATATATAACATTAAGCGTATCATACTTGTTTAACTCTTTAGCTTGAGGACCATTCGCATAAAAAAGTTTAATTTTTTTAAATTTATTTTCCATATTTTCTGCTAATCCAAATAGTATTCTTTGGTTACCTATTCTTGGAATTAATTCAAAATAGCCATTATTATTGATGTGGATTTGAACAATTTGAGATTTTAAGAACGAGTCATTGTTAATTATTTTACTCATTTCATAAATTTCCTGAAAAGCTGGAGCCCTATGAAGAGAATCTAAAGCATATAAATTCAACTTTTCTGGAAAGTTTATATTTCCTGAAAAAATTGGAACTCTACTTACGTAAGTACTGCATAATGGCATTAAATACCCTCTTTCATCTACATAAAAATTCTTTTCATAAACAGGGCTAACAAACCTGGCGATAGGCGTTCGTTTTTTTATATCAACTTCTAAATCACCATTATTATTGAAATAAACTTCCGCTTTGCTAACCGCTGGGTGATTAATTAATTTATTTTCTATATAGGATAATTCAATCTCCTTATTTAATGTTACCTCACTAACAATTCCTAAGGATGATAAGAGTGAACTGATTTCTGATTTTGTAATAAAATGATGTTGATTATCATCTATTAAATTAATATCAATATTCTTAATCACTAATTCATTGTAACGATTAGAGACAAAAGCTGATAGCCCAATCCAAAGCACCAATAAAGTCACCCAAAAGAATATGATCAAAATCTTTTTAATCATCTTTTATTAATATAATTAGTAATAGAAAAAACCCATTCGTCTATGTCTCCAGCTCCAATAGTTAATAATACAAAGCTATTTTTTGAGTCTAGTTCAGAAAATAATTCATTTTCTGATGAAATTATTTGTTTTTTAAGTAGTTGAACTTCACTTAATAATAAAGATGAATTAATTCCATTAATAGGTTTTTCCCTAGCTGGATAAATTGGTAAAAGAAAAAGCTCATCTAAAGACGATAAACTTGAAGAAAAATCATCTAAAAAATCTCTTGTTCTTGAATACAAATGAGGTTGAAAGACACCTATTACTTTTTTATTTGGATAAAACTCTTTAACAGCTTTTAAAAGAGCACTAATCTCCGTTGGATGGTGGGCATAATCATCAATATAAACAAAATCTGAATTTTCAACATGAATATCAAATCTTCTTTTAACTCCCTTGTATGAGTGTAAAGCTGATCTGATATCGGCCATTTTGATTTCATTTTCTAGACATGATAAAACAGCTCCTGCTGCATTTAATAAGTTATAATTACCTGGCATTTTAAAAGCAAAATTCTTGTGAATTTTGTTCCTATATTTTATGTCAAATTGATAACAGCTATTTAAAATTTCAATATTTAAAATTTGCAAATCGCTTTGAGTTTTAAATCCATACGTTAAATTATTGTCAAATAAGTTTTCCAGCCCTTCTTCAACAATTAACTTTTTTTTATTTTTAAGTAGTTCTGTGAAATCATAGAAGCTACTTCGCAGAGTTTCTTTATCATGATAAATATCTAAATGATCTGCATCCATTGAACTTAGAACGATTGTATGAGGAGATAATTTTAAAAAAGATCGATCATATTCATCAGCTTCCATTACCGATAAACTTCCATTACCCAATAAAAAATTAGAATTATAATTTGAAGCAATTCCTCCTATAAAACAAACACCATCTTGATTAGTGGTTCTTAAAATATGAGCAATAATAGAGCTGATAGTTGTTTTGCCATGAGTCCCTGCAACGGCTATGGTTTTGAATAGTCGAGATATGTCGCCAAGAACATCGGAACGTTTCAATAAAGGAATACTGTAATTGCTAAAATATTTTAATTGATTATTATCTTCTCCAATTGCAGGAGTATAAATTACTAAATCAATATTGTCAATGCTTTCAATTGAATTTAAATTATCTTCATAAAAGACTTTTGCCCCTTTAATTTCAAGACTTTGAGTGATTCCAGATTTAACTTTATCATAACCACTGACCTTTATGTTTTTAGAAATAAAATAGTGAGCTAATGCACTCATTCCTATACCACCAATACCTATAAAATGTACTTTTCTAAGTTCAGTTTCTTGCATTAAATATTTAAGTTAAATATTTGTTTGACAATGTCTTTAGTTGCATTTGGTTTGCCCAATAATCTAGCATTTTTTGAAATTGTATGAAGCAGTTTTTCATCTTCTAATAAATTCATGGCTTTAGAAATAAGTTGGTCTGTTTGGTGGTCTTTAATTAAAATAGCTGCTGATTTGTCTACTAAAGACATAGCATTTTTAGTTTGATGATCTTCAGAAACATTTGGAGAAGGAACTAAAATACTCGGTTTCCCTGCCAGAGTTAATTCGCTTATTGAAAGAGCTCCTGCCCTTGAAATAATCAAGTCAGAAATGGAATAAGCTAAATCCATCCTTTTAATAAATGGCATTATTTGAATATTATCCATATTATTATCACTTAACCAATATTCCATACTATCAATATACCTCTTACCTACTTGCCATATTAATTTAACTGGCTTATTTGAAAGGAAATCTGCAGATTTCATAATCCCCTCATTTATTGATTTCGCCCCCAAGCTTCCTCCCAAAACAAGAATTACTTTTTGGTTCTTTTTAATATTAAAATACTTATTGGCTTCCTTAATCTTTAAGGATAGTTTCTCAATATCTTTTCTCACAGGGTTACCTGTTAAAACAATTTTATGAGATTCAAAAAAACGATCCATATTATCATAGGCAACACAAATTTTTAATGCCTTTTTACTTAGCCATTTATTGGTTAAACCAGCAAAAGAGTTCTGTTCTTGAATTAATGTTGGTATTCCTAAATTATGAGCCATTCGCAAAGTTGGACCACTCGCATAACCACCAACTCCCACGACCACATTTGGATTAAAATCGATTAATACTTTTTTAGCATGGTTTAAACTTTTAAGTAGTAATAATGGAAATTTTATATTTTTAATCAAGGACTCTAAACTTAATGACCTTTGAATTCCAACAACATCAAGTCCAATAATTTTAAACCCTTCTTCAGGAATCTTTTCCATCTCCATCCTTCCATTAGCTCCAACAAATAATATTTCTGCATCGCTATTTTCTTCAATAATTTGCTTAGCAATAGCAATGGCAGGGTAAATATGTCCACCTGTTCCGCCTCCACTAATAACAACTTTAAACTTAGACATCTATAGATTCATTATATACAGTTGAACTTACATTGAGAATAATTCCCAGTGAAACACATGTAAATAAAATTGAGGTTCCTCCCATACTTATAAGTGGAAGAGGTTGCCCAGTAACTGGAAGCAGATTGACTCCAACACCCATATTTATAAAAGATTGGAAAATGAGCATAAAACTCAACCCAAAAACTAAATGGGAAGCAAATTTACTTTCTACTTTATTCATAATTCTAATGGCTCTAAAAAAAAGAATCATGTATAATATTAATAATCCTATTCCTCCTATAATTGATCCGAACTCCTCAATAGAGGAGGCAAATATAAAATCTGATTGAGCAGAATATAAATCATTTTTAACATGCCCTTTACCTGGACCTTTGCCAAATAAAAACCCATTTGCAACTGCTCTTTTTGCCATTTCTGCTTGGTAATTTTCTTGTTTATTTCCACTACCATAACTCATCATTCTATTCTCCCAAGTATCAACCCGTGGTAAAAACCCTGGAAATGCCATATTTATCAAAATCAAAAATAAAAATCCAACAAAAGCTGCTCCTACAATGGAGACAAGATGTTTAAGTTTAGCTCCTCCAATAAACATCATCGTAAAACAAACAATTAATAGAATGGCAGCAGTAGAGAAATCAGCAGGAAGAATTAGTCCACAAATAATTATTACAGGCCAAAGGATAGGGACAAGGCCTTTTTTAAAATCTTTAATTTCATCTTGTTTATTAGTCAACACTCTAGACACATAGAGAATCAAAACTAATTTAGCAAAGTCTGAGGGTTGAAATCCCATAATCCATCGGGAAGCATTTCCTTTACTAACACCAAATAATAGAGTAACAAATAACAATACAATAGAAACAAAAATTCCTATTTGGGAAAGTCTTGAAAAATACTTGTAGGGAAAGAATTGTAAATAAATTATCAGAACAACTCCAATGATAATAATCAAAGTATGCTTAATTACATAAGGTGCTACATTACCTCCAGCTATTCGAAAAGCAAGGTTGGAGCTGGAACTGTATGCCATTATTATTGAATATAAAGAAAGTAAAATAATGATGGTCCAAATTACCTTATCACCCTTTAGATATTTCTCTATAAAATTTTGCATACTGAAACTTCTATATTAAATTTTTAAAATATTCTCCTCTAGCTTTATAATTTTCATGATTTGGAAAACTAGAACACGCAGGAGAAAAAAGGACTGAAATATTATTAGACTGATTGTTCAAAGCCATTTTAACAGCACTTTTTATGTCTAATAATTGAGAATATTTAACTTTTGAACCAAATCTATACTTCAATTTTGTTTCGTGAGAACCATAATAAATTATCTCCTCAACTTTTGAAATCACTAAATCGTAAATAATATCTAGGTCTCTTTCTTTCTGAGTTTCACCCACAATCCAAATGATAGGACCTTCGATATTTTCTATAGAGAAAGCAGTTGCACCAATGTCAGTAGATTTGGAGTCATTTATCCATGTCTTTCCATTCAATTTAGAAAAAAACTCTAGTCGATGTTCAATCGATGAAAAAGCATCTAGAGATTGCTCTCTTTTGAGAAATAGCTTATTCTTTGTAGAAATTTTATGTGCTACTTTCATGATAAAATTTATAGAGATCTAACTGCGCTTTTAAATTGATGTCCTCTATCTTCATAGCTTTTAAATAAATCAAAACTTGCACAAGCTGGAGAAAGCAAAACATTGTAACCTTTTTTAGCAATTCTATAACTAATTTGAACTGCCTGATCAGCAGAACTTGCCTCAAAAAATGATTCAACTATGGAACCAAAAGCTTTTTTAATTTTTGAATTATCTTTTCCAAGACAAACAATTCCAAGTACTTTTTGCTTTACCAATCCTTCAAGAACTGAGTAATCATTTCCCTTATCAACTCCCCCCACAATCCAAATAGTTGGTTGTTGCATGCTTTCGAGAGCATACCAAGTTGAATTCACATTAGTTGCTTTGGAATCATTTATAAAATTAATTCCGTGGATTTTTGTGACCTCCTCCAATCGGTGTTCAACATTTTGAAAATCTGATAAACTTTCTCTAATTATTTCTTTTCTAATATCTAAAACCCTTGCTGCAACACCCGCAGCCATGGAATTAAATAAATTGTGTTTGCCCTGTTGGGCCAATTGATGTATTGACATAATTGTTGTTTTTTTATTGTTTATATTGATTTGTATTTGTTCTTTTTCTAACCAAGACCCCTTTGATAATTGTTCTTTAATTGAAATGGGGTGTAATTGATATAATTTTTTGATTTGAGATGAAACCCATTTTGATATAACATGATCATCGTAGTTGTAAACCAAATGATCTCCTCTTAGCATATTTTGAGAAATTCTAAACTTGCTTTGTGAATATTTTATGAAATCATCTTTATACCTATCTAGATGATCTGGAGTAATATTTAGAATTATGGAAATATCAGCTTTAAAGTCATACATTCTATCAAGTTGAAAACTGCTGAGTTCTATTACGTAGTAGTCAAATTTTTCTAAAGCAACAGATAAGGAAAAGCTATCACCAATATTACCTACAGCTTTAACTGAAAGACCAGCTTTCTTAAGAATTTGAGCAACCATTAATGTAGTGGTGGTTTTGCCGTTGGTTCCAGTTATACAAATCTTTTTTGCATCACAGAAATAACTAGCAAATTCAATTTCACTTATTACAGGCCTGGATTTTTCTTCAAAATGTAGAATTACAGGATGATTATCTAAAATTCCAGGACTTATGACTAAAAGGTCATTATCTAAAGTGTCTGAACTTGTATAATCTTGAATATGCCATTTGACACCATATTTATTTAATAAAATAATGTTCTCATCCTTAATTTTAGAATCATTGTAAACAACTACATTTAGGTTTTGTTTGATGCCTAAAATCGCGGCTCCAACTCCACTTTTTCCAGCTCCTAAAACAGTTATATTTTGAAAATTACTTATCACCTTAATTTTAGAGTTACAATGGAAAGAGCAGCAAGAAGAATTCCTATAATCCAAAACCTTGCAACAATTTTTGCTTCATGTATGCCCTTTTTTTGATAATGATGATGAATTGGAGACATGAGAAAAATTCTTTTTCCTTCTCCATATTTTTTCCTTGTGAATTTGAAATATGAAACTTGTAGAACTACACTTAGATTTTCGATTAAAAAAACTCCGCAAAAAACAGGTATTAATAACTCTTTTCTAATTGTTATGGCAAAGACTGCTATGATTCCTCCAAGAGCTAAACTTCCAGTATCGCCCATAAATACTTTAGCAGGATATGAGTTGTACCATAAAAATCCAACACATGCACCAACAAATGAGCTAATAAAAATTACTAGTTCAGAAGAGTTAGGGATGTATAGAATATTTAAATAATCTGAAAAAACTAAATTGCCAGATAGATAGGCAAATATGGCTAAAGTAATTCCTATTATAGCACTTGTACCTGTGGCGAGGCCATCTAAACCATCTGTAATATTAGCACCATTAGAAACTGAGATAACTATAATTACTATAATGGGTATAAATACCAGCCAGGAATATTTTTTTAAATCCGAGCTTATCCACGTAATGAGCCAGGAATAATCAAACTCATTATTTTTTACAAATGGAATAGTTGTTTTAAGTGACTTTGTTTCTTCCCAGGTATAGTCTTTATAGTTATTGTCATCGTTAGAACTGATATTAATTTCACTAGCATGAAAAGTTTTAGATTTTATAGTTACTCCATCACTCCAATACATAGAAGCACCAACAATAACTCCCACCCCAATTTGACCAATTACTTTAAATTTTCCAGCTAAACCTTTTTTGTTTTTTTTAAATACTTTAATATAATCGTCAATAAATCCTATAACTCCCAACCACACAGTGGCAATTAACATTAATTGGATATATATGTTATCTAGCTTTGCAAATAGAAGTGAAGGGATAATAATTCCAGCTATTATTATTACGCCCCCCATGGTAGGAGTTCCGGTTTTTTCCATTTGCCCCTCTAAACCCAAATCTCTTATTGACTCCCCTACTTGCTTTTTGTGTAGATAGTCAATAAGTTTTCCTCCAAAAATTAAAGTAATAACCAAAGAAGTTATTAAAGCCATTCCTGCTCTAAAAGAAATAAAATCAAATAATCCCGATCCAGGAAAATCTATATAATTACTAATGAAATTGAAAAAATGATATAGCATTATTCTTGTGTTTTTTTAAAAATTTCTATAGTCTCCTCTAGGTCATCAAAATGGATTTTTTCGTTTCCTATTATTTGATACTTTTCGTGGCCCTTGCCTGCAATTAATATGATGTCACCACTACTTGCCATTTCACATGCTGCTTTGATCGCTTTTCTTCTATCTTCTATAATGGTTACTTTATTTTTTTTTGAAGGTGATATTCCTTTACATATTTCTTCAATAATTTTTTTTGGATTTTCAGATCTTGGATTATCAGACGTAACCAACACATGTTGGCTATAAATTGCTGAAATTTCTCCCATCAAAGGTCTTTTACCATTATCCCTATCTCCACCACAGCCAAAAACTGTTATTATTTTTTCACTCCCTTTTTTTAAACTGACAAGAGTTTTTAAAATATTTTCTAAAGCGTCTGGAGTATGAGCATAATCAATAATTGCTGTTATTTTAGAAGGGGATATCACATATTCAAATCTTCCTTCAGGAGCTTTAAGATTACTGAGAATTGTAAGGATAGTAAGAGGGTCTTGCCCTAAAGTTCTTGTAACTGCATAAACAGCTAATAGATTATAGGCGTTAAACTCTCCTATCAATCGGGAAGTCATCTCATAGCCATCAATTTCAATAGAAAGTCCTGATATGTTGTTTTCTATTACCTTTCCTTTGAAATTTCCACTCTCATTGATTCCATAAAATAAAGATTTGGCAACAATCTCTCTTCCCATCTCAAACCCATAAGAATCATCTTTATTAATTATGGCAAAAGAATCTTTTTTAAGCGATTCGAATAGTTTCTTTTTGGATCCTATATAATGGTCTAAAGACGGATGGTAATCCATATGATCTCTTGAAATATTTGTAAAAACTCCAATATCAAATGATATTCCTGATACTCTTCTCTGATCTAATGCGTGAGAGCTAACCTCCATAAAAACATGTGTACAACCATTTTCAACCATCTTATTTAATAGTTCATTAATTCTTATGGCATCAGGTGTAGTATGAGTAGATGGTATCGTTTTATGTAAAATTTTAATATTTACTGTTGAGATAAGGCCAGTTTTATATCCCATTAACCTGTAGAGATCATATAAAAGAGTAGCACAGGTTGTCTTTCCATTAGTGCCTGTTATTCCAACAATTTTTAATTTTTCTGAAGGGTTATCGTAAAAATTAGAAGCAATAATTCCTAAAGATTCTGAGCTGTCTGACACTTTTATATAAGTGATATTTTCTTTTAATTTATGGGGTAAGGTTTCGCAAATAATGGCACAAGCACCTCTTTCCTCAGCAGAGGATATAAAATGATGTCCGTTCTGATTAAACCCTTTTACAGCTACAAAAAGAGATAAGTTATTTATTTCTCTCGAGTCAAATGAAATGCTTTCAACAGCAATATTGGTATTGCCTTTGACCTCTTCGATTCTAACTCCATATATTATGTCTTTAAGTAACTTCATCCTAATTGTAAAACAATCTTTTGTCCTTTATTAACTCTATAACCTGCTTTTATAGATTGTTCTCTAACAATTCCTGAACCCACTGGTTGAACAAACAACCCAAATTTTTCTAAAAGAAAAGTTGCATCAATTAGACCCATCCCTACTACGTCAGGTACTAAGCCTCTTTGTATTTTTTTTGAAATGATTTTAATCGCATTATTTCCAGTTCTCGTTGTTATTAGTAGAGATTTTTTATCTGATAAGTCATCAACAGGTATATTCATGGTTTTTGAAGCAACCAGAAAATCCTTTTTATTGCCATTTCTTGAATAGGGGAATCGATTGAGCGAATCATTATGAATAATGGATTCTTTATGAAACTCCTGTGCATAGACTTTATCTGCTATTTCCTTAAAGACGGTACCCGAAACAACAGAACCGAATATATTTTTGGTGGGACCCTGGACTACTACAATACAACTATATATAGGATCTTGAGATGGAAAATACCCACAAAAAGAGGCTTGATATTGATTTCCGTATCCTTTAGATCCTAAAGCAATTTTTGAAGTACCTGTTTTACCAGCAATTTTAAATCCTCTTGCTTTTATATTTTTAGCGGTCCCTCTTTCCACTACTCCCTCAAGCATTTCCTTTAAATCTTTAAGTGTAGATTTAGAACAAATAGAAGAATTCAAAATCTTTGGTTCATATTCTTGTTGAACTACACTTCCTTTTTTTATATACTTTACAAATTGAGGTTTTAAAAAGACCCCGTTATTAGCAACAGCATTGTAAAGTGCTAATGTTTGTAATGGAGTCATTTTGAGTTCATACCCGATTGACATCCATGGGAGGGTTATTCCTGTAAATGTAGGGTCAGAAGCTTCTTTAATTAAAGGAATTCCTTCGCCAAGAATATCTAATCCAAGTTTTTGATGAATTCCAATTTCCTTTAATCCATCAATAAATTCCTGAGGAGAATTATTATAACTATCATAAATTATTTTACTTATAACATTTGATGATTTTTCAAAAGCAGTCTTAACGGTATTTTTACCATAAACTTTACCTCCATCTGTTAAGTAATTATCATAAAACTCATATTTTCCATTCATT
>TARA_Y200000002_G_scaffold112898_1_pt1 | contig 11102 bp, 11 predicted proteins | sample TARA_Y200000002 | Tara Oceans TARA_Y200000002 (sample SAMEA2619388) | marine metagenome | biome: marine biome (ENVO:00000447); feature: surface water layer (ENVO:00002042); material: "saline water (ENVO:00002010), including plankton (ENVO:xxxxxxxx)" | depth 5 m | reverse complement strand
TAACCCATAGCTTTTGCGCCTAACATTAATGTTTGTGCTGCAATTCCAATGGAACGCATTGCTTCGTCATTTCTTAGCTGTGGTTTATCTTCATAAAAGGAGGTAATCATTGGCACGAGGGCATCACGAGTTTCCTTTGCAGCATTAGCCCAGTAGCGCTCTGGATCTTTGTGCGCATCAAGATCGGCGCACAAAAGTATTACGATGGAGGCCTCACTGCACTGAGCTTGATTCCAAGCTGCTTTACGAATCGCTTGTTTTGTCTTTGCATTGCTCACTACAACAAAACGCCAATTTTGCATATTAAATGAAGTTGGTGATAGTAAGGCTAACTCCATTAGTCGCTTCACTTCAGCCGATGATATGATATGATCGGGATCATAGTGTTTAATGGAGCGGCGCTCCGTAATAGCTTTAAATGTATCCATGATGCTCTTTGTGTTTGAATTCTCCGTAATAAGCAAGTGGTCTCTGAACTTCTGCGCTGTAAGTTTTAGCAGAATTAGACGCTTAATTGTTTGTGAATACTGCTCCTACAATACTTTGGTTTAGAAATGATCTGCGTTTAGCTGATAATGCTGCCCTCTCTGCAGCGGTGGAGCTAGGTTTTCCTATAATTCCTGTTTTTATTTGGGATCCAGCATCTAACGGAACATGGGCTCCAGGTGCGGCTTCACAGTGGTGGCTGCACCAAGCTTTAAATTCACTTAATGAATCTTTTTGCAAATTGGGCGGCTCACTCATTATTCGCAAAGGCGATACGCTCGAAATACTTAAGGATTTATCTCGGAAAACAGGGGCTAAACATGTTTTTTGGAACCGTCGCTATGAAGGCTCGCTTCGTGAATTAGATGCGCGTTGTAAACGAGTTTTAACGAATTGTGGACTGGATGTAAGAAGTTTTAATTCTGCCTTGATTAACGAGCCTCATGAAGTAAGCACCAAGTCAGGGTCGCCATACAAAGTATATACTCCCTATTTTAATACTGTTGTTAGTCGGCCTGCCGTGCTGCCAATTGCTTTGAATAAATCCGCCATACGGTTCACTCCGTTTACTCCAGAATCTATCTCGATTAATACCCTTGAGCTATTGCCAAGTTCTGATTGGCATCGGGAATTTGAGCGCAAATGGGTGGTCACCGAAGAAGCAGCCCAGAAATGTTTAAGAGATTTTTTAGATCAACCAGTTGATCGATATCAGCAAGATCGCGATCGCCCTGATCGTGAAGGCACTTCAGTTCTTTCACCGTATTTGCATTTTGGTCAAATCGGACCACGTCAAATCGTGCAGGCATTAAAAGAGCAATCAGACCTCAGCCTTGAGGGGCCTCATGTATATTTAAAAGAAATTTATTGGCGGGAGTTTGCCTACCATGTACTGTATCACTTTCCAAATACTCCTGATATGCCCTTACAATCGAAGTACGCGAATTTTCCTTGGAAGTATGATGCAACTTTGCAAGAACGCTGGCAGCAGGGCAAAACTGGTTATCCATTAATTGATGCTGGAATGCGTCAACTTTGGGAAACTGGTTGGATGCATAACCGAGTACGCATGATAGTTGCTTCATTCTTAGTAAAACATTTGCTGCAAGACTGGAAGCAAGGCGCTCAATGGTTTTGGGATACTCTTGTCGATGCTGACTTGGCAAGTAATACACTTGGATGGCAGTGGAGCGGTGGTTGTGGCGCAGATGCAGCTCCGTACTTTCGAGTTTTTAATCCAATCATTCAGGGTAAAAAATTTGATCCGGATGGTAGCTTTGTGAAACGCTTTGTTCCTGAGCTAGAAAAGTTGCCAGTTAAATACATTCACACACCTTGGGAGGCACCCACTGCCACGCTAAAAGCTGCTGGAATTACTTTAGACGTCGACTACCCAAAGCCTATCGTTGATCATGCGGAAGGCCGCGCTCGGGCCTTGTCTGCGTTCACAGTTTTCAAGGGACAATAAAATGAATCATCGAGGTACGATAGTTGTGAGTGGTGCGTCTGGATTAATTGGATCCGCACTCAAATGTTCGCTACTTTCCCGTGGATACCTAGTTCGAGAGTTATCACGCAAACCAAACTTGCCACGTGGTCAAAGTTGGGATCCTGCTACTGAACAAATGGATGCATCGATTTTAGAAGATACTATTGCGGTCGTCCATCTTTCTGGAGAACCAATCGCTCAGCGCTGGACTTTTGCTGTACGGCAAAAAATTTTAGAAAGCCGCGTTAAGAGTACTGCAATGCTGGCTAAAAATTTGGCTCAAATGGATTCGCCTCCGCCCTTAATTGTCGCATCTGGCATCAATTATTATGGTGCTTCTTGTAGTGGAGAAAATGGGGATATAACAGAGAGTAGCCAATCTGGAACAGGATTCTTGGCTTCTGTTTGCAGAGAATGGGAGGGCGCTGCACAACCTTTAATCAATGTTGGTGGAAGAGTTGTATTTATGCGAACGGGTGTGGTACTAAGTGCTCAAGGTGGGGCTTTAGCTAAACTTTTGCTGCCCTTCCGCCTAGGTTTTGGGGGACCTATCGGCCATGGACAACAACATATGAGCTGGATCGCTATATCGGATTTAGTGAGTGCCTACGTCAAAGCGATTGAAGATGGTTCTATCGCTGGTCCTATAAATGCGGTAAGTCCTAATTCTATAACAAACAAAGCATTTACTACAGCTTTGGCTCGCTCCCTTTTTCGTCCTGCTATTTTGCCACTCCCTGCATTTTTGCTTCGAGTCGTATTTGGATGTATGGCAAAGGAGACTCTTCTTGCGGACATGAACGTTATTCCGCAACGATTACTTGATATGCAGTTCGAATGGCAGACACCAGACATTAATTCGGCACTGCTTTCCTGCTTGAAGGAGAGGCCAAATGGGTGACGAACTTACAGTGGATGTACTTGTTATTGGTGCAGGTATCTCTGGCTTAATATGTGCAACTGAGCTGCAAAATTCTGGTTTACAGGTAGTGCTTTTAGACAAAGGACGCAGCGCTGGAGGAAGGCTCTCAACTCGAGACATTTTGGGCGCTCGTGTGGATCATGGAGCTCAGTTTTTCACGGTGCGCGATCCACGTTTTCAAAACTATGCGGATCAATGGATTGATTCTGGAGTGATACGTGAATGGTTCCGGCACGCAGATTGGGATACGAATGCTACAGGATATCCCCGTTACTGTGGAGTTGCTGGAATGAGTTCAATTGCAAAGTACTTAGCAAGTACACTGGATGTGCGCCAGAGTGAAGAAGTTCAAACGCTTTCGCGTGGAGGGGATTGCTGGTTCGCTAATTCCAAAAATGGTAATAAATATGTAGCTAAGAAGTTAATTATCACGACCCCCTTGCCGCAGGCCATCGCTCTCATGGAAACGACCAACTTGAACTGGGCTGGTGATTTGTTGCCCCGCTTAAAGCAGGTGCGCTACGATAAGGGTCTTGCCGCACTTGTTTTACTTGATCAGCCGAGTTTAGTGCCTGCGCCTGGAGCACTTAAACTTTCAAATGGTCCACTTGTTTGGATTGCGGATAATCAAATGAAGGGAATTTCTCCCGACGTGACTGCTCTAACTCTCCACGCAAGTGCTCAATTTGCTACCAAGCATTGGGACTCAAGTGATGCCATCAGAGGTCAGTTAATGCTTAATGCAGCAGAGCACTTTATTCAAGGCACAGTCGTGGATCTGTGTTGCCACCGCTGGGGGTTTACTTTGCCACTTAATCCTTGGCCGCAGGCTTATTTGTCCATTGATCGATTCGATTTAGTTCTAGCTGGTGATGCTTTTGGTGGGCCGCGCATCGAGGGCGCGGCTTTATCGGGGTTCGAGGCGGCAGGAGTAATTCTAGAGCGTCTCTAGCTTTTATTAAAGTGGCTTAATTTATTTCGTGCATTCATCGCAATTCACCATTCACTAACAACATGGAAGAAATTTTAAGGACTATCCCTCACCGCCCACCTTTTTTGTTTATTGACGAGATCGTTGATATTCGAACTGACGGGGCATCGTGCAAGCGTACTATTCGAATGGATGAACCTCAATTTGAGGGGCACTACCCAAACAACCCTATTATGCCTGGGGTCTTATTGTGTGAAGCTTGCTTTCAAACAGGGGCTATTTTCTTAGCTAAACAGATTGAGAAAGAGGGCCGTTCATTAAATGATGTCACCCCGGTACTTTCACGAATTAGTGATGCCCGCTTCAAACAAATGATTAAGCCAGGAGATGAAATACTTATCGAAGTAACAATGAAGGAAACTATCAGTAAATTTCACTTCTTACGAGGAAAGGTTTTTAAGGGCGGCAAGCTAGCTCTGACAATTCAGTTCGCTCTAGCGATGTTAGAAGTGGAGGATAAAAAATGAGTTTTTTAAATCTCCAAAATAAGCGGTTTTTAGTTATGGGAGTTGCTAATCGCAAGAGTGTTGCTTGGGCAATTACACAAGCGCTAGAAGAGCAAGGAGCTGAAGTCATTCACAGCGTACGTTCTGCAAAGCGCTTGGAAAGTCTCAAGAAATTGATGGGTGAGCGAAGTACGTATTGTTGTGACGTCGAGTTTCCAGAACAAATAGAAGCTTTAGCAAAAGAAGTCGGCGAGCATCACGGCTCGATCGATGGAATTGTGCATTCCATTGCGTTCGCTAATTTTTCCGATGGTTTGAAGCCTTTTCATGCGACACTTCGCAAGGACTTTTTACAAGCTACATCAATTTCTGCCTTCTCGTTAGTTGAGGTTGCGAACGCTTTTAAAAAACTGCTTACAAATGAGGCGTCAGTTGTATCGATAGGTATTTCTTCAACGGATGTGACTGCCGAAAATTATGGCTACATGGCACCAATAAAGGCAGCCTTGGAGACGTGCTCTTATAACCTCGCAAAATCGTTTAGTCATGATTCGCGAGTACGTTTTAATACTGTCAATTCTGGCCCACTGAAGACCAGTGCATCCGCTGGCATTCCAGGTTACATTGATAGCTACCTATATGCGGAGAAGCTAACACTTAGAAAAAAAAATCTGACTACTCAGGAAGTAGCTAATACTGCATTATTTCTACTCAGTCCTGTGTCCAGTGGAATCAATGGGCAAGGGATTGTCGTTAATGCTGGAATGGACCGCAATTATTTTGACAAGGATATAATTGCCGCTGCTACGCGGCAGTAATCTACAAAAAAACCGTTAAGTGTTATGCGCACTTAACGGTTTTACTAAATAGATAGTTAATTTATCCGTGAATTTCTGAGTATTTGGCAGTTGTACCACGATAGCTAATGACTGGATCGTGTGCACGTATCGCATCGCTATGTTTTTGATTAACTTCAGAAACACTTGCGTGGCTTGACTGTGCGCCGCGGTAGTTAAGCTCTGGATTCTTTGCTTGTAAGGCGTCTGAGCGTTGTGAATTTGATGCATGGACTTCATTGACTGTTGTTGAAGCGCCGCGGTAGTTGATGACTTTATTTTCCATAGTATTCTTTTTTAAGTTTAGTTAATATAAGATAGTATGAGTAATGCATTCTCTGTGCCAATATTTATACATATTTTGTAAACAGCTGTAATAAAACGACTTAAAAAAATAATAATTTATTTAATTGAAGGCATTAGGTTAATTGCTTCCCATCAAGTGGTAAATCATTTACCACAACAAATAGTTATTAATACATCCTGCTATTCGCGATTATGCTTTATTGTTATATACAAAAATTAGTTGTTTTTTTCCAACAGTCATGAATCTACTTTATATAGGCGGTTGCGATGCACTGCGCATGCAAATTGAAAAGTTGCTCGAGCAGGGCTCTAATTTCATACAATGTGCTGACGTCCCAGCGGCTTTGCGGCATATAGGAAGCGTTGGGCAGGATACTGAAATTGTTGTAATGAGCGATTTAGCTCAAATCGATCCATTGGAAGCGCTAGTAGAGCTCAAGAAGAATTACCATTCATTGCCAGTTATTGTGCTGAGCGAAAATAGAAAGAGTAGCCTAGCAATAGAAATTATAAAGGCAGGCGCGGATGATTTTTTCTTACTGCCGATCTCCTCTACAGAGTTAGTTGATTCGATGCAGCAGTCAGTGGTTGATGCGCGGCTTAGTTCGAAGCCAGTTGAAATTGGAGAGGTGTATAGTGATCAGGACACTATTATTGGCAAAAGTCGTGCAATGCGCGACATCTATAAGCAACTCGGTCGCATTGCTTCGCAAACAGTCACTGTTCTTGTGCGTGGCGAGACTGGAACTGGAAAAGAGCTTATTGCTCGGGCGATTTACCAACATGGACATCGAGCACACAAAGGATTCATTGCCGTAAATTGTGCAGCTATTCCAGAGAATCTTCTAGAGAGTGAACTTTTTGGTCACGAGAAAGGATCTTTTACTGGAGCTAATCAGTTGCGCATAGGACGATTTGAACAGGCGCATGGAGGCACACTCTTTCTAGATGAAATTGGTGATTTAGACCTATCGCTTCAAGTAAAGCTATTGCGAGTTTTACAGGAAAAAACGATACAAAGGGTAGGTAGTTCCAGCAATATTCCTGTTGATGTTCGTGTGATAGCTGCAACGCATCGTAATCTAGAATCTATGGTTTCTGAGGGGACTTTCCGAGAAGACTTATTTTATCGACTGAATGTCATTGCGATTCCTATTCCACCTTTAAGGGATAGGCGTGAGGATATTCCTGATTTGATCCATTACTTCTTACAGCGATATGCAAAGGAGTATGGCTTAAAAACCCCAAGCATTTCTGCGAAAGCTATCGATTATCTTAAGCAATTAGAATGGCCAGGTAATATCCGCCAAGTGCAGAATGTGATTAGTAAATCACTTTTGGACTCTAAGGGTCAGATGCTAGATTGGCAACGATTTGATAAGATTATTAAAGAGTCCCAAGAATTAGCAAAGAAGCAAATTAACTTAAGACAAATGATTGATTATGAACTGACTCGTGCAGTTAATAGTGAAACGGAGGCTGCATTACCTATCTTATCACAACAGTTTGAGCGTGAGGTTTATACTATGGCAATTGATCGGGCGGGAGGTAACCAGGCTAAGGCGGCTCGTTTATTAGGTGTCTCAAGGTTTACATTAAGAGAGAAGCTACGTTTATATGGCAAACACCCTAAAAAAATATGATTTTTAAAAATGTAGCAATTGAGTCTATTGCATCCGCCTTGCCGACAGAGGTATGGTCGTCCTCGGATATAGAGGCGAGGCTCGCAACGGTTTATGATCGCTTGGGCTTACCGGCGGGGCGTCTAGAATTAATGACGGGAATAAAAGAGCGCCGCTTTTGGCCTTTAGGAACCTTAGCCTCGACAGCTTCAGCTGAAGCAGGAGAAGCTGTATTAAGCAAATCAGCTTTCCCGCGTGATTCTATAGATCTACTCATTCATTCTGCAGTGTGTCGCGATCGCTTAGAGCCAGCAACCGCTTCCTATGTACATGGCTTACTGGGTTTATCCGGCAGTACGCAAATTTTTGATCTCTCCAACGCTTGTCTCGGATTCTTGAATGCCATGGTGGTTGCTGCAAGTATGATTGAAAGTGGGCAAATTGAGCGCGCACTTATTTGTTCTGGAGAAAATGGGCGACCATTAGTGGAAAATACCATTGAGCAGTTACATAATCCGGTTTTGACGCGCAAGACGATTAAGCCTTACTTCGCGAATCTCACAATTGGCGCAGGTGCGGTTTCTGCAGTCTTATGTCGCAAGGATCTGACAGAGCAATCGAGACCCCTACTTAGCGCGGCAGTCTGTGAGACGGATACTTCTCACAATCAGCTATGTGAAGGCGACTCCTCTGGAGATACGCTAGAGATGTTGACGGACTCCGAGGAGCTTCTTTTTGCTGGTATTAGTGTGGCGAAGCGTGCGTGGCATCGTTTTATGGAGACGACTGGTTGGCTGCCAACAACCCCAGATCGGCTGTTCACTCATCAGGTTGGAAAGGCGCACTCGCGCGAGCTATTCTCTGCCTTAGGTCTGGATATTTCTAAAGACTATACTACTTTTGAAACACTAGGTAATGTAGGTTCCGTGTCTTGTCCAATTACTGTAGCCATGGCGATTGAAGCGGGTGTTTTTAGCGCTGGTCAGAAAGCTGCTTTGTTAGGAATTGGCAGTGGATTGAGTAGCTTGATGCTTGCTTTGGAGTGGCCCTCCTCATGACACGTTCGCGCGCGAGTAAATTGCCTGCGGATGTTCGTGAGGAATATCCTTATTCAGGAAATTTAATGGACTTACCTAGCGGGGTAAAAATGCATTACTTAGATGAGGGTTCAGGTCCAATCGTATTGATGCTGCATGGCAACCCAACCTGGTCGTTTTACTACCGCGGCTTAGTCAATAAAATGGTTTCTGCCGGTTACCGCTGTATCGTCCCCGACCACATTGGTTGTGGTCTTTCGGATAAGCCTTCGAATTATAACTATAAGTTGGAGCAGCGGATAGAAGATGTGGCTTCTTTACTGCATTATTTGGAAATCGGAAGTTATAGCTTAATTGTACATGACTGGGGAGGCGCAATTGGTTGCGGCTTAGCCGTTCGCCGGCCTGAGGCTGTAGAAAAGATAGTATTGCTCAATACAGCAGCTTTTAATTCCAGGCGTATCCCTTGGCGAATTGCTGCTGTAAAGGTTCCATGGGTCGGCGAATTTATTATTCGCGCTCTCAATGGTTTTGCCGGGCCGGCAGCAAATATGTCTGTATGCATTCCTCTATCGCCGGTAGTCAAGCGAGGCCTGCTATGGCCTTATAGAAGTTGGGCGAATCGAATTGCTACCTGGAATTTTGTTAAAGATATTCCTTTAGTTAAAAAGCATGTCAGTTTTGCCACGCTAGCGACTATTGAAGCGTCCCTGTCCGACTTATCCGAAAAGCCGATTCACATTGTATGGGGCGGTAAAGATTTTTGTTTTAATTACTATTTCCTCAAGCGCTGGCAGACAATCTTTCCTACGGCAGAGCTCAGCTTGTTTCCTCATTATGGTCACTACATTTTAGAAGATGGGCGAGCTGAAGTGGAAACTGTAATTCAGCGCTTCATGGATAAAGTTTAGTTATAGCACATCTAGCGAAGCAGATAGTTACCTAGTAAACAACGTAACTACTGATAATTAAGCTGTAGGAATCGTTTTGCATTTTTTGAGAAAGCAGATCTTACTACTGTGATTATGAGTTCTGTATTGCAATTAATCATCGAGGGCGAGCGACTTGATTCGGCTCAAATGGCACAAGTGTTAAATTTGAGTGAAGCGGAGGTAGAGTCCGAAATTAAGCGCCTGAAAGCCGAGCATGTTTTGCTGGGATGGCGCCCTGTGCTCAATCCACAGTGCGTACAGGAGGATATTATTCGGGCGGTTATCGAGGTTAAGATTAGTCCTGAGCGCGATGGAGGCTTTGATCGCTTGGCCGCTCGTATAAGTCAATTTGATGCAGTTGAGTCCTGTTACTTAATGTCGGGTAGCTATGATTTACTTATTTTTGCAAGGGGTGCGGATTTGCGCGAAGTTGCTAGCTTCGTATCTGAGCGTCTAGCGAGCGTATCGGGTGTGCTATCAACGGCTACTCACTTCATGCTACGTGCCTATAAAGAGCAGGGACATTTACTTCTTTCACCCAACGAAGGTGGCGATAAGCCAGTCGTTAGTCCGTAATTCTCAATGGAAGCTAATAGTCAACGTTTTGTTGCAGGCCATGTAAGCGGTCTGCCACGTTCTGGTATTCGCGACTTTTTCGCTATTGTCGCAGCGATGCCCCAGGCTATCTCATTAGGTATTGGTGAGCCCGACTTTGTCACACCATGGCATATACGTGAGGCAGCTATCTTTGCTCTAGAGAAAGGCAAAACTAGTTATACCGATAATCTGGGCCTGCTTCGATTAAGACATGAAATCAGCAAGTATGTTGAAAATAACTTTAATCTTAGTTATCATCCGGAAAAAGAAGTACTTGTTGCAGTTGGTGTTTCAGAGGCATTAGATATTGCACTGCGAGCAGTTTTAAATCCTGGAGATAAAGTTCTCTATCATGAGCCTTGTTATGTTTCCTATAGTCCAAGTATAAAACTTGCGCACGCCCAGCCAATACGAGTTGGGACTTCTTCGGAGGATCAATTTTCGATTGATCCAGATCGAGTCGCTGATGCATGGGAGCCAGGGTGCAAAGTATTACTGCTTAATTTCCCGACAAATCCCACTGGCGGTGTGACAGATAAGGTCAAACTTGAAAAGCTTGCTAAGTTTGCAGTCGAAAAAGATTTATTAATCATTTCCGATGAGATTTATTCAGAACTGACTTTTGAAGGAAACCACACCAGTATTGCGTCACTGCCTGGAATGCGCGATCGCACTATTTTCTTACATGGATTTTCCAAAGCATACGCCATGACAGGATTTCGTATAGGATATGCTTGTGGGCCTCAGCCTTTGATTGAGGCTATGATGAAGATCCACCAATATAGCATGCTCTGCGCGCCTATTTTGTCTCAAGAAGCTGCTTTAGAGGCATTAAAAAATGGTCAACCTGCGCTTGCTAGAATGAAGGAGGCATATCAGGATCGACGAGATTTAATAGTAGAGCGTTTTAATAGTATAGGGCTTGAATGTCATCTTCCAAAGGGCTCTTTTTACGCTTTCCCATCGATCCAATCAGTGGGACTTGAATCAATTGATTTTTGCAAGGGGCTACTACAAAAACAAGAAGTAGCCGTTGTTCCAGGTACCGCTTTTGGCCCTAGTGGTGCAGGATTTGTGCGCGCTAGTTTTTCCACAAGTTATGAGCGCATTATTGAAGCGTGCGACCGCATCGGAAAGTTTGTAGATACAAATAAGTAACGAATTCGCTTTTTTATTCGTCTAGCTTTAGCTCATAAGTAGATCCACGTGAATCCACTAATATGACATAACTGTCATGAGCTTCATCTAGGCCTATTACAGGATCTTTTGTAATTAGTTCGCCCTGTGCATAAATTCCGCTAGGCCTAATTCCTCCATCAATGATAGCGGACTCTTCGCGTCCGGTATTCTTTTTACTGTCCTTATCGATGATCTTCTCATCAATGTTTGTATTGATGGAGCCATTTAGTTGAAGTTCAGCTAACTTTTTTTGTACAGC
>TARA_Y200000002_G_scaffold240745_1_pt1 | contig 11186 bp, 4 predicted proteins | sample TARA_Y200000002 | Tara Oceans TARA_Y200000002 (sample SAMEA2619388) | marine metagenome | biome: marine biome (ENVO:00000447); feature: surface water layer (ENVO:00002042); material: "saline water (ENVO:00002010), including plankton (ENVO:xxxxxxxx)" | depth 5 m | reverse complement strand
ACAATTCCTGCAAATGTAGAAACACCAGATACATTTAAGTTGGATCCTAATCCTACTTGACCACTTAAAGTAGAAATACCAGAAGCATTTAGAGTTGTTACATTTGTTGGACCAATGTTATATCTTTCTGTTCCAGTTCCAACAGTTCCATTTAACTGTGTATTAACTAATTCATACCAATTACTAGAATGTGCAAAATACCCCTTCCCTCGTGCATGAACATGTGCAAATGCACCATGGTATGTACTAGCTGATGGTAAATCGCTAAAATTACTGTATAAAAATGGTATTACATTACTTGTTGCAGCACCAACAATTCTTCCACCAAATGTAGAAATACCTGATATATTAATTCCAGCAACAGCATAAATTCCGTTTACAGAACTAAGAGTTAATCCTGTACCAACATTAATAATATCATTATCGCCATCTAAAGTTAAACTAGTTGTTCCAACCGTTAACATCCCAGAGACTTGTACATCTCCACTAATATTTAAAGTGGCAATTGTACCAACACCAGTTACATTAAGATTTCTACCATTAATTTCATCATAGGTAACATCATCCCTTACATATAAATCTCCACCAACATATAAATCTCCACCAGTAGTTGTAATACCACCTAAAGCAGAAAGTGTAGATATTCCAGCAACATATAAATCTGAACCTAATCCAACTGGGCCAGTTAAAGTAGTAATTCCAGAATTAATTATTGATGTTACAGATGCAATACCACCCTTTACATTAGTAGCATTTACCGCCTGTTCAGCCGTAAGTGATCCACCAAAAGCACTAGCAACTACTTTTACCGCATTTTGTTGGCCAACTCTGACTTTAATATCTGGCATTATCTCGTTACCCCTTCCCTTATAAGAACAGATCCTTCAACTACAAGTTCTTTTGTATCATTAATAGTAATCAATACATCATAGACATGTCTACCTGGAGTCAGTGCCGCAGTTTCTGTAGAAGTTAAACTAACAAGAATCTTTCCCTGTGTAGCAGGAACTGGAATAGCAGTGGTAAAATCTGTGGCAGTTGCAGAACCTCTCCACTTCCTAATTTGGGATGTAACAGTATATCCAGTCAAATCAAACGCTGAATCGTCATTTCCCTCTAATGTAAAAGTCTGAGAAAAAGAACTCCCTGTGTTTATTACTAAATTACTCGTATAGACTGCAGCCATTAATTCTCACAGAATCTCTATATTCCTATTTAGGCATTGTATCTGTTAACTGTGTAAGAAGAAGTTTCAATTCATCAATTTCCTCTCTCAGTTTATTTAATTCATCTTTATCTGATTTAATAACAGATATGGATCTCAATCTTTGTTTATACTGAGAACTATTAGTGTTTATAATAGCTCCTGTATTTTCGTCACGATAAAGATGTGAGTGTCCCTCAACTCTTTGCATTATTTTAAAGCAATTGTACGTAAATCAGTAATCTTTGGTTCTTGTGCCTGATTGGTTCCTGACATTACTATCTTAATTCTATATCCTGTAAATTCACCAAGATTATTCGCAGTAAATTGATATTCTAAGAATTCTGTAGAAACACTAGCAGAAACAAATGTATCAGGAAGTCCACTATTATTAGCAGGATCTATTACTTGATCACCAAAACCACTTTCGTCAGTATCTATCAAATTATCATAACCAGGGAACAAAGTATATCTTGGATCAATTGAACTAGAATCTTTTTTGATTAAAGCATAAAGAACTCTGAAATCAGCTGAAGCAGGTCTATTGGCAGAAAGTATAACTTTTAATCCATCAGCAGGTTTATCTAAGTTAATTATATTTGAGACATAAATTGCACTATGATTATCATATAAAGAAGTTTTTACTAACGCATTAGTTGCATAATCAGAAACAGGGTTATTTAACCTATTACTTCTAAATTGTGTTTGTGCACGTCTTAAATTGATTATTGGAGAAACACTTTCATCAGTAGTACTAAATTCTATAGCAGTAGTGAATGATTTATTCCTATCAATATTATTTAAATACTCATTTTCATTAACCTTAGAACATATAATCCTTGGTGTAGATAATTCATTTTCCGTGTTCAACTGAACTGGTTCGAATCCTTGATCTAAGAATGAAACTTCATTTCCACCAATACTAGTTCCACTTACAGTTCTAATTGATGCCGTTGCTTCAGTAGCACTTGATGGAGTACGTAAATTATAAGTTGGAACCACTGCATCATACTGCATATTCTTAGTAATCTGAACTGATTCCCCACCCAAGAATGCCTGATTATCAAATGATAATTGTGGTTTACCAGTAGAATCAGATGATCTATTAACACCATTTGTAGTTCTATCAATCTCAATATAATAATCATCAAATCCAATATCATGAGATGATATAGTATGTTCCTTGTTTATTCTTCTTAAAGAAACACCATTGAGTTCATACTTCTCTACATAACTTCCTGCATTATGAGGTATAATTTGAGTAGAATCAGTGCCTCTTCCACTAGAAGCAACTTCCAAAATTCCTGAACCAATACCCGCATAACCAATAACTTCATCATTAATTCTTACATATCCAGGATTAGTAGGACTAACTGCAAGACCCTCAAAGGTTTCAAATCCACTAGTAGATCCTACACTAATATTAGATGCTTCTGTCGTTGTCAATTCCACACCCAAATTAGTAAATTTAGAACTTCCTCTAACATCCGTGACAGTTAATTTATTGTTTGTTGCATACATTCCATGATCAAACTGTGAAATGTAGATATGTTTTCCATCATTTGGAGTTCCATCTTCTACCAAATTTCCATCGTATAAAGTACCAACAACTTCTTGAATATTTCCACCACCATCAGTATATCTAAATGCTCCATTATTAATAAATCCTCCACTAGCAGCAGTTCCCTTTATATTAGTCAAGAATAGGGTATCAATTCCATCAGTTTTAGCAGTAACACTAAAGAGTGCACCAGTACCTGTACCAGATCCAGAAGCACCTGCAGTCACAATACCAACAATATCACCCTGTCGATATCCAGTTCCATTAGCAGTGGTTACTATACCTGTAAATTCTTCAATGGTTCCATTTGCATCAACAGCAGCAATATTACATCTAAACCCTGAACCCTTTCCAGTAACTGCAAATGTTTCAACAGCAGATGCAACTTGATAACCAGTTCCACCAGTAAGAACTCCCACACGTGAAGCAGAACATCCAGTATCTACAATGGTTGCTGTAACTTCATCATCAGTAGCTCCGTTAATGATGGTTCCCCCAGTAAATGTCGAGAATCCAACAGTAAGAGTATCGATTTTAATTTGTCCAGTTTTTGGTAATGTTAGAATTGGATTTGATCCAAGACGGGCACCAAAACCATTACTAGAATTTAAAGTAGGATTTGCAAAGAAAGCAGTACCACTATTCACAAACTTTGCTTTATATAATTTTAACTTCATATCCTGAAGTTGACTTGGTTCCCAAATCGAACCATTCTGTGACTTAAATAAACTACCAAGAGCCCATTGTTCAGAATATATCACAGCAGATGCATTAGGAAGATTTTGTGATGCTAATGTAGGTTGATTCATCGTAGCAACATATACTTCGAACTCCATACTAGTTGGAGCAAGAAGAACAATTGCATATTCCTGACCAGGACCAAGATAAATTGGTTCTGGGAATTTAACATTCGTTGCAACTGATCCATCAGTTGAAGTTGTAATTTGATTTGGAAGTAATGTAACACCTCTTCCAATTCTATTTCTTGTAGGAGTTCCTAACTCCATAGTTCTAACTTCAACTGTTACTGCTTTATTATTACTATCTTTATTGGCAAAAAATAAATCTACAGAGGTCAAGAATATACCATTATCATCATCACCCATAGATCCACTAGAATCAGGTGCTTCTATATTTGCACCAACAGTGAAAGATTGAGCCAAAGGATCCCAATAATCACGTATAGTAACATCTCGATCTTCAATGTCAATAACAGTACCCTCTACAGTAAGAGTACCAACAGATCTATACCTAGTAGCTGCTGATGAAATTAAATCACTTCCAGTAGCAGGTTTTGCATTACTCGAACTGCTCGTAAGTTTATAAGTCTTTGTTCCAGTTTCAATTGTGACACTTGGTGGTGGGGTTGTATGTGGATCACGAAGGAAGAAAGAACCTTGGACTTCTCCAGCACCATCTGGTTTTAATTGTATATCCTTAACGTAAGCAACCGCACCACTACTCTGCCCAACCAATCTTGTCTGATTAGTAATATATCCACTATATAAACCTTGTGCTTCTGCAGCTAATGCAATAGTATCAATATTTAATACTTTTGAATTACTAGTATAAACTGCTTGTATATTTTCATTAGCAACATATGGATTATCACTGTATATCTTAGTAGGATTTCCAAAAGGCCCTTCTTTATGATTAGATGTCGCAACTCTTGCATTAAATATTTCTTTTGATCCACTATGATTTGTATCAATATAACCCTTCACCGTTTCTCCAACTTGGAAAGCAGTAGAAGAACCATAATTGAGTCTTGCCTCATCACTCGCAATTTCGATTAATTTTGGAATAACATCTACATCACCATTTCCATCAAGGAACTGATAATGTCTCTGGAAAGGTCTCAATCCAGTACCATAGAATGAAGTATTTCTGGATCTCATAAATCCATCTTCACCATTGAATATGATACCATCTCTAAGAGTAATTGATCTCTGACGAAGAGTATATTCATTAAAGATTATTTCACCACCACTTCTAACCTCATGAGTACTACTATCAGTATTAATATTAAATTGGAAACCAGAACTCTGTATATCACCTAAAAGATCATTAAAACTGCCAGCTTCCATTTTTGTCAGATTTAAATGATTTATAGAAGATGCAAACTGTTTATGATGTGCTGATGCTGATGCATTAATATCAGAAATTCTGCCAAGAAGTGCTGCTCCTTCAGCACCACCATCTTGCTGTATGGTTCTACTCCATGAATCAGATTCTGGACTTAATGTAATAGTTCCAGATGAGAAAGAAACTACATGGAATGGATTAACATTTTCTTGCTCTGTTGCAAAGGATTGCTCTACCCATGAAACTTCTTCATATTTTAAGGTAACAGCATTTCCAGTTTTTTGAACATTTGGATCATACAAAGAATAATTTGTTCCAAAATCTAACTCTTCATCAACCGTACTTATACTGGGTAAAAGTAAATTACTGAGACTATTACGAGAAATTAATGGTCTAATCACTTTATTATTAGTATCAACAGTTATACTTGACTCTTCTAAATCTACAAAAGTATCAGTAATAAAACTATCTACAAAAAATCCACTCTTAAATCTATCTCTACCATAAGCATCTTGTATAGTCATTGCTTCAGTACCAACTTCCAATAAAGATAAGGTAGTTACAGTTTCTAAAGATTCGATTCTATCCTCTAAAATTCCAATATCACGCATTGTGTATCTTCTATTATCAGCAAGAGTTATTTGTGCTCTTCTTGGATTATAAAGATATGGTGGCAATACAATATCAGCCACTAACATAGAGTCATTAGAATCCATTGGTGGTTGTGGATTCTTGGCAGGTTGTCCCTTTATTACTTGTAATTGACCTCCTACATCCAAATATACTTTATCAATTCTTCCAAGATAATAATCATATTTAACCACAGTATTTTCATTTGCTGTCACCATAAATTTAGGAGTATTTCCAAATCCAGTGGTTCTTCTCTCAAATGAAAATGGTGATGAATCAGTAACATTAAATGGAGATACTCTTGGTCTAAAGTCCAAAGTATCAGTTGCTCTTATTCCACTATCACCAATCAATGGAATATCATTCGTATATCTATCCCCATCATAACTCAATACAGAGAATACATCTCCAGTATCATCAATAGGAACATCATAATAGTCCATTACAATTAATAACTGTCTTGATGGTACGGAAGTATTTTTTCTTCTAATAATTCTTGAATAGTCATAATATTGTTCTCTCTGCCCTTTATCCAGATAGAAAGAATTTGTAACATTAATATATTGACCATCATTAGGTTGTGAATTAATATTCTCAACTATAGTTTGAATATTTGATTCATTAAATGAGACTTGCTCGTTTACATTAAATATTCTTTCATTAAGATAAACAATACCTAATTTATTAGTTCCACCAGATGATGGTGTCGAACTATTATTTGTAACTACTCTTGCAATAGTACCAGATTCCTTTCCGATAATATTTTCTCCAATTTTTGCATTGGCTAAAACATTTGCAGATGAAGGAAATTCTATATTATCCAAAGTAGGTGCAGAAGTATCAAGAGATTCATAGACTGCCAATACTCTCGAAACATCAGCAACGTTTAAAGATATAGATTCATCCTGAACTCTCAAACCATAAGCAGTGCTATTATATGTCAACCCATCATTAAGATTGGCAACAGAACTACCAGATCCTACAAAGTTTGATTTATCTACGGTAACTAACTGACTTCTTTGATATTCCTTTACTTTACTCTGAATTCCTTGCTTCTCTGCAGTTACACTAATTACAGTATTAGCATCAGCATTACCTACAGTTCCTAATCCAGCAAGACTTAAGGAAGCACCTCCACTCAATAACTCAAATTTATCAGCAGTGACTGTGGCAAAACCAGCAGTACTACCAAAATGAACTGAATATTGACTAATACTATAAGGTTCGAAAAATGCAGTTGGTATAGTTACACCACTACCATCTTTAACTGCACTTATAGAAGCAGTACCGCCCATTCCAGATAAAGATTGTCCTGTTAATTGTGCAGAAACAGTTAAAGTAGAACTAGAAAAATCTACAGAAGAAATATTTCTTTCTGGAAGTACTCCATATAAACCAACATCATTAGATTCTAATGATGAGACAGCTTGGAATATCGGTAATCTAGAAGTATTATCAACAGATCCTTTATATACTCCAGCAACATCGGAAACCGCAGCAAGAGGTAAATTTCTACCACCATCACCAACACCAGTTATTACATTATAATTAACATCATCATTATTGTCTTTTTGATATGAAAGTATATCACCTGCTTTAATATTAGTAAATATTTTTCCAGGACTTTCAAGTTTATTACCACCACTTATATCACCTTGAGTAATTCCATTAGGAAAAGGAATCTGTTGTAAAAGAGCATCTGCTTTAAAAGATTGAGTGTATGCACCTGCTGCAGTCTGCTGAATAGATTTAACATCTCTAGGACTAAACTTAATAACCTCTTTAATTAAGTTTCCTTGTTTTTCTTCACCATTAATGGTGATTGGTTCATTCTTAAGATATGTTCCGTTAGTACCATCGACATTTATCCAGTTTGTACTTATACCTAATCTCACAGGATTGGTTGCATTAGAAGCGGAATATCCTTCAGCTCCACTATTTTTACCCTTTATATGATAACCAATAGTAACTTCAGAAGCTGTTAAACTATCATTTAATGCAATTCTATCAAACATCTGGACATCATAAAGACGCAAATTCCAAGAACTTGCTTGTCCATTAGATTGATATGCTCTAGGAGTGGCAGAAAATACTCTTGCTTGTCCTATAACTCCCACATGAGTAGTACCTTGTTGCAATTCTCCATATAAATCAATAACTTCTCTATATTGTGGTTGACCTTCAAGGTTATTAACAATTAAGTTATTCCCCATATTGAAAGGAACACTTCCTGTGGTTGTTTTTGTATCCCTTGGTTTAGGTACATCTAGAATACTAGTACTATCTGTCGTTACATCATATCCTTTTACATAAGCTTCACCTTCAGAAATTTTAACACACATCAAATCATCTGATGGAGTATTATCATTTTCAGTTTTTTGGTCAGAATAATATAATCCACCATTACCTAACCTATCATTTAATGAATTGACAACATTAACAGTAAAAGGTTGTAGAGCATAATTTCCAGATTCTTCATATGTTCTTTCTGCAATATAATCTCTAATTATATTATACTGAGTTTTATTATTAATCTTCTTGATTTCTCCATCATCAGTTCTTGCAATCTCAATAAAATCAGTATCATTTTTATCTGTAAGTAATTTTTTAGAAAGAGATAAAGAAATTTTAAGTCTATCAGCACCTGGTGCAGCATAATTTGTAAATCCTTTTGCATTGTCATATAAAGAAGGATCATCTTTAGCACTTATTATTATTTCATCAACCTTTAATCCAATTCTATATGAAGGATAATTAAGATAATGATCGAGAATTATGGTTTGTTTACTTACATTTACAAAGGTTCCTCTAACAAAGTAGACACCATTTGAAATAGAGGCAGTAGAACCGATAAATGTAGCATTGGCAGCTATTAAAGTCGCAACAGCAGTTCCTGCATTGATAGTGGTATTACCATATACCAAACTCTCTTTTACTAATAATGATTCACCATCCTTAAATTTAATTTGAGTAGAATCGTATATACCAGCAGTTTGATATTTTACATATATTGTTATATCTTCTACATCCCCACCATCGGGAAAAGCAATTAAATCTACAGTTGCAGTTACACCTGTCGTTTCTCCCTCTACAACTTTACCAATTAATTGATCAGTATAAACAGATATATCAACACCAAATTGAGTGGCATTTAACTTTACAGCATGAGATGAAACATCAATAGTGACTCCACCTGGAATAACTTCAGATCCCTCTTTAAATATATGAGACCCAAATTCTTTTACCTGATTCTGAAGAATAGATTGTAGAGATGTTAATTCTCTAGCCTGTACGGGAAATCCTGGTTTAAATAAGACCTTGTAAAAATTATTACTTGGGTCAAAATCATCATAATAGGGACTGATATTTAAATCTTTTTTCTGTGCCATGTTACTTTAAAATTCCAGGATGATTTTGATGTCTTCTTTTTGCCTACTGTCTCTAGTGACTTCCTTTCGATTGTCAATATAGATGACATCGCCAGTTGTTTTATTTATCTCAGGATTAGCAAGACCACTTGCAAAATATACCCCAAGATCTATTTCTTTATCACCATCAGTTACTGTTCTTCCAGTAAATGCTATAGAAATATTAGTATCACTAGGGGTAGATCCTTCAAACGCAATACTAGATGTAGTAGATTCAAATCCTAATACTTTAGATTCGCTACTAACACCAATATAATCTATTTGATTATTATGGTTAGCATTATTTTGATAATATAATGATCTATCTTGATAATACTTTAAAACACCAGTTTGTTTATCATAAGAAGAAACATATGCTTTAGCATTACCAGTAGTTTGGACTTGTGTTATTTTACTTCCTATAACAAGATCTGTACTATCAAATGTACTTGGATCTAGTTTAAGTGCACCTACAGAGGAGTACTGACTACCAGTAAATATGGTATTATTATTGGTATATGTTGTTGGATTCTTTACAATTCCAACCTGAGCAAATTTTGTATCAGTTGGAAAATCTTTAGTAGAGTCATCAAATCTTGCATAAACTAAAACTCTATCAGCACCCAATTCTTTATAGATGTCATAACCATGACCTCTAGAAGGAGGTATAATAGGTATCAATTTAGCAGGACTTGGAGAACCACTAGCAGGAAATTCTGAAGGTTGGAGAGGTCCTAAATCAACCATACCATAACTATATCCACTTCCACCTGCCGTAACTACTGCAGAGGTAACAACACCACCTACAGTGGTAATAGAAACCTTTCCTCCACTACCATCACCTAATATGGGTAATGTTTTAGTGTCGTTTAAGTAACCAGAACCACCATTCTCAATATAAACAGTTTTAAGTTGATTTTGGTTTATATCCGAATCAGCAGATTCTCTAACATTTTGAATTTGAGAATCTGTTGAAGTTGCCCAATCATTAGGAACAACAATATATTCAGTAGAATCAAATTTTACAATATCACTAGGTGATATAGAAAATAAGAATTTCCAAATAAAACCATCATTGCTAGTTCCAGCAGCAGAAGGTTCTAAATCTGTAAAAGTTGGTTCATCTTTAGATTTATTACCTTTAGCAGATGTGGAACCAGGAGCTCCTGAACTACCATTCTCTATACAAATATAGACATTATAATCACTATTAACTACAAAATAATTTGCATCATACAATCTTCCAGTTTGGGAATTGGGTGCTTTATTGCTGATACTATAATCATGTCTATACATATCATAATAAGTATTTTCAGTCCATTCAACTTTTCTTACAACTCTTCTTATATTATTGCTAACAATTCTTTTCCCAAAAAGAGAGGTATCTCCATATTGAGATTCGTACTGAAAATTATCAGTTGGGTTAGGAGGGCCAGATGCAGAATTCCATGTATCTGTTCTACCAAATCCAGGATTAGGAGTTGTAGGATTACTGAGTCCTAGAAATACATAATAAGAATTATTAGTATCTAGTACTGAATCTACAAAATTACCTGCATTAAATATTCGGAATTGATCTGTTACGACAGCAGACATATTAATAGTTTTTTAGATATTTATAAGAGTTTATAAAGAATTAATTTGGTTCAATTCCACCAGTGTCTCTAATTCCCTCAGTTCTTCTTTGTAATGTTGGGAAAGTGGTCAATCCAGAATTAACAGTATAGTTACTAACTGCAAACCCGACTGGTGAATTTCTGGTTAAAGTTCCAGCCAATCTGCCCCATGATATTCCTCCTATTGGTACAGTTCCACTTGATGCTATTCCAACATGATTACCGAAATACTCAACGTTACATGTTATAAGTCCAACAGCAGTTGGTGAATTGGCAACTCCTGTAAAGGATATCTCAGCAACACGATAAATGTTATCTAAGAAAGTTGTTCCCACTCCAACTATACCATTACCAGATTCATAAACAGAACTTACTCCAGATCCAACTTGTGTATCAAATACAGAAATAGGATATCCTACACTTAAATCAGTCCATGCACCCGTAGCAATACCAGTTACATGGAATTTGATAGCAGTAATTGTACCAACACCTGCTGCTGTTCCAATACCAGTAACAATTCCAGAGAATCCCTTAACAGAAGTAATATTAGTAATTAATTCAGATTTATATGAAGGAAGGGCAGCAATTACTTGAGGTGGATTTGTAGTTGTGTAACCCAATCCAATTCCTGTAATTATTGGAGTTCCTGTAAGAACTCCATTAGTTACGGTAACAGTTGCTGT
>TARA_Y200000002_G_scaffold100809_1_pt1 | contig 11215 bp, 10 predicted proteins | sample TARA_Y200000002 | Tara Oceans TARA_Y200000002 (sample SAMEA2619388) | marine metagenome | biome: marine biome (ENVO:00000447); feature: surface water layer (ENVO:00002042); material: "saline water (ENVO:00002010), including plankton (ENVO:xxxxxxxx)" | depth 5 m | reverse complement strand
AAAGAGGCTGCATTGGCACAACTTGCTACTCTAAATGAACAAAATAAGTTTTTAAAAGAAAATAACCAGGATTTAATTGATAATATTGGAAATCTTACAACTCTTTCTAAAAAAGGTGCAGAAAATCTTGAGATGTCTCTAGAAAGTATGAAAGAGAAAGACGTTAGAATCCAAAGAATGCAAGACGCTGTTACAAAAAAAGATTCCGTTACCTTAGCACTAGTTACCAGTCTTAAGGGCGTACTTGGTAATCTTAGTGACGATGATATCGAGATAAATGTCGAAAAAGGTGTTGTCTATGTTTCAATTTCAGACAAACTGTTATTTAGAAGTGGTAGTTATACTGTAACTTCTAGAGCAAAAGAAGTTTTAGGTAAGGTTGCTAAGGTTGTAAACGAAAAACCTGATATTGAATTTATGGTTGAAGGACATACTGATAACGTTCCTATTAAGATTGATGGAATTCAAGACAACTGGGAGCTATCAGTTAAGCGTGCCACAGCCGTAGTAAGAATTTTAGAAAAAGATTTTGGAGTTGCACCATCTAGAATGACTGCTGCTGGTCGTAGTTATTACTTACCAATTGCAGATAATGATACTGCATCTAACCGTGCAAAAAACAGAAGAACTAGAATTGTAGTCCTACCAAAATTAGATCAATTTTATGATCTTATAGATCAGGGAATGCAGTCTGCTCAGTAGTTAAGTTTACATCATAAAAATTTAAAAGAGCTACTCTTATGAAGTAGCTCTTTTTTATTTTTTAAAATAAATTTTTCTTATTTTAATTAGAAAATACTAATCTCATTATCCTCTAAACGTTCATGAAAATAGAGAATAACATAAGTGCTTTAAAAAAAAGCATCCCTGACTATATTGATATTGTTGCAGTATCAAAAACTAAACCCATTAAAGACTTGAAAAAAGCTTATCACGCCGGGCAGAGAATATTTGGTGAAAATAAAGTTCAAGAAATGGTATTGAAATTTGATAAGTTGCCAAAAGATATAGAATGGCACATGATTGGACATGTACAAACAAATAAAGTAAAACATATGGCTTCTTTTGTTAATACTATACACTCAGTAGATAGCCATAAACTATTAAAAGAAATTCAAAAACAGGCGTTTAAAAACAATCGAAAAATAAAATGTCTTATACAGGTCAGAATTGCTAATGAAGATACCAAATTTGGTATTGAGCCTTCAGAGTTAAATGATTTTTTAAGCTTTTCCAAAATACTACCAAATATTAAAATCACAGGACTAATGGGAATGGCAAGCTTTACGGACAACAAAAATCAGATTAGAAGTGAATTTAGAATACTTTCAAAACTTTATAATGATTTTAACGATCTTAAAGTATTATCAATGGGTATGAGTGGCGACTATCAGATAGGAATTGAGGAAGGTTCAACAATGATAAGGATTGGAAGTAAAATTTTTGGAGAGAGAAATTTTTAGAATGTATGCCATTATAGATATTGAAACAACTGGCGGTGATTATGATGAAGAAGGAATTACAGAAATTGCAATATATCAATATGATGGTTGTAAAATTACAGACCAATTTTGTAGTTTGGTAAATCCTAAAAAACAGATTCAACCATTTGTAAAAAAACTTACTGGAATAAATGAAAAGATGCTCAAAAACGCACCTGCCTTTTTTGAAGTTGCCAAACGAATTATTGAAATCACAAACAATTGTATAATAGTTGCACACAATGCTGCTTTTGACTATAGAATATTAAGGACAGAATTTAAAAGACTTGGTTACGCCTATGAGAGGAAAACAATTTGTACAATAACTTTATCAAAGGAACTACTACCTAATCAAAAAGTTTTTAGTTTAGGCAAACTAGCTAGTAATCTTGGCATTCCTTTTTCAGATAGACATAGAGCATTTGGAGATGCCCAAGTAACCCTAAAGCTCTTCGAATTGCTCGTTGAAAAAGATATAGGTAAAAATATAATTAGAGAACACACAAAGGTTTTAAAGAATAATAAAGCTTCAAAAAGATATTTAAAAATTATTGACAAATTACCATCTAAAATGGGGATATATTATATTCTTGATGCAGATAATGAAATTATATATATCGGAAAAAGTAAAAATATAAAACAATCTGTAATTCAAGATCTAACCTCATCAAATAAAAAATCATTAATTATTCAAAATAAAATATCAAAAGTCTCTTTTTCTATAACTGGTGGAGAACTAACTACGCATCTGAAGCAGCAAAATGAAATAAAAATTAATCGTCCTGTATTAAATAGTTCTGCTAAATACAGAATTTATCCTATTGGAATTAGAATTGACAACACAAAAACTTACCATAATATAATTCTAGAGCAAGTCAAAAATAATTTAAAATATATAGCCGTCTATAAAAATAAAAAATTAGCAGAAAAGGCGATTTTAATTTCGGCATTGGAATTTGGAATACAACTGAAGTATTCTAATCTCAGTAAATTGAAAAATAAAAATTCAAATATTATAACTCCTAATTGCTACAAGATAATTAAGGAAAACGAAAGTTCTAAACAGCATAATAAAAAAATAATGAAATTATGTAAATCATTATCATATCCTTTTTCCGATTTCCTGTTAACTGAAAATGGAAGAAAGTACGGAGAATTCACTTTTATTTTAGTAAAAAATTATCAATTTAAAGGTTACGGATATTTTGAATTAAACCATCAAATTAAATCAATGTCACAGATAGTTTCACGTCTTGTTTCAATGGAAGAAAATAATGATGCCAAAAAATTAATTTGTAATTTTTTATTAAGAAAGAAATATTTAAAGTTGATAAATTTATAAGTATTCACAAAATATCACAGATTAGAAGTAGAAGTTTCTTTAACTTATAATTATGAAAAGATTGCAACATACTCTTCACACAATAATATATGAAGCTGATACACCTGCGGGAAGACTTTTTGACGTTTTACTATTGATTACTATATTATTAAGTGTTTTTTTTGTTTCACTAGAGAGTATTGAATCAATAAGTGATGTTTATAGTAAATACTTAAATACAGCTGAATGGATTGTTACAATTTTGTTTACGATTGAATATTTACTTCGGATAATTTGTGTCCGTAGACCCTTTAGTTATATTTTTAGTTTTTATGGAATAATTGACTTTGTTTCAATTGTACCAAAATACCTCTCTTTGATTATAATTGGTACAAACAGTTTAGTAGCTTTAAAAGCACTTCGTCTATTAAGAGTATTTAGAATACTTAAACTCGCCCCATATATAGGCGAGTCCAATGCTTTATTAAAAGCTTTAAGAGCAAGTGGAAGGAAAATATTCGTATTTCTTTTTAGTGTGGTCATTTTGTGCGTCATTTTTGGCAGTTTTATGTATCTTGTTGAAAGTGAAAAAAGTGGCTTTACTAGCATACCTAGTAGCATTTACTGGTGTATAGTAACTTTAACAACTGTTGGCTACGGAGATATTGCACCTATAACTCCATTTGGGCAATTTTTAGCATCAATTATAATGGTTTTAGGTTATGGTATAATTGCTGTTCCAACTGGAATTGTTACAGCTGAAATGACAAAAAGTAAAAATATAGATTTAAATACCCAGTCTTGCCCATATTGTATGAATTCTGATCATAAAGAGGATGCAATTTATTGCCATGAGTGTGGTAAAATACTTAATGATGAAAAATAATACTTTAATTTATGTTGCTGGACCAACAAGTGTTGGTAAAACTAAATTTAGTATTGAACTTGCAAAAAAATTTAAAACAGAAATACTTTCATGTGACTCGAGACAATTTTACAATGAAATACCCATTGGAACCGGCGTGCCAAGTAAAGAAGAATTATCAGAGATTAGGCACCATTTCATTCAGCACAAATCTATTAAAGATACATATACTGTAGGAGACTTTGAAAAAGAAATTATTTGTACAATAGATAAGCTTTTTAAAAATTATAAAACACTTATAATGGTTGGAGGATCAGGCATGTATGCAGACGCTGTTATGTTTGGATTAGATAAATTCCCAGAAGTTTCAAAAGAAATTAGAAAACAAATAAACCATTTTTATATGGCACATGGTCTAAAATCATTGCAAAACTTACTTTTTCAAAAGGATCCAAAATATTACAATGTAGTAGATAAAAATAATCCTATTCGACTCATAAGAGCACTAGAGGTTTCTATTAGCTCTGGTCGACCTTATTCATCATTTTTAGGAAAGTCAACTAAAAAACGTGATTTTATTTCAAAAATGATTATTCTTGAGTGTCCAAGGGAAAAACTTTATCATAAAATTAATAAAAGGGTCGATTTAATGCTTGATAAAGGACTTAAAGAAGAAGCCTTTGAATTAATTAAATATAAAAACTTAACACCTTTAAAAACTATTGGATATAAGGAACTTTTCAAATTTTTTGAGGGAAACCTTTCTTCAGATATTGCTATCAGTGAAATAAAAAAAAACACTAGAAGATTTGCAAAAAAGCAAATTACATGGTTCAAAAAATACCATAATGCACTTAAGTTTTCATCTACTAAATCTGTTATAGAAGTTTACGATATATTAAATGATTCAAATTAATTTTTAAATGCGGTGTAATTTAAAAATTACTTAAATTATTTAAGCCCTATTACTTAAATCTTAAATGTTTCTAAGTAATTTTTTATATTTTTTTGAATTCTTTCTAATATATTGTTGGAAGAATACTTTACAAAGGGCTTCCCCATAATACTTTCAAATAGTTCAATATATCTTTTTGTAACAGATAATACAAAGGGATCGCCCATTTTAGGTAATTTTTGCCCAGGAAGTCCTTGAAAGTTATTACCAATAAGCCATTCTCTTACAAATTCTTTTGAAAGTTGTCTCTGACTCTCACCTTTATTTTGTCTTTCGTAATATCCATCCTCATAAAAATATCGAGATGAATCAGGTGTGTGTATTTCGTCAATTAAAACAATTTCACCTTCTGTAGTTTTACCAAATTCATACTTTGCATCAACAAGTATCAATCCTTGTTTCTTTGCAATAGCTGTCCCACGCTCAAATAATTTTTCAGTATATTTTTCAAGAGTTTCATAATCAGATATACTTACAATACCACGACTAATTATTTCTTCTCTCGAAATATCTTGATCGTGATAACCTTTGTCAGCCTTTGTTGAAGGTGTTATAATAGGTCTATCAAACTTATCATTTTCTTTCATACCATTAGGAAGTTTGACACCACAGATTTCTCTTTGCCCAGATTTATATACTCTTGCTACGTGGCCTGTTAAATATCCTCTTATCACCATTTCAACTTTAAATGGTTTACAAATTTTACCAACAGAAACGTTTGGATCAGGAGTTGCCAAGAGCCAATTTGGCACAATATCTTCTGTCAGAGAGAGCATATTACTAGCTATCTGGTTTAATATTTGACCCTTGTATGGTATTCCCTTGGGCAAAACTACATCAAATGCGGATATTCTGTCTGTTACAACAATGATTAACAGATTATTTTTTAATTTGTAAACATCACGAACTTTCCCAGTATACTTATTATTTAGCCCATCTATTTTGAAATCTGTATTTACTAAAACATTAGACATTTTTAGTTGTTGTGTTCAATTGTTTTGTATGCCTCAATTATTTTTTTGACCAATAAATGCCTTATCACATCTTTATCGTCAAGTCTTATGATTCCTATGCCATTTGAATTTTTAAGAATTAAAAGGGCTTCTTTTAGTCCTGAGACCATAGTTCTTGGAAGGTCAATTTGCTCTGGATCACCAGTAATCATAAATTTAGAATTTTTACCCATTCTAGTTAAAAACATTTTCATTTGTGAATGTGTTGAGTTTTGTGCTTCGTCGAGAATTACAAAAGCATTATCTAGGGTTCTTCCTCTCATAAATGCTAATGGAGCTATTTGAATAGTCCCTTTTACTAAATAATTTTGCAATGTTTCATTGGGTATCATATCCCTTAATGCGTCATATAATGGCTGCATGTAAGGATCAAGTTTTTCATTCAAGTCACCAGGAAGAAAACCTAAATTTTCTCCTGCTTCAACAGCAGGTCGGGTTAAAATTATTCTTTTCACTTGTTTTTCCTTTAAAGCTCTTACCGCTAAAGCAACTCCTGTGTAAGTTTTTCCAGTTCCAGCAGGACCAATTGCAAAAACCATATCGTTTTCGTTCATTGATTCTACTAGTCTTTTTTGATTAAATGTCTTGGCTTTTATGATTTTCCCCCCTACTCCATGTAAAATATTAGCTTCGGTACCGCCGTTCAAAATTATTTTTTCTTTTTTGTCAGCAAAAATAATTCTTTCGATTATCTCATCATTTAACACGTTATACTTGCCATAATGAGAAATAAGCATATCTGTTTTTATCGAAAATTCTTGTAGAATATTTTCCTCGCCGTATGCTTTAATCGTATTACCTCTGGCAACTATCTTGATCTTAGGGAAATATTTACCTATTTTTTCAATATTTGAGTTCTGATTACCAAAAAATTCTTGAACACTTACTCCGGATAAATCAATTTTAATTTCATTCAAAGGCTACAAATTTAAAATGGTTTATTTTTGTTATTAGTTAATTTGAATTCTATAAAATTAGATAATTTTAACATAATTAATAATTATAACTTCACTTTATGCCAATTGTAACATTAACTACAGATTTTGGACATAAAGATTTCTCCGTTTCGGTTATAAAAGGTGCCTTGATTCAACAGATTTCTAATGTAACAATCATAGACATATCCCACGAAATCAGTCCTTATAATCCCTCTGAAACTGCATATATTCTAAAAAATGCATTTCGCTCATTTCCAAATGGAAGCATTCACATTATTGGTGTAGAATCCGAATGGACACCCGAAAATTCTCATCTAGTTATGGAATTCGAAGAACATTATTTTATATCTTCTGATAATGGTGTTTTATCTTTGATAAAAGAAGACCTTAATGCAAGTAAAATTGTCGAAATAAATATCCATAAAAAGGTAATCTCTGCATTTCCTGTGTTAGATGTTTTTATAAACGTTGCAGCTCACATTGCTAGAAAAGGAAAACTTGAGGTGATTGGTAAATCAATTACAGATATAAAAGAATTAACAAATATTAAACCAGTTATTAATAAAGATAAGAACCAAATTTTAGGAAGTGTTATTTATATTGACAATTATGGCAACTTAGTGACAAGTATTAAAGAATCTCTTTTTTATGAAGTTGGTAAATCCAGAAGTTTTACAATTTTTGCAAGAAGTATAAAATTTAAAAATATATATAAAAGTTACAGTCAGGCAATTGATTTCAACTTGCCAAAAGGGAAAAGAGAAGAAGATGGAAAAAAAATTGCATTATTTAACACTGCTGGCCATCTTGAATTAGCTGTCTACAAAAGTAATCCATTAACTGTAGGTGGTGCTGGATCACTTTTTGGATTGGGTTATCGTGATCCTGTAACCATTCAATTTGATTAATATGTGGAGCATAGCAAAGAAAGAATTTAATTTTTATTTTCACAGCTTAACGGGCTATTTGGTTATGGGGTCTTACCTAACAATTAATACACTAATTTTATGGTTCTTTGACACACCTTACAATTTTTTAAATCATGAAATTGTAGATATAAATTTATTTTTTGAAATAAGTCCTTGGCTTTTAATAGTTCTAATTTGTTCGTTATCAATAGGAGGTTTTTCTAAGGAAATATCGAGTGGAACCATGGAGTTATTAATCACAAAACCTTTAAATGCAAATGAAATATTTGGAGGAAAGTTTTTGGGGATAACTCTTATTTTTTCTGCATGCGTTTTTACGACTATTTTGAATGTAGTTGCTCTAAACTCATTATTGACATTCGAATCAGAACTGAATTGGTCTACAATACTTACTTCCTACTTAGGATTGTTTCTTATTGGACTTGTGTTTATAAGTATTAGCTTATTTAGCTCACTTATATTTAAAAATCAAGTCGTATCATTTCTATCAGCTTTTACTTTTTGCTTTTTTCAATTTTTCGTTTGGGATTTCTTAGCTAAACTTGTTTATAATCCTTGGACTTATAAGATTATTTCTAATATTGGTATAAAAACCCACTACATAGGTTTAAATCTTGGCATTATTAAACTTGATGATGTTGTCTATTTAATTGGTTTAGCATTAATTTTCAGTATGCTGAGTATTAATCAAATTAAAAATGAACAGTGCAAATGAAATTGAGTTATAAACTGTTATTAACGACATTATTTATTATAGCATTAATGTGTTTAAGTAATATATTTTTTATTCAAATTGATTTTACTAATGACAAAAGATATAGTTTATCAAAAAGTTCTCTAAACGAAATAAATAAAATTGACGAACCATTAATAATAGATATTTTTCTAGCAGGGAAACTACCTAAAAATTATTTGCCATTTCGAAATGAGCTAGATGTCATATTAAATAGATTAAAGTATTATAATAATAAAATTGTAATTCAATATATTGACCCATTAGAATTTGGTGATCCAGATTCGATAATTGAAGAAATGCATAAGTTTGGATTAACCCCAGAAATTGTGGTTCAAAATAAAAATGGAAATCGTGAAGAAAATTTAATTTTTCCATGGGCCATTTTCAATTATAAAGGAAAATCTGAAAAGATAGGACTGCTAAAAAAACAACTTGGAAATACTCAGAACGAAAATATCATTCATTCTATACAGCTCCTTGAGAATAATATCATGGATGGAATATATAAAGTTAATATAAGAAAAAAGAAAAATATTGCTGTCCTCAATTCACATGGAACTTCAAAAAGAAACAAAATAGCAGACTTACTAAAAAACTTAGACCCATATTATAATTTATCAGCATTTGATTTAAAAAAATACAATGCCTCACCTTTAGAAAGGCTAAATGATTTAATGATGTTTGATCTACTTGTAATTTCAAATGCTTCTAAAAAATTTTCGGCAAGTGATAAATATGTTTTGGACCAATATAGTTTGCAAGGCGGAAAAATAATGTGGATGATTAATGGAGTAGCAATAAATCGAGATAGCCTATTTAATAAATCTGGAAAAAGTTATGCTCTACCTCAAGAACTAAATCTTGAAGATTATTTTTTTCATAAGGGAGTTAAAATAGAAAAAACATTAATTCAAGATCTATATTGTGCCCCTATCGTACTCGCTAGTGGTTACGAAAATAATACTCAATACATTCCATATCCATGGGTGTACTATCCAATTATAAAACCTAAAGACTCTATAATTGGAAAAGACACGGGGCCAATTCTTTGTCAATTTGCTAGTCCAATTAAAACTATTGAAAATAAGCTTTCTAAATTTTTACTTTTGAAAAGTTCAGATTTTATAAAAATATCAACCTCTCCTGCAGTGATAAATTTAAAACAAGCTACTAACAAAATAAAACCCTCAGCTTTTCTTCAAAAATCAAAAGCAATTAGTTATTTAATCCAAGGAGAAGAATATTCACTTTTTCAAAATCGGATTAAACCATTCAAATTCAATGGTAACATAGAAAAAGGGATATTTGAAATGGTGATTATAGGTGATGGAAATATTGCTGAAAATCAGATTGATAAAGGGATTCCGCTTACATTAGGGTATGACAAATGGACCAACAATTTCTATTCTAATAAATCATGGATAATAAATGTTATTCATTTTCTAACTGGCAATAAAAATTATCTTAATACTAAAGGCAAAAAATGGAATTTTGCTTTTTTTGATATTAAAAAAATAAAAACGATTGGTTCATATTGGAAGTTGCTCATGATTTTTTTACCATTTTTAATAGGAATATCTACTCTATTAATTAGCAATAGCTATAGAAATAAACATCTAAAAATATAACTGTTGATAAGTTTCTTTTAAGATTAGAAGCTTTTCAAATATATTTGAATGTTTTATAATTTTATACAAACATCACTTTTATCCATATTTTGGACAATACATAATTTATTCATAGCGATGAAATTTATTACCTCAAGTGGTTTACTTCTTAAAGAACTTCAAATGATAGGGGGTATAATAAATAGCACAACTACCCTACCTATTTTAGAAAACTTTATGTTTGATATAAATAATGATAAATTAACATTGACAGCGTCTGATCTTGAGACAACTTTTTCCACACAATTAAAAATCGAATCTGAAGATAATGGAAGAATTGCACTGCCTGCTAAATTATTATTAGATACATTAAAAACATTTCCTGACCAACCACTTACTTTTTTAAAAACTGAAAAAAATACAGTTGAAATCAATGCTAATAGTGGTAAATATTCCTTGGCATATATAGATGGAAGTGAATTCCCTTTAGCAGCTCAAATCACAGATTCGAAAACAACACTTATACCGAGCAGAATTCTTCACAAAGCAGTTAACTCAACACTTTTCGCAACTGGTAATGATGACTTAAGACCGGTCATGAGCGGTGTGTTTTTTCAATTTGATTCAGAATCATTAAAATTTATTGCAACCGATGCACATAAACTTGTAAAATACACTAGGCATGATCTGAAAACTGATCAAACTTCTGAATTTATAATGCCTAAAAAGCCACTCCAGCTTTTAAAGGGAATTCTTCAGGGTATTGATAACGACATAACTATTGAATATAATGATACTAATGCCCAATTTAGATTTGGTAATTCTGTCTTGACATCTAGACTTATTGATGGAAAATATCCAAACTATGAAGCTGTAATTCCCAAGGAAAACCCAAATGAAATGGTTGTAAATCGAATTCAGTTCCTAGACTCCGTTAGAAGGGTTAGCATTTTTTCAAATAAAACAACATATCAAATTAGTCTCAATATTGCTGGAGCCCAAATTATAGTATCTGCAGAGGACGTTGACTATAGTAATAGTGCTGAAGAGCGCTTGAATTGTGACTATCAAGGAGATGATATAAAAATCGGATTTAATTCAAGATTTTTAATTGAAATGTTAAATGGTCTTAGTTGTGAAGATATCAAGCTGTCAATGTCGCTACCTAACAGGGCTGGCTTAATAGCTCCTTTAGACAGCTTTGATAAAGGCGAAGAAATTACAATGTTAGTGATGCCAGTTATGCTCAACTCCTGATTCCAATATTTTGGTGTTTAATGGTATGTTATCTATTTGAAGAATAACCGGGTTCACCTTTTTTGATAGTTTTATTATGTTGTTGATTTAACTAACTCAGATAAACGTTTGTA
>TARA_Y200000002_G_scaffold59749_1_pt1 | contig 11235 bp, 13 predicted proteins | sample TARA_Y200000002 | Tara Oceans TARA_Y200000002 (sample SAMEA2619388) | marine metagenome | biome: marine biome (ENVO:00000447); feature: surface water layer (ENVO:00002042); material: "saline water (ENVO:00002010), including plankton (ENVO:xxxxxxxx)" | depth 5 m | reverse complement strand
TCTCGGTGTAAACGAGATGCTCTACCAAACTGAGCTAATCACCCTATTCGTCACTAATTTACTAATTAAGGTTGATAATAATACTATTATTAATAATAAAATACATGTTTATTTAGTATTAGAAAATTACGTTTTTGATATATTTATTCTAGCTAGGTATATACCAATGAATGTTACCAAAATAAACAATATTTGGATAAAGTTTAAAATTTCATTAAAAATAATTGCTGCCAAAACAGTTGCAGTTAATGGTTGCATTAATAAACCAATAGAACCCTCTGATGAGGAAATCTTTCCAATTCCGTAAGTTATAAGAAATTGACCGCCAAATTGACACAAAAAAGCTAGTAAAAACATATTTGTCCATTCAAATTTATTTATGGGCATAAGAGGTACATTTTCTAAAAGCATTATAGGTATAGAAAATACACAACAAAAAAGTGTTGTGTAAAAAATTATACTTATGGAGCTTTCATCGCCAAGTTTTCCTATTATCAATAAATATGTTCCATAAAATAACGCGGCAACTAAACATAAGAAATCACCTGTAAGCTGACCTTCAGTATAGTTATTTGAAAAATATATTAATCCAAATATGCCTAGATAAGTTATAAGAAATGACTTAAAGAAATTTGCTGATAATTTTTCTTTGAAAATTATAAATGATAGAACTGCAACAAATATTGGTGCCGAATTTACAATTATTGTCGCATTAGAAACTGATGTTAGTTTCATGCTGTAATGCCAAAGAGTTAAATCAACTGTAAATGCTAGTGAAGCAAGAGCGGAATAAAACAAAGTTTTTTTATTTTTTAATTTAATAACATTTGTCTTATGAATCACCACATTTAACATATAAATGAATGGAAGAGCTAGTAACATTCTATAGAAAGTAATTGCAATTGGAGAAAGATATGATAGTTTCACAAATATTGGTGCGAAGCCTATTAACATTGCTCCTAGCGATAAAATAAAAAAATAATTTGTTCGCTGAAAATTAAAATCCATAAAGCTATACTCTCTACATGACAAATGACATTGTAGTTCAGAATAGGGAAATTATCTCAGTTGGTGAGCTAAACCGATCAGCTAAATATCTTTTAGAAAATAATTTTTCAAATGTTTCTGTTTTAGGAGAAATCTCAAATTTGGCTTCACCAAGTTCTGGACATTTATATTTTACTTTAAAGGATGAAGATGGTGCTATTAGATGCGCTATGTTCAAAAATCAGAATCAAAAACTTAATTTTGTTCCAAAAAATGGTGACAAATGTATTTTAATTGGACAAGTAAGCATCTATGCACAAAGAGGCGATTATCAAATAATTGTTAAATCACTTGAACAATCAGGTTTTGGAAATTTAATGCAAAAATTTGAGGCTTTAAAAAATAAACTAGATCATGAAGGTCTTTTTGACAAAAATATTAAACTGAAAATCCCCACCTCACCAAAGCACACATGTATTGTTACCTCATCTTCAACTGCAGCATTTCAAGATATTATATCTACGGTGAACAGAAGAGCTCCAAATTCTCAAATCTCTTTAAGCGAAGCGATGGTGCAAGGTGATAATGCACATATTTCAATTATTAATGCTTTGAATAGAGTTATAAACTTCAATGAGAATAACCCATCAAATATTATTGATCTCGTGGTTTTGTCTAGAGGTGGTGGATCAATTGAAGACCTATGGTGTTTTAATAATGAAGAACTAGCGAGAGAAATATTTTCGTTTCCAATACCATTAATTTCTGCAGTTGGTCATGAGATAGATTTTACAATTTGTGATTTTGTTGCAGATATAAGAGTTCCAACACCAACTGCTTCTGCTGAATTAATAACTGAACACAACTTTAAACTTTTTGATAATTTAGTAATGTTAAAAAATAATATTATAAAAAATTTCGAAAGATACTTAAGTCAAATGAGTCAATCCATTGAGTTCAGTAGATCTAGATTAAAGAGTCCTTCAGCACTTCTTAGAGAGAAGTCTCAACGACTTGATAATTATGATTTAAGATTACAAAAAGAGCGGATTGCAATAATTTCAAGAAAGACAAACTTGATTGAAAGTTTTAAATCAGCAATTGATTTTCATAATCCAATTTTAAAAGTGAATAAAAATTCAGATCAATTAGATTCATTATTTAATAATCTTCAAAAACTTATTAAAGCTAAAGTTAAATCTACAAAAAAAGAAATTTATAAATATCATAAAAACTTAGAAATATTGAGTCCTTTATCAATTTTAGAAAGAGGCTACTCTATTTTATTATCTAATGACGGAGTTGCCATTAAGTCTTCAAATGAGGTAAAGCAAGGAGAAAAACTTTCTGCAAAATTAAGCAAAGGATCAATTTCAGTTGAAGTAAAAGAAAAATATGAATAAATCTAAATTTGTTGCTTGCATTTTATTGGCCTCCTTCATATATGCTTCAGATTCAAAACTATCAGGAGATCCAGGAGAGATATTTGCTTTAAGGCATGATAAAGAGCAATTTAATAATAATATGACAATTGATAGAGATGGTATTAAATTTATACTTGTGCCTCTTCCATTTAACAAACAAGGCTCGTATATTGAAATTGATGATATAAAAATTTTTGTTAATGAGAAAGATTTTGGTGAGTCAAGGATTAATGTAGATTCTTCAATGGTTACATTAAGCGCAGAAAATCAAGAAAGAACAAAGAAAGAATCAGAAATAATTAACAAGGCATTAAATAAGTATTCTAGAACTCACAAATCAGACTTGAATTTCAAAATGCCACTTAATGGTATTATCTCAAGTAAGTATGGAAAAAAGAGATTCATCAATGGTTTGCCTAGGTCTCCGCACTTAGCTCTGGATATTGCGGCACCATCTGGAACAGAGATCGTTGCGCCTGAAAGCGGAAGAGTCATATTAGTTGGAAATTTTTTTTATTCAGGAAATTACTTAATTATTGATCATGGTTTTGGACTCTTATCATCTTATAGCCATTTATCAAAAGTAAATGTGAATTTAGATGAGTACGTTGATCAAGGAAAAAAAATTGGTGAAGTAGGAGCCACCGGTAGGGTTACTGGACCACATTTACATTGGAGCATATATTTAAACAAAACAAGAATTAATCCAGAGTCACTTATAGTTGAAAACTATCTAGATAGTATTCTTTAGTTCAATGTAAATCTTATTTAACGAATCCTTCGTTTGAGGTCTAAACAATGAAACAGCTATCTCACCATTTGGATTTATAAAATATGTTGCTGGAACAGCAGGTGGAGTAGCAATTCCCCATATATCTCTCGGATGGGTCACCAAAGAAGGTACTTTGATATTAAATTTTTTTGCAATTGGTTTTAAATCATCAATCTCAAGCTCATCAAAATTAAAGGTATAAACCTTAATATTTTTATTTTCTGCTGCAAAATCATTTAGTTCAGGTATTTCTTTAATACAAGGTGCACACCAATCGGCCCAATAATTAATTAATATCCAATTACCATTTAAATCATTTATATTTGTATTGGATCCATTAAAAACTTCAATGTCATTTCTTTGACAACTCACAAGAACCAATATACAAAAAAGTTGTATAATCTTTGCTTTCTTTAAATACATAATATTAATAATACTTTAAAAGTAGATATGGATAAGAATTTTTTGTTAATTTTATTTTATTCTGCATCTGGTGCAGTTAAAAATTTGGCTCACGCGATAGCGGATGGCGCTGAAGATGAAGGCATTATAGTAAAGTTAAGAACAGTTCCAAAAGTTTCATCAAATACTGAAAAAATAGAAACTAATATGTCAGAAAAAGGTGAAATATATTGCACAAAAGATGATTTAATAAACTGTAGTGGTATTGCATTGGGTTCTCCAACTAGATTCGGATCCATGGCTTCCGCAATGAAATATTTTTTAGACTCAACTGGCGATTTGTGGGCAACAAATTCATTAGAAGGTAAGCCCGGTATTGCATTCACATCAACAAGTTCAATGCATGGTGGTCAAGAAATAACTCTTTTTAATTTAATTACTTATATGCTTCATCATGGGATGATTATCCTAGGTACCCCCTACTCTGTTCCAGAACTCAACAAAACCAATTCAGGTGGAACACCTTATGGACCAACTCATGTTGAAAATAGCAATTCATCATCTAAACTGACAAAAGATGAGTATGAGATTGCAAGAAAAACCGGTGTTCGATTAGCAAAATTTATTGCCAGAACCAAAAATAATGACTAAAACATACTATTTACAGTATAAGAAATTAACTCATTTATTATTTTTTTCTATTTTTTTAATAAAACTACTTAACGTATTTCAAGACAGAATAAGCATCGATATTTTTTTATTTTGGGGATTTCCTCTATTAGCATTTTATTATTTTGTAAATAAGTTAGTTATAAGAGCATATCAATGGTTTTGTTTTGTTCTATTGATTTATTTTTTAACAGCTTCTTTAAGAGTATTTGGAACATCAATTTATTGGATAGATTTTTTAGAACTACTATTGATAAGTTTTTTATTTATTCATATGATGTTTGGTCCTAAATTTATTAATAACAATGGAGATAAAAATGGCTAAGGCACAATCTATATGGTCTAAAGCAGATAATTTTTTAACTACAACTAGAAAGATAATAGTGAATGTATTTACTGGATTAATTTTAGTCGTTCTGACCTTCGCAATTATTGGAGGAATAGGTTCTGCTTTTACAACAGAAACAAAGATAGAGACAGAAAATAAAATTCTCTGGTTTAAACCAGTTGGAGTGGTTGTTGATAATATTAATCAATCATCATCTTCTTTAGATCTTTTGTTATCGAATTCAGCAAATATTCAGCAACATAAATTAACTGATCTTATAGATGTCTTGAATCATGCTTCTGAAGATGATTCACTTGCTGCTGTTTATTTAAATGTGACTGAACTCGGAATGTATTATGCTTCTGCATTTGAGTTGGCTGATGCTATTCGAAATATAAAAAATAATGGAAAACGAGTCATAGCTTACGGTGAAAATTTTACTAACAATTCATATTTAATTAGTTCGCAGGCTAATGAAGTTATATTAAATGAATATGGAGGCATCTCCTCATTTGGATTTTCAAGAAAAAGACAGTACGTAAAAGATTTATATGAAAATATAAAAATTAACTATCATGTTTTTGTTGCAGGAGACTTTAAAACTGCTCCAGAGCCTTACACAAGAACAACAATGTCTGAAGAAGACAAGATTGCTTGGAAAGATTTTTCAGATCCTTTGTGGAAAAAAATGACTCAACTGATGGAGAATGGAAGAAATCTAACAAGTGGCACAATGCAAAATTACGGTGACAATTTTTGGGAATTATCACAAGTTGAGCCTGAAATCTCAAAAATTGCATTGGAAAAAGGTCTTGTTGATCAGGTAATGAATGTAGAAGAATTTAGGTATTGGCTTTTCACGGAATTTCCAAATGAAGATGAAGATCCATATCAATTTCCAGATTCCATTTCAATATATGATTACCTGTCAACTATTGATAAAGAGCAAAGTTCATCAAATAACAAAATAGCCATTATTAATGTTGAAGGGTCAATTACTACTGGTGAATCAGATTTTGGAATTGCTGGGTCAACAACAATTGTTAATAACATCCAGAAAGCAATTAAAGATAAGTCTGTGAAAGCTATAGTTTTGAGGGTCAATAGTCCTGGCGGCGGGGTCTACGCAAGTGAACTTATAACAAATTCTTTGAATGAGTTTAAAGAGACAGGTCGTCCAATAGTAAGCTCAATGGGAGATATTGCTGCATCTGGTGGTGTATGGGTTACGACCCTCTCAGATGAAATTTGGGCCAAAAATGAAACTCTTACTGGCTCTATTGGAGTTTGGGGTGTTTTGCCAACTTTTGAAAATATTTATGAATGGGCCGGAGTAAATGTAGATGGGATTAGTTCAACTGATGCTGGAAATTGGGACCCAAGATATCCTATGCCAGATAATGTTAGAAAAGCTATTCAGTCGGGCATTGATAATGTTTACGAAGATTTTGTAACAAAGGTTTCTGAGAATAGAGAAATGCCATATGAAGAAGTACATGCGGTCGCAAAAGGAAGAATCTGGTCTGGTGAAAGAGCTATTCAGCTTGGCCTTGTAGATAAAATAGGTAATCTAGATGATGCTATTGAATCAGCTGCAAATATATCGAATATTGAGGATTATCAGGTGATTAGTTATAAGAAAGAGCTTGACCCTTTTGAAGTCTACATTTCAACAATAATAGATAATATTGGTTTAAATATTAAATTAGATAACAACTTAAAAAGGATTTATGATTTTTTTGGTCAAGGTTATGATTTTATAAAAAATGATAAAGATGTAAATGTTGTTTCTTATTGTTTTGAGTGTGAATATTTTTTATCTAAATAATTTCCTTAATTAAAGGAATAGTAATTTTTCTTTTTTGCTCCATGGAAAGTTTGTCAAGCTTGTCTATTAATTTAATAAGACTACTAACACTTCGCTTGGAATACTTTACAAGGTAATTTAATTCTTTGATGCCTAAATTAATTGCTCTTGATTTAGCAATAAAATTTAATGCATTAACTAAATTTGAATCAGAGACTGGTAAAATTTCAAAACTATCGAGCTTCTTTATCCTTGATTCAAGATCTTTTAACTTAAATAAAAGTTGAGATGGATTTATAGATGAACAAAATATTAATCTACATCTTGAGGTAAGGCAGTTATTGATCAAATTAAAAAAAGCTAGTTCCCATTTGTCTTTGCCATTAATGAGATTGATATCATCTATACAAATAAGATCTAAATTATCTAGTGAGTCTAAAAGTGATGTATCAAGATTTAAAATGTCTTTAAGAGGAATATACAAAGAAGTTTTGTTCCTTTTTGCATATAAATTACAAAGTGACTGCATAAGATAAGTTTTTCCAACCTTATTCCTGCCATATAGAAAGAAATCTTCATTTGATAAAAGGACATCTTTTAATTTCAAATTTTTTTCGTCAAAGAAAAAATCTTCTAATTCTGATCTGTTTGGTTTACTCCAAGGAAAAGTTAATTGCTTAGGATTAATCATAATAATATTTGCTAAGATCTCTGTACCAACCATTTGCATAAACAATTAGACTTATTGAACTTATTAAAACTATTAAAATATCTAAAGCAATAAAAGGAAAGTTAAACACAAATAATTCTTTTAAAAAAATAATTGAAATATATATAATTTGAACACTTGTAGTTAGTTTGCCTAAGAGATTGGGTGATGGTGTAACAGACTCTATAAAGGACATTTGAATAGCAGCTCCTATGAGAATTGCCAAATCTCTACTAATAAAAATTATAAAAATATAAAAAGGTATGAAGTTATTTAACCATAGTATAAAAACTGTACCTGACAAAAGAAGCTTATCAGCAACAGGATCTAAAATTTTTCCAAGATTAGTATGCCAGTCCATTTTTCTTGCTAAAAAACCATCTAAAGCATCAGTAATTGCAGCAATAATAAAGAAAATAATTCCTGAATAAAAATTACCTAAATAAATATTATTTAAAATTGGATAAACTAAAAATATTCTTATTATTGAAAGAAGGTTGGGAACAAAAATGAAGTATTTAATCATTTCAAAAATTCCATACTAATAGAAGAATTATCTGTATCAATGCTATTTATTTTAAAAAAATTACTTCCAGTGATTTCAGACAATAAATTTTCAATATTTCCATAAATGCTTGCATCATAAGTGATTTTATCAATACTAAAGGCATCTATCTCAATTTTATTAATAACAATAAATCGATCTAAAATATTTCTAGTATTTATATAATCGCCATAATCATTAATGTTATTAATAGAAAGTTTCACTTTTGAATCAATATTTATATCTATCAAATTCGTTTCCAAAATATCAGTGATAGATTTTTCTAAAAACGAGTTTAACGATTTAAGAAAAAAACTATTAAATTCATTTCCTTTATATTCTAAATTCATATCTCCCCCAACTCTCCAATAATCGAGACTTAGCTTTTCAAGCTTAATATTAATTAACATGTCATAGGCATATTGAGATGAAATAAATTTATTAGAATCTATAAGTTTCTTATAACTTAGAAGCTGCTTAGAGCTTTCAAGATCGATAGCAGGTATCTCTATAAATATAGCGCGAGAATCTGAAACTTTTTTTAAATAATTTTTAACTAGCACATCTATTTCTTTTTTTGAGTCATTCGTATTTAAAATATACGGCTCTTCAATACCTGAATTAATATTCATAATTATTAAAATTACTGGTCTTGAAATACCTACAAAAGGAATGTTGAGTTCCTTGAACTTTTTAATTAATAAATCTTTATCAAAGTTTACTTGAATAAAGCTTTCATCTTCATAATTCTTTATTGAATAACTTTTTATAAAGTCTTTTCTGGCATTACCAGCATTTATAATTTTCCATATATTTGATGGTGCTGAATTGCCACTGAGTCTATGAACCATAGTGTTAAAAGAATTGTTGATAGATTTTTCAATATTAGATGAAGGTTCAATTGGCTCGAATACTACAAAAAGTTCACTAAACTCCTTACCAATACAAGCATTAGAAAGAATAATAAGGCAAAATATAGTGTGTTTAAAAAAATTCATAAGTTTTAATCTCTTATTAGGTATTCTAAATGACAAAGGAAATTATAGAAAACGATCCATACAAATTGGCTGGTGTTGATATTGATCAAGGGAATAATTTAATAGAGCAAATTAAGGATGATGTTGCCTCAACTCACAATGTCAATGTACTTGGAAACATTGGAGGTTTTGCTGGCATGTATAAGCTTGGGAAGGAATTTAAGAATCCTATTTTGGTGGCATGCACAGACGGAGTTGGGACCAAGGTAGCTCTTGCTCAACAATATCAAAATCTTAAAGGCATTGGTCAAGATCTAGTAGCAATGTGTGTTAATGACCTAATTGTGTGTGGAGCAAAGCCATTATTTTTTTTAGATTACTACGCATCTTCAAAACTTAATGTTGATGAAGCATCTGAAGTAATAAAAGGCATTGCGAAGGCGTGTATGGATTCTGGTTGCGCTCTCCTTGGCGGAGAAACTGCAGAAATGCCGGGACATTATATCGATAACAATTTTGATTTAGCTGGGTTTTCAGTAGGCTGTGTTGAAGAGAAAGAAATTATAAAAAATAAACATGTAAATAAAAATGATGTCTTAATTGGAATTGGTTCAAGTGGGCCTCATTCAAATGGATACTCACTAATAAGAAAAATTATAGATGAAACAAAAATTGATAAAAGTGACTTAAAAGAAATAGTTGATCATGTATTAAAACCAACTTTATTATATCCAAAATTAATTTTAAGTCTTATTTCAGAATTTAATATTAAATCTATTTCACACATCACAGGGGGAGGTTTAACTGAAAATCTTCCTAGATCAATACCAAGTGATTTATGTGCAGAAATTAATATTAACTCATGGGATTTACCTTTCATTTTTAAATGGTTACAAGAAAATGGAGAAATTAATGACGATAATATGTTTAGGGTTTTCAATTGCGGAATCGGCATGGTTTTGGTTGTAAGGGAAAGCCAGGCTAGTGATATATCAAAAAAAATTACAAGTATGAATTTTGAAAACTTTATAATTGGCAAAATAACAGAAAAACAAAATAATAAATCAGTTATTTATAAATAATTCTCTATGAAAAAATTAATTGTCCTTATATCTGGAAGTGGTACAAATTTAGAAGCGATCTCAAACGCTTGTACTAAAGGTATAATTAATGGAGCTATTGAAAGTGTTATTTCTAATAATCCAAATGCGTATGGTCTTGAAAGAGCAAAAAAAAATAATTTATCTTATAAGGTAATAAATCATAAAAAATTTGAAAGCAGAGAAAAGTTTGATGATGAACTCAATAATTATATTTCTTCAATAGAGCCAGATTTAATAATATTAGCTGGTTTTATGCGAATTTTAGGCAAAAAAATCTCAGATAAGTATTTTGGAAAAATAATTAATATTCATCCCTCTCTCTTACCAAAATATCCAGGCCTGGATACCCATGCACAAGTATTAAAAAATAATGATTCTTTTCATGGAATATCAATTCATTATGTTTCTCCAGAACTAGACGCTGGGCCATTAATTGCTCAAGGGAAATTTCAAATAAAAAATAATCTCTCAGAAGAAGAGCTTAAGGAAAAAATTCATAAAATCGAACATATTCTTTATCCAAAGATAATAAAAGAGATATGCGATGATCATATCCATTTAGAAGGCAATAAAGTTATTTTCAAAAATCTTAAAAGTTCTAATAATATTATTTATGAAAATTATGACTTATAAAAAAATATGCATTCTTTTTTTTATTTGTTTTTATGTAAATTCAAATGAAGTGTCTCTTTATTCAGCTAAATACAGCTTCCAATCTGATGATTTTTCTGTAACTGGAGTAAGAGAATTTTTAAGTGATGAAAATGGATATGAGTTAAAGTTTAATGCATCCAACTTTATAGCTACCTTGAATTTTTCATCAAAGTTTGATTTGAAGAATGAAGAAGTTATTTCTAAAAATTATGATATTAATATTAAACCAAAATTTCTTGATAGAGATCAAAGCGTTACTTTTAATAATGAACCCAAAACTATTAGTTCCGTTGGAAGAAACATCTGGACCTCAAACACAGAAAACTCTACAAATGTATTAGATCCCTTAAATGCGCAAATAATGATTAGGTCAAATATATCAAAAGGTATGGCCTCTTTTGAGCTAGATATTATTGATATGCAAAAAGGAGGATATGAGAAGTACCTATTTAATCTAATCGCCACCGAAAAGTGTGAGTATGATGGTAAGGAATATCAATGTCTTGTTGTTGAAAGAACTAAACAAGATTCTAAAAGAGTAATTAATTATTCCATCATAAAAGAACTTGGATATATTTTTTTAAAAATAACAGATGAGGATGAAGGTACTATTAACAAATTAGAATTAAAGGAACTTTTAAGTCTTGGGTAAGGTAACTCCTGTTTGTCCTTGATATTTGCCGCCTCTATCTTTATAACTAGTTTCACAGACTTCGTCAGACTCAAAGAATAACATTTGAGCTACCCCTTCCCCAGCATAAATTTTTGCAGGCAAATTAGTTGTATTTGAAAATTCAAGAGTGACATGGCCCTCCCATTCTGGTTCTAATGGAGTTACATTTACAATAATGCCGCATCT
>TARA_Y200000002_G_scaffold379528_1_pt1 | contig 11251 bp, 9 predicted proteins | sample TARA_Y200000002 | Tara Oceans TARA_Y200000002 (sample SAMEA2619388) | marine metagenome | biome: marine biome (ENVO:00000447); feature: surface water layer (ENVO:00002042); material: "saline water (ENVO:00002010), including plankton (ENVO:xxxxxxxx)" | depth 5 m | reverse complement strand
ATGCGTATAGTCTATAAAAATACCTAAGGATGCAGTTTCATCTCCCCCAGAAACTCCTCGGTAACGCCCGCCTGCATGCGATACATTTAGCTCCCCAACGAGTTCACTTATTAATTCAGCAAACTCATAATCATGGCCTAGGTCATCTACTTTCGTACGGTACTCCTGAACCATCATGGGCCAATCAACACCGTGAAAAGTAGGTTCATAAAATATTTTAGAGGTTCTGAGGGCGATGTGATCAAACATTGCCAAGCGTTCCTGATGGGCATCTATAGAGGTTTCAGAGGCAATAGATACCGTTGTTTTTGTGCCTTTTTCTGGATCCAACTTTGTTATGCGACCACCGCTAAGCAAAAATAATTGTTCCTGCTCTTTGTCCCACATTAGCTCACCAGAAGATCCATCCAGCGATATAGCTACTTTAGTTTCTCTGCTTCTTAATTTGGTACTCCACAAATCGTAGCCTCCGTCGAAGCGGGTTAAATAATATAAGGTGCTGCCATCCTTACTCAGTACGGCATCGCTCATTCGAGAGGAGTGAATGGTTAATTTAGCAACTCTGTCAACGAGATTATCCCAGTCAAATTGCAGCTCCTCTACCTCTTTGTCTTTGCGCTGTTGAATAACTTGCGCCTCGCCTTTAACCACATTTTTAGCCTTGCTATTTCTCCTTTCTAAGATTTTCTTCGCCTCTTTTTCAACGCTACTCTCCTCATCAATTTCTTGCTCAGACTGTGCTTCTTCAATGGCCTTCTTGAGCTTATATTGCTCCTCACTTAAATTAAATTCATCCCACCCTTTTTGGGTAAAAAACATAGAATAGACATCATATTCTGTACTGCCACTAGTAGCATAACTTTTAAGACCGTTTCGGTTGCTCATCCAGATCATCTGCTTACCATTTTGTACCCACTTCGGCATACGATCGTAGTACCCACTATTTACTAACGCTTTAGGATCTTGCTTAGCAGAAGCGTCTAACAGATAGACATCCGCATTATTAAGAAGTTGGTCAAACTCCACTAACAACCATTTACTATCTGGGCTCCAAGAAAAATATTTATCCCCATCGCGCATATGAAAAAGTTGAGTTTCGTCCAATAACACTACCTCATCCCCACTGTCTATATTCCGCACTTTAATGGTTCTTCGATCTTCCACAAAAGCAATTTGTGATCCATCGGGAGAAAACTGAGGCAGATAATTATCTTTTTCGTTGCTAATTAATGCCTCTTCCTGCAACAAAGTAGCCGCGTAAAAAAATGGTTCCTCCGCACGCACCACCTTAGTCTGAAAAATACTCCATTTTCCGTTTCGTTCAGACGCATAGACCACCGATTTCCCATCCGGACTAAATTCAACAAACCGTTCATTTTCTGAAGTTGAGGTCAATCTCTTGGTCAATGAACCATCCAATGAGGTCACAAATACCTCCCCGCGAGCAATGAATGCCATTTCCTTGCCATTAGGACTAATTGCCATTTCCGATACCCCACCATTGATCATAATTCGCTCTTGCCCACTGGTCACCTGCTGGGTTCGTATAGTGACTGGCACCATAGAGGGCTGTTGACCCAATTGCATGGTAAAAAGCTCACCGTGATACCCAAACACCAATATCTCATCTCCATTGGCAGTGGTGGCTGCACTTAAAAAGCGGACTGGATGTGTTTCAAAGTAGGTAAGTTGTTCTACCTGCCTACTCGCAAGATTCTGTTTATGAACATTAAACGTTCCAGAACGCTCACTCAAAAAATAAAATGCTGTGCCATCCCCATTCCAAACTGGGTTCCTATCTTCACCAATAAAGTCCGTTAATTTTGTATGACTGGATTCAGATCGGTTATATTGCCAAATATCGTGAGTAACGGCCGATTGGTGATGTTTTCTCCATGCATCTTCTCTGCCTGGCATATCTTCATATAAAAAACCCCTATTATCCCGTTCACTCAGCGCCTTCACGGGTAAACTGAAAACCTGTGAAATACCTCCCCCTTGAACCGGTACCGAATATAATTCAGTGTGGCTAGAGGTGGGATATTCCCTATTAACCAAATTATCCAAGCGATGAGCGTCAAAATAAATCATTTGGCCATCCGCTGAAAAACTAAGAGGTATTTCATTATTCGAATGATAACTCAACCGAGTTGCCTCCCCTCCTTTGGCATCCATCACATACACATCAAAATTACCATGACGCTCAGAGGCAAAAGCGATACTTTGACCGTCTGGACTCCATACAGGTTGTGCATCCATTTCAAGTTGAAAGGTAAGGCGTTCAGCCTGACCACCTTCGAGTAACACGGTATATATATCTCCTTGGTAGACAAATGCAATGGTTCTACCATCTGGTGAAACACTAGGGTAACGCATCCATTCTGGGGAAACTTGTGCAAGGAGACTTAAAGAGGTGATACTAAAGAGTAAAGAGAATAATGTAGTTTTCATGATTCCGTAAAAGTTGATGAAAATTGACTATCAGAAGCCTGAGGTTATGCATAGAACATAATCAAATACAAGACACATAACGAGCTCAAAATTATAAGCCTTGAAAATGTAGTCTCGGTCTAATCGTGATAGGAAATAGCATGATTTTTATTAGCTTTTTTATTCAAAGTACTTTTTCGTAAAATCACTTTGTTTTTGATCAAAATAATCCTTTCACTTAATTGAACTAAGGATTTCATGACACCTAATTCCTCCGAAAAGAACAGTGCCATTCGCATTTCTTGGGGTAGCAGACAAGAAATTTTAGTGGTTACTGGCATAGCCATACTGACTGGATTTCTCTTAAAAATACCCTCTATTTTTGGCCTAGACGAAGACGATTATTTTGCTCGGAACATTAGTTTCATAGGTATTCCAGCCTTACTAGGTTATTCCCTTTACACATCCAAACGATCCCTAGAGCAATATTGGCCTATTTTAGTTATTGCGATAGGCTTGGTTTGCTACCTAAATCTTATTCCAATTGACCTAGAAAATCCAGTCTTCGTACCTGTTTACCTACATGCCCCTGTAGTACTATGGTTTCTTTTCGGGAAGGCTTATCTAGATAGTGAATGGAAGTCCCCTGAAAATCGGATAGATTTCATTCGTTTTAATGGGGAGGTCGCTATTATGGGCGGACTTCTTCTAATAAGTGGTTTATTATTTTCAGGATTAACTATTACTCTTTTTGAACTCATTGATATGAGAATTGAAAATGTATACTTCGATTTTGGCATTTGGGGCATTGGTGTTATACCAGTTCTAAGCCTCTACTTAGTCCATAACAACAAGCACTTGGTTCAGAATATATCCCCGGTAATTGCTAAGCTTTTTACCCTTCCTGCCTTTGTCTTACTACTGATTTTTTCCATCATGCTTTCTCAAAGTCAAAAAATTATATTTGATGATCGCGAATTCTTGTTGGTCTTTAACCTCATTTTATTAATGGTAATGGCGCTTATCCTATTTTCCTTTAAAAACGATCAAAACAGTACATTTCAACATTATTTACTATTTGGTCTTACTACGCTAACCATTATTGATAATATCGTTGCCCTATTTGCTATTGGCTATCGTTTGTTCGAATTCGGTTTAAGTCCTAACCGTCTAGCTTTGTTTGGGCTAAACTTGTTAATGCTTGGTCACATATGCATTATTGGCTATCGCATTTTCCAAGTTATTCGGGGTAGAGAAACAATATGCTCTGTTTTTTCGGTTATTGGAGGCTATTTACCCATCTATCTGCTGTGGGTTATTTTTGTTATCGTAGGCTTTCCTTTGATATTCTAGACGATACAGCTGCTTTAATTTGGACGGTCAAACGCTGATAAAGGGCCTAAAGTGGATTTGCAAAACATAAAAAAACTACGAACAGAATAAATATTCGCAGAGATGGAATATTTGGCTCCCCGGGTTGGATTCGAACCAACGACCGATCGGTTAACAGCCGATTGCTCTGCCACTGAGCTACCGAGGAAGATGACACACAAATAAAAATGTGAAGAGCAAATATAGACATTATATTTTACTCCAGTCAACACTAAAATGCAATTTTTTTGATCAGAAGTACAAGCTGCATCAACCAGAAAATATTTTAGCCAATGCTCTAGCTTCTAAAAATTCCAGACGGATAATGTACCCTTACTAGACACAAAGCATGGGCGGGAGCCGTGTATATCTGATGATCTTTGCGATCGTGAATCCAAGATACGGAATTCGATGTGACCATATTCTGATCCTGCATATGCCACATAGTCCCGACTAACCTACGAACCATGTTACGCAAAAAGCGATTTGCAGTGACTTTATAGAAGAGCTCATCTCCTTCAATAATCCATCGTGATTCTTCGATCTTACACAAGGTGGTATAATTCTCAGGATTTGTTTTCGAGAGGTAATCAAAGTCATGTTCCCCTAGTATCTGATCCGCTAATTCGTTAAGTACCTCTAAATTCCAATGCCCCCCTGCATTCCAAGATTGATGGGCTCGCAATGGACTAGGCTCAGTCACAATATGATAGGAATAACTTCGAGATAAGGCATCGAATCGAGCATGCGCATCGCCTTTTACCTCACGAATAGTCGAAATATAGATAGTAGGCCCAAGTAATCGATTCAAACGATGACAAAGCAGGGATTGATCTTCCTCTGGATTATTGGCCGTTGTTTTCCGAAATCTATGCCAATCATCGGGACTAATATCGATGTGTGCTACTTGAGCCTTAGCATGAACTCCTGAATCCGTTCTACCCTGCCCTATGATATCCATCGGCTGCTGGAAAAGCAGCCCAAGCGCTTCTTCTATTGCTCCCTCCACTGTTGGGGCATCTGGCTGAACTTGCCAACCCGAAAAAGAGGCTCCATCAAACTCAATTGACAAAAAATATCTGGACATTCTAAAAGTTAAGCCTAAAATTCACCGTGTAATAGAACACCTGTTGCTGTTTTGTGTACTCTATGGGAAGTCTGTCCACATTGGATGGCCTGCTAATATGCGCCGCCTTAGCTTGCTCAGATAATCCAATATTGCCCATGCCTGTAACATTTGGACCTAGAATACTGGAAAAACAGGCACCTGATCCTATCTGTTCTAATCCCAAATGTGCTTGAAAACCCATCTTATTTGCATCTCTAACCAAGCTAAAAGCATGAATACCACTTATAACACGATTAACTACCATTAAAGTTACCAAAGCTGGAAGCTGATTGTTATTCTTATCAACCCGTTCGCGCATATCGTTAAATTGACTTCGACTTGAGCTAGATTCCCAATTCCATTCATTTTCTGGAATTTCCTCCAAACGTTTGTTCCAATTGCGTGATCTCAACTGATAATCATTGTATAAAGCCAAGTTGTCATGATTTGATACAGCCAAATACACCTCCCTATCCCGACTCGCTAAATCTATACCAGCGTTACTCAGGGCAAAGGTTACCAATTCATCCTCTAAGAAGGATCCCCGATATCGAATACCCATATACGAAAGTATGAGTGAAACGTCGAGCGCCATATGCCACTGCCCTCGAGTCCATTGCATAGAATTGGCATAATATTCGCCCCAACCTGGTAATAGAAACGAACGCCTTAGTGCTGCTGCTGGATTTTTCTGCTGGTTACTATCATTATCATACCACGAAATGAGTTCCGGATTACTCCAGGAATTTTTCGATGCCTCATTTGAGCTCAATGAGAAATTATTTCTCGTATCCATCCCAAAATTTTTAGTCTGGGCAGATGCTAATGGCGATAGACCAAACAAGAGAACGAGCACTATTACTGCGCCCTCTGAACCCGTTCTTTGCTTGATTAGAAATTTCATTTATACCGCCATTTTTCGTTCTCTTTCCCAATGTCGCAAAATAGAAATACTAAAACCAATCATAAGTAGGAAGGTTCCAGCCCAGACAACAGATATTAATGGCTTTTTCTCTGCCACAATAAGTATCCATTCATCTTCTAATCCTTCTGGGAGCCCTATAATACTGAGCTCGATACTATCACTCTCTGGGTCTAATTTTGTAAACCGAACGGACAGATTATAGGCTTCTATTTCTACTGGAAAGGACGCTGTAAAACTTTGTCCATCCTCATTGTATACTGTAAACAGAGGCTCCAAACTATACTTTGTGTTACTAGGAAGGTGAACAAAATCGAGCTGTGCGCGGACACCTACTCCTTTACCGGTTGGCACATTAGTTGAATCAACCATAATGAAATCATTAAATTGAAATGAGAACGGCCCTAGCTCTTTGCTCTGCCCTCTAGTAAAACTAATTACTTGAGCTTCTTCATCAGCGGAAGTAGATTCACCTTGGCCCGCCATACTTCCACCTAAGGATGCCGTAGTGGAGTCTTGACTCAGACCAACTGGTTGAATTTGATTTGCCTCAGCATTGCGGTTATTGACATTTTCAATGTATGAACTCCCAGCTACGTACAAATAAATATCATTTAGCCACCCAGTACGAACATCAGGATCAACCGACCACTGAATATTATCCTGCGTGGAAGTAGTTAGCATAGGATATACTTCTGGATTCATACCAAAGCTTCGGCCACTTTTTAAATCGGTAAAACTGAGCGCATAGGTTTGTTGGCCAGGCCTATTTTGATTATCAATGGTATAGCCACTATACAGTACCTCATAACGGTTGCTAAGTACTTTGGGCTCGTTGAGCTTAAGTTCTAACATCTCGACCGTCTGCGAAACTGTGAATCCATGTTCATCGGTTACTTCACCACTTAGTACACGTTCATTATAGTTGCTAGTCCGCTCATCGAGTAGTGGGCTATTATAGGCCGATGAAAATAAAATACCTACTAACAGTAGTCCGAAGCCCACATGAGTGGTTACTCCGCCAATGAGTTTGGATTGTTTTTTTGCCAATCGGAACAACACCCATAGATTCCCAATGATTGCAAAGAAACCTGCAAACAAGTAAATCATGTAATAAAAATTTCGCACTTCATACATCATGATGGAGATAATAGTTGCAAACGAAGTGACTAAAAGAGGTTGGATCAATGCAGATGAAAGGGATTCTGCATCGTGTTTTTGCCAAAACAACATTTGACCAATAACCGTCATCAATGCCATGATGATAGCGATGGGCATGCTCCAATCATTGTAAAAACTTATTTCAGGCGGGGTAGGATTTTCATTAAAGAGCAGTCCAATTATGGGAGAACTAGTACCCAGAATGATCACCGCACCAAGAATGAACAGCGCTATCGACCCAGAAACCGTCATGAATTCTCTAGTCAATATACCATGCTCTTTATTGGGGCTTGGTAGTTCTTTGTACCGATAAAAGAACATACCTAATCCAACAATGGTTACGACCAACATAAATACCAGGAGTTGATTGTATAAACCTAAATCCACAAAACTGTGAACCGAAGAATCTGCCAATATCCCAGAACGTGTTAAAAAAGTTTCATATACAATTGCAATGTAGGCCAGTATTGCGAACAAAAGCGATGATTTTTGCGCTATAGAGCTTTTTCGCTGGATAATCATCGTATGAATACCTGCAGTACCAAATAACCACGGTACTAATGAGGCATTTTCAACAGGATCCCAAGCCCAATATCCACCAAAGCTAAGTGTGATGTAGGCCCAATACCCACCCAAGAATATTGCGGTGAGCAAAGATAAATTCGCTCCTAATGTCCATGGTAAGGCTGGCCCTACCCACTCATTATATTTTCTTTTCCATAAAGCGGCCATCGCAAAACAGTAGGGAATGGTCATCATCGCAAAACCAATAAATAAAACGGGTGGATGGATCATCATCCAAGGACTCTTTAGTAGATCATTTAATCCAGAACCATCTGCCGGCACAAAATTTGGATTCGCCTGAATAAAAGGTGCATTGGGCATTTCTTCGGCAATGGTACGGAACGGAGAAGCACCCAAGCTCAGAAAATCTGAATGCCAACCAGCAATCATTGATAGCAAAAAAACCTGGGTCAACGTCAAAAAAAACATGACGGGAGCTCGGTATGGCTCCCTAGTCCACTTAATCAACATAAATCCACTAATACAGGAAAAAAGTATCCATAACATGAAACTTCCTTCTTGCCCCCCATAAAATGCTGACCACAAGTACTTTGGAGCTAAATCAAGACTTGTGTAGTTAAATACATAGTAGTATTGAAACTGATGTTCGAATATCAACTTCACTAGTATAGCAGATGCCAGTAAAAGGAAAAGACCCTTTAAGCTAAAAAATAAATGACCCCATCGAATCATTTTTTCTTTGTCCTCACGGGAGGCAATTCCATAAAAGGCCAAACTAATGATCGAGCTAATAAACGAGGCGCTTATTAACCACTTTCCAATAATTCCTTCCATGATTAAAGTCCTTGAACCCCAGCTGCTACGGGTTGGGTTCCATAACTATCTACATCGGTAGCATTATATTTAGAAGGGCATTTCATAAGCATCTCGTCCGCATAGAAAACGTCATTCCTAAGCTCACCAATTACTACTAGACGATCTGCTTGCTCAAAGTTATTGGGTTTGGGCCGGCTGTATACAACTTTTTTTACTTTTCCAGACTCATCCTTCATGTGGAAACTGAACTGCATCGTTTCTCTTGAAAACCCATACTCCATTTCGGGTTCCCAAGTACCTGGTACATGAGCAGTTTTTAATTTAGCTGCTTTGTCAAAGTCTGTATAGGTGCTGATACTCTCCCCAAAATTGTACAGGAGCAATGAAGTGAAGACAATGATTGCAATGCTTCCAAAAATTAATTTAGGCTTCATTTGATGAATGATTTAATTGGTTTTCTAGCAAGGATATTTTTTTATCTACACGAGTAAGATACACGATCAGTACCGTCCAAATAATTAAGGTAACCCCTAATACAACAAAAATGAGATTATTTGAACTCATAAAGCTTGCAAAGAATCCCTCCCCCTGATTAGCTGCCGAAATCCATTTATCTGAATATGCCTCGCTTAACGTATCCATGGGGGCAACGTCTGTAGAGTCTTGAAACATACTCGTTACTAAAAATAATAGCTGAGTTAAGTACATAGTTTATATTGGATTTTTAAGTGGTTGTTCTGAAATATATCTGACTCGATATACTCGGTAAGTTATGTCGTATACCCAATACGATAACGCGATGAAACCTATCATGGCTGGGTATAAAATAAACCTAAGTTCGTCAGCAGTAATTTCAGAAAAGGCTGGATTCCCATCTGCTCCTGGATGCAGGCTAGTCAATTGACGTGGAACTACGTACAGCAAAAATGGAATAGTACTTACTGCAAAGATATTATAAACTGCAGATATTCGCGCCCTTTTCTTGGGTTCGTCAAATGCAGATCTCAACATGAAGTAGGCAACATAAATCATCAAGGCTAGTGCAGCCAAATTCATTTTAGGCTCAGCAAAATTCCACCATGTTCCCCAAGTGAACCGAGCCCATAATGAACCAGTCAAAAGTCCACAAACCCCAAAAACAATTCCTGTTTTAGCCGCTGCCTCTGCTTTAATATCTGCTAACCAATCTGCTTTTCGCAGGTAAGTTAAACTATGAAACACGCTTATGACAAACATGGCATACATAGCCATCCACATAGGCACATGGAAAAATAAGTTACGGGCGGTCTGCTCTAAGATGGGTATAAATGGGATATTTATCAGGAACCCACCCGCAATAACCAGACTCATCCAAATAATAATTAGACATTTCCAGAATTTCACAGAAGCATCTTTGAGTTTAAATTAGATACAAATATACTAAATCAGACCTTATTCTGCTCTTAAATTGGACATATTTTAGAGTTCTTGTCGAATAATCATCAATTAGAATTTAAATAGAATTGAAAACTGCAATTCGTATTCTCGCTCCCATTCTTTAAGAGCTGTCTCACTCATTATTATTGAATTAGATCAGTCCTTTTTGTACCCAATTACGCTCCCAATTGGCTACTGTTGCCAGCCACAACAATCCTGATACCATCAAGCCTACCGCATATGAGCTAATCAAGGTTTGAAGCGCTACAATTTGCCACTCCAGCAGCACCGATGCCACAATGACCGATAGCGAATTACCCAGGGTAAACAGCAACCACTCGGTACTAAACACTCGGCCTCGAAAGTTATCTTCTGATCTTTTTTGCAGGAGTACCGTAGAAGTGACCCAATTTGCTCCTGATGCGGCATGAGCCAACAAAACAAAGACAAACATCATCCACCAGACATGGGTCAATCCTACCACCAAGTACAACGCACCTGACAATGCAATACTAGCCCCCATAACCACTACCCATTGCCGTTCATCGGTGAAATATTGCCGAGCTATAACAGGACCAATACCAGTCCCAATTCCCCGGGCTGCGTACAACAATCCCAGACCAATGCTCCCCATTTGCAAAATGCTATCACTCACCAATACCAACATGTACACCAAGCCACCTAAAAATATGGTAGAAGTTCCTTTAGCTACCGCTGGTCGCAGAATTTGATGGTTGTCGAGTAGATAACGAACGCCTAATACAATGTCAGCACCAATATTTTGACGAATATCTTCCCAGAATGATAACTTTTTCTGTCCTTCCTCATAGTTAGGGCGCCGCTCCTCTTGTGGAATGACCGCCCGATAAATAAACCATGCCGAAACTAAATAGGTGAAGGCATCTAGAATGAAGACACCCTCCACACCAATCCATTCAGTAGCAAAACCACCTATCGCCATTCCTGTGGTGAAAATTATACTCCATGTAGCCGTCGATATAATATTGGCATCAACTAAACGCTCAGGTGGGACCACATTAGGAATAGAGGCTGTTTTAGCGGGTTCAAAAATAGCTGAAAGCATCATCTGAAACCCCGTCAGCGCATAGGCTAACCATAGAAGGCTTTCCTGTTGAACGAGTAGCATGAGGAGTAAACTTAAGGCCCGACCTCCATCACATATAATCATGAGTATGCGGCGATTAAAGCGATCCGTCAGATAACCAGCAATGGGTGAGAAAAATGCTAAACTCAGCATCTTAACTATGATCACTAAGCCTAACAAGAACTCCGAATCGGAGTATCTTTGCACCAAAGCATACAACGCCAAAAGACCAAACCAATCCCCAAAATTAGATATTGCCTGCGCAATCCATAATCTACGGTAGAAAGGGTACTCTTTTATGAGCTCGGCAAAGGGAGTAAACGCCTGCCTAAAAGAGTTTTTGGGCGTTCTAGCATCCACCATAATTTATTCTACCCCGGTTGATCCAAAGCCGCCA